>JACCDI010017006.1_pt1 | contig 13305 bp, 13 predicted proteins | sample 7442791 | NCBI WGS metagenome assembly JACCDI01 (sample SAMN15323434, study PRJNA562643) | freshwater metagenome | isolation source: river surface water | place: USA:Blue River Watershed | collected 2017-08-15
GTATAAGGCGCGAGCCAGCAAAGGCGCCTCAAAAATATAAACGTTGTGCTCTTTGGCCTCTTCACGAATACGTGCTGCTAGGCCGTCTTCGCCTTTGGCCACCAGCAGCGGCGCACCGTCACCCATGGGGTCATAAGACAAGGCCACCGCAAAGTGGGTGGGGTTGGTGATGACCACGTCTGCATCTTTGACTTTGCTCATCATCTTGTTGTTCAAGATTTCGTGTTGACGACGGCGAATCTGACCTTTGACCTCGGGGTTACCTTCCGAGTTCTTCATCTCGTCTTTCACCTCTTGCTTGGTCATCTTCAACTTCTCATTGAGTTGATGACGCTGCAAAGGCACATCGACCAAAGCCACCAAGACAAGCCCAAGGCTAAGCCACAAACAGGAATCCACAATGATGGTGCCCGCAACCTTGATGGCCACGTTCAGATCCATTTGCGAGATATGGGTCAAGTCGTTCAAGTTGTTCATGACCGACACCAACAAAATGGCACCGACCAATAAAAACTTAACCACGGCTTTGCCAAGGTTGATCAATGCTTCTTTACCAAACATGCGTGCCAAACCCGTGATGGGGTTGAGCTTGCTGAATTTGGGCATGATCATCTTGGGAGAAAAAATCAAACCACCGGCCAGTGTGGTGGACAAAATAGCAATGACGTAGAGCACAGCCATCAGAGGCAACACGATCAAAAAGCCATCCACCAAAGAGCTGCCGAGAATCGCAGGTAAGAGTTCAGCCTTATCCGTGATGCGTCGATCAAACTGCAACTGCTGCTTGAATAAGCCACTCATGCTGTTGAAGATGTGCTGCCCCATCATGCTAAAGAACATGGTGGCAATCACCATCATGGCAGCAGGCGCTAACTCTTGCGAGCGCGCGATTTGCCCATCTTCACGAGCTTTCTTTAACCGCTGCGCCGTCGGTTCTTCGGTTTTGTCTTGGCCGCTTTCTTCCGACATGTCAGCCTCCTAAGTAAGAACGCAGCATCATGAATGCTTGCGTCCACACCCAATCAATGCGTGCCACATTGCTGGTCATGGAAAAAATCATGACGATGAAACCCGTCAAAATCAAAGCAGGAAAGCCCACCGTAAAAATATTCAAACTCGGTGCTGCACGCGCCACAAAGCCAAGGCCAACGTTGATGAACAACAAGGTCATCATCACGGGCAACGCAATCAGCAAGGCGCCCAAGAACATCATGGAGCTCCAGTTGATCATCTTGCCCAACATGTCTTGGCTAAAAAATGGTTGGCCAATCGGCAAGAGCTTGAACGACTCAATCACCAAGCCAAACACAATCAAGTGACCGCCCATACCCAAAAACACCAAGGTGCCCATGATGTTGAAAAACTGTGACAACACAGGCACGCTACCCATATTGGGATCAACCATGTTGGCCATGGACAAGCCCATAGAACCTGACATGGCTTGACCAGCCACCACCAGCGCAGCCGAGGCGACCTGAAAAACAAGGCCCATGGTGAAACCGATCAAGATTTGACGAAAGATTTCCATCAAACCATCGGCAGTGACCGGATCAATCTTTGGAATCTCGATGTACTGCGTCACAAAAAACGACATCGCAAAAGCCAGTGAAATGCGAATGCGCATGTTCACCGCTCGCGCAGAAAAGATGGACGTGAACGCCAAAAACGCAGACAAGCGCAGCATTGGCCAAATGACGACCAAAAACTTGTCTAGGATTTCAATGAGCGAGGCGTTCATGACAAGCGCGTCTTACATGAACAAGCTAGGAATGCGGGTGAAGATGCTCTTGGTGTAATCCACCATGGTGTTGATCATCCAACCACCAGCCAAGGACATGGTCAAACCGATCGCCAATATCTTCGGAATAAAACTCAAGGTTTGTTCGTTGATCGAAGTAGCGGCTTGAAAAATACCCACTACCAAACCCACCAACAACCCGACCGCCAATAAGGGGCCCGAGATGATCATGGTCATCCACAGGGCTTGGCGAGCTAAATCTACAACTGTTGCGCTATCCATGTTGCGACTCCTTAAAACACAAAGCTGTTGGCGAGCGAAGCCATCAACAATGTCCAACCGTCGATCAGCACGAACAGCATGAGCTTGATCGGCATCGAAATAATCATGGGTGAGAGCATCATCATGCCCATTGACATCAACACGCTGGCAACGATCAAGTCGATGACAACAAACGGGATGTAAATCAAAAATCCAATCGTGAAGGCACTCTTGATTTCAGAGGTGATGAACGCTGGCATCAAGGTCGTAAAAGGCACTTGTGTGGCGTCATCCAGTTCGCGTCGGTTGGCAATTTGCATGAACATGGCAATGTCGTCTTCACGGGTTTGCTTGGTCATGAAATCACGCACAGGTACTTCGGCTTTGATCAAGGCTTTGTCAAAGTCCAGATTGCCGTTCATGTAGGGGCCAATGGCCTCTTTGTAAACCGTCTCAAACACGGGCGACATGATGAAGAAGGTCAAAAACAAGGCCAAACCCACCAACACGGTGTTAGGTGGTGTTTGAGCCGTGCCAATGGCTTGACGCAAAATTGACAGCACGATGATGATGCGAACAAACGAAGTCATCATCAGCAGCATCGATGGCAACAGCGTCAGCGTGGTCATCAAGCCCAGCAATTGCAGGCTCATGCTGTATTGCTGACCGCTCTTGCCAGAGCCACTCACGTTGACCAACGGAATGCCTTGGGCATGTGCCACCATAGGCAATGAAGCTAACGCCATCAACAGCAAAGCCAAGATGACGTAGAGAATTTTTTTGGTGATGGGCTTACGCAGCATGACCCGCCTCCTGCGTCCAAGCGTGCAGTGTTTTCACCTCGGCGGGGCTGACACTGGCTAACACCATTTGGTTGTCGACTTGAATCAGCACCATCTTGTGCTTGAGGCTCAAAGGCAAGGCTTCGAGCACTTGGATCCGTTTTTCTTCGCTGCCATTGGCTGTAAAACCGCGGTTGCGCTTGACCCACCACAAAGCACCCACGAGCAGCAGCATCACACTGAATGTGCTGGCGATGAATTGACCCCAATCGAAACTTTGCATGATGTTTTTCCTGTGCGCAATGACGGTTTTTTGACACTGGACGTGCCTATCTGCAGAGGTATTGCAAGGCACGTGCCAGCTTTGCGAGCGGTATAGTTAATTCATGCAGCACATCAAAGCCCTTTTTATTGCCAGCGTCTTGCTCACCAGCAATTTGGCCCATGCCAACCAATGGACAGCCCTTGGTCTGTTTGACATCGGCACCTTCTATGTCGACACCGATAACGTCACGAGTTCTGGCAATCATCGCAAGGCATGGACGATGTTGGACTACCGCCAGCCCAAAGTTCACACACCCACGGGCAAGACCTTCAAGTCCACGCGCATGCAGATGGAGTTCGACTGCAAAGAGCAAACCGTACGCACTCTGTCACTGTCGTACCACACCGGCGTGCGTTTGAGCGGCGATGCCTTGTCGACCGAGGGCGTGATTGGCCCATTTGAGCCTGTGCCACCCGATACACCGGTTTTCAAAATCATGCGTTTGGTTTGCTGAGCTTCATGGGCTTGATCCGTGACTTGATTCATGCAGGCGGCACAGGCGGCCTGAACTGGCACGTACACGCACATTACTCCCACAAACGGTGGCAACCCACGGTGCAATTGATCGAACAATTCTTTGCACAAGTCGACCCCCAATCTGACCATCTGCTGCTGATTGGCGGCAGTGCGGGCTGGATGATGCCCTCGAGCTGGTTGACCCGCTTCAAACGCATCGATGCGTATGACATCGACCCCTTGGCTGCGTGGCTGTTTAATTGGCGCCATGGCCGACGCCTCAAAGCGCAAGGCACACAAATTGAGCATCACCGGCTTGATGCCTTGGAAGTTTTGCCTGAAATCCTCAGCGCACACCCAGCAGCTTGCATGTGGTTTGACAACGTGCTGGGGCAGCACCGATATCGTGTCCGAGATGAAGCGCGCGTAGAGCACGAACTGGCTCAACTCAAAACCACACTCAAAGGCCGCCACTGGGGCAGCTTGCACGATGTGTGGTCGGGGCCCACCGACGGTCGCTTGCTACCTGCGGGGTTGAATGTTTGGAGTCATCACGTCACGGCCAAGCAAGGGCTCGATGCCGCGTTTTCACAAAAATTATTGGCCAGCGTCGGAGCCAAAGATGTGTGGCAAGACCACTTGACGGGGCATGTATTTGCAGCCGACACACCAACCACGTGGATGCCATGGGCCTTCAAAGCAAACTACTGGCACTGGCTGCAAGCAGGCTGGGTAAGCGCTTAAGCATTGCGCCAAAACCTTGGCGTTAGTGCTTGAGGTTGTAGAGCGTAACGCCCGCCGCATCCATCTCTTTTTGTTCACGTTTGCGATGGAAGTCGCGCACGGCTTTGAGGTCTTGCTCGACCAGGGTTTCCATTTGAATGCGTTTTTGCTCTGCGGCCTTCAGCGCTAAACGTTTGACCTCGACTGCGTGCTGCGCCTCCATCAAGTCAATTCCTACGCGGCTAATGAGCGACTGCAACTGCTGCATGAAGCCACGAAAGTTCAATGTTTCAGACATGCTGTGTGGCCGACTTTCCGCTTCTTTGCTGCGTGCCACATAGTCGGCATAGAGCAAGTTCATGCGCTCTCGGCTTTGCTGCAAATGTTCCACACGGTCACGTGCTTTTTTGAGCTCTGCGAAGGCTTCATCGCATTTCTCTTTGGCTTTCTTGGCCAGTACAGGCCATGCGGCGCGGGGCTTCATGACAACATGTGGCTCAGTTTGCTACGCGTCATGGCGTAGTCTTCGCCTTTGTCCATGTCTTGGCGTAAGAAGTCAATCATTTGCTCGCGGATGCGAATGGCTTCGTCCAACTCGGGGTTAGAACCAGCCTCGTACGCGCCCACTTGCACGAGATCAGCGTTTTGTTGGTAGACCGACCACAAACGGCGCAGCTTGTTGGACTGCTTCAATTCATCTGAATTCACCAAGGTTTGCATCACACGCGAAATCGAACCATTCAAATCAATCGCGGGGTAATGCGCTTGGTCTGCCAAGCGGCGTGAGAGCATCACCTGGCCATCCAGCGATGCACGGGCAATATCCACGATGGGGTCGTTGCCGTCATCGCCCTCGGCGAGCACGGTGTAAATGGACGTGATGGAGCCATGGCCATGACGGCCCACGCCACCACGTTCAATTAGGTTAGGTAACAAAGCAAACACCGAGGGTGGATAGCCTTTGGCAGTCGGGGGCTCGCCAATGGCCAAGCCGATTTCGCGTTGCGCATGGGCCACACGGGTCAAGCTGTCGCACAACATCAAGACGTTTTTGCCTTGGTCGCGAAAGTACTCGGCAATCACGTGGGTCATGTGTGTGGCCTTGAGGCGCAACACGGGCGAGACGTTAGCTGGGGCAGCGATGACCACTGATTTAGCCAAGCCTTCTTCACCTAAGGATTCATGGATGAAGGCCTGCACTTCACGGCCGCGTTCACCAATCAGGCCGATCACCACAATGTCAGCTTTGGTAAAGCGTGTGAGCATGCCCAACAACACGCTCTTACCCACGCCAGAGCCAGCGACCAGACCAATGCGCTGGCCACGACCAATCGTGAGTGCGCCATTGATGGCTTTGACACCTACATCCAAAATTTCTTCAATCGGGCCACGCTCCATGGGGTTGAGCGGACAACCCAGCAAACTGAGCTGATCGGGCAAATGGGGCATGGGCTTGCCATCAATCGGCACGCCGCGACCATCAATCACACGGCCTAAAAGTTCGTTGCCCAAACTCACTTGACCGGAGTTGGTCATCACGCGCACCGTGTCACCAGGGCCAACGCCCACAGGATCGGTGAACGGCATGAGGTACAAGGTTTTGTCGTTGAAACCCACAACCTCGGCCTCGACGCGGTGGCCTTCTTTGCCAATCACTTCGCAGCACGCGCCCAAGGGGGCCATGATGCCGCGCGTTTCCAAAGTCAGGCCGACCAAGCGCACCAAAGTGCCACTGCGTTGTGGCTCAGGGGCGCGCAGCTTGGATAAGCTGGTCTGAACTTCTTTGGAAAAATCGAGCATCCCTTATTTACCCACTTGAATCATGCTGCGGATGACAGAAGCCACACGTGTTTGGTCGGCTTGCACCACCATGCGCACCACACCCACTTTATCTTCGTAGCTGTTAGCTGTGTTGAGCAGCTCTGGGGGAATGGCAGGCTTCTTGGCCTTTTGTTGCTCTTTGCGAATGCGCTCTTTGATTTCGGCCAAGGTTTCACCTTCGCGGATCTCAATTTCACCTTCACCCAAAGCCTCCTCCTCTTCGTCGGCAGGCGCCTCGTCTGTCGTCGCTTGTGCGTTGGTGTCTTCTGCCGCTGCTTCTGCCACAACCTCGTCCACGGGGGTTTCCACCACTTCTTCCACCGCAACTTCTTGCACGGGTGTTTCGGCCACTTCTGGCTCGGGCAACACCTCGGCCACAGGTTCTGGCACCTGTTCTGGTTCCGGTTCTGGCTCGATCACAGGCTTTGGTTTTGGCTTCTCAGGCTTTTCCAACAGCATCATTTGATATTTGATTTTCTCGGCGCGTTGCGCTTCAAACAATTCAGCTTTGCGCATCATCTCGCGCTCCACCGCATCAATGGCAGCCTTTTGCATGTCACTGTTCGATGCGGCTTGACCAACCAAATTCAACACAAACGGACGCACGATGGTGACAATCACCACCATGAAAATCAAACCCATCAACAGGGTGTTGATGACGTCAGGAATGAACATCGTCGTCCTCCGCTTCTTCTTGTTGAACTTCTAAGATTCGTTGTGCCAATGGCGATTTTTCGCGCCACGCATCTACATCAATCAGCAAGGCCTTGGCCAAGCCTGCGAGGCGGTGGTCGACCAAGTCTTCCACCACAGTGTCGTTGGCAAACACGCGCACGCTGCCGCGTTGCATCTCGTGCACGGCTTCAAGGCGCATTCCCTTGATGAAATCGCCCCCTTGCGCTTGCAAGAGTTCTTTGTCTTCTGGGTTGAGTTCTAGCACCACCGCGCCATGCACTGGATGGTCGAGCTCATCCAAACACCGCTGTACCAAACGCTCAATGCCTTTGCTCGATGTTTGCAACTCGCCCAACACCACTTGCTCTGCCATGTGCATCGCCAAGCGCTTGAGGGGCTCAAAAAATTTCTTAGGATCAGCAATCAACGCGCCCAGCTCGGTAGCGACGTTTTCAAACACCACGCGCTGCGCAGCCATTTCGTCAGCCAATTCGGCACGTGCCTTGGCTTCGCCTTCGGCCAAGCCTTGTTCTTTACCCGCTTGGAGGCCTTCGGCCTTGCCTTGCTCCACGCCTTGCGCTTTGCCCTGTTCCAGACCTTGCGCCAAGCCTTGCTCTAAACCCTCGGCCAAGCCTTCGGCTTTGCCTTGTTCCAGCCCCTCTTCACGCCCCTTCGCCAAAGCGGCTTCGGTGGCTTCGCGCACAGCGGCCTCTAGTGCAACAGCAGCCTCTTCACGCGCTTGAGCCAAGCCTTTGGCAAACTGCTCGGCTTCGCGTTGGGCCACCTCATCGGGCGAAATACCGCCTACGACGGCAGGCAACTCAGGCTCTGCGGCTTCAACCACCACGAGAGCTGGCTCAGGCTGTGCCTTCGATGGCGCCACAAGCGTATCAGTCTCTTCTGTTTGTCTGTCTTGGGCTTGCACATCCACAACATCAGGGGCATCTGGCACATCGGGATGGATCACGATGGGATCGGCCACTTTGTCATCAGAGGTGATGGGGCTGACCACCAAGCTCTCAGCCATTTCGGCTTGTGCCAAGGCACGTTCTAAAACCGAGGGATCAACACTGACGCGCAATTTAGATTTGCGTGTGGCTGCATAGGCATCGGTCACAAATGGCAAATGTTCGTTGGTTTCGGTACCAGCCACAGCGGCAGGTTTTTCTTCGCCAAACGATTCATTGCGGTACTCGCCCTCCAACAGCGCCAGCGATGCTTTAGCCTGTTGGCTCAGTGGCTGCTTGGTGGGTTGGTAATGCGCAGCAGAGAATCCACTGGCTTTGGCTGGATAGCCCAAGTCAGCAAAGCTCCCTGGCTCATCACTCGTCCAGCTGGTCGTGGCATAACCACGGCTACTCAGCTTATTCGCGATGCCAGCATTGGGCTGCCACGGTGTGGCCGCCCGAGCGGAGTGGGGTTGATTAAACAAAGTCTGCGCCGCCCAAGATCAATTCGCCCGAATCGGACAACTTACGCGCTTTGCGCATGATTTGCTTTTGCGCGTCTTCCACGTCGGCCATACGTTGTGGGCCTTTAGCTTCCATGTCGTCGCGGAACATGCCGCGCGCACGTTCGGACATGTTGTCGAAGAAACGCGCTTGGCATTCTTCGCTGGCGTTTTTCAAAGCCATCATCAGCAAGTCTGGTTCCACCGCACGCATGAGCACCTGAATACCCTTGTTGTCCACGCTAACCAAGTTCTCGAAGGTGAACATGTTGTCTTGAATCTTGAGCATCAATTCGGGATCGATCTCGTTCAAGCCGCTCATGATGCTGTTTTCCAATGCAGTCTTGGTCAAGTTCATGATCTTGGCAGCAGCTTGCACGCCACCAAAGCTAGAGGACTGAGCAGATGCGTTCTTAGAGAACTGCTGCTTCATGATGGCTTCCAACTCAGCCATGGCAGAGGGTTGCACGGTGTCCAAGCTGGCCACACGCTGAATCACTTCAGGGCGCACATCAGGGGGCAAATAGTTGAGCACGTCAGCAGCCACTTCGCTCTCGAGCAGCGACAAGATGATGGCCACCACTTGTGGGTGTTCACCACGAATCATGTCGGCAATGCCACGGGCGTCCATCCAAGTGAGAATGTCCAAGCCCTTGGTGCCTTGGCCAGGCATGATGCGACCCAAAACGGAGGCAGCTTTGTCATCACCAAGCGCCAAGCGCATCACGCGCTCCACGTAATCGGCGCCACCAATGCTGACGTTGTTTTGTTTCTTCAAGTGATCCACAAACTCATCCAACACGTAGTTCACCGCGTCTTGTGAGAAGTTCGCCACTTGCACCATGGCCGCACCCAAGGCTTGAACCTCTTTGGGGCTTAGGTATTTGATGATTTCTGCTGCTTGCTCTTCGCCCAGCAACAGCATCAGCACGGCAGCACGTTGGGTGCTGGTAATGCCTGCGAGCTCGGCTCGCAGCTTGTCGGTCATCACAATGGTGTCGTCAGCCATGATTCAATTCCTCACTCAGTATTATTTTTCGATCAAGCTCTTCAACACGCCAGCCACGCGGGTGGAGTCTTCGGCCATGATCATGCGAATCAACGCCACTTTATCGTCATACGAATTCGCTGTGTTGAGCAAATCAGCCGAAATGGATTGTTTCTTAGGCTTCATGCTCGCCATGCGTGCCTTGACCTCTTCCAGCGTTTCGCCTTCTTCAATTTCAATGTCAGCGGCTTCAGCTTCTGCCGTTGCGGCTTGAACAGCTGCCGTTTGAGCAGCCTCGGCTTCGGCGGCAGCTTTTTCAGCCATTTCAGCGGCCAATCGGGCTTGCTCTGCAGCCAAGGCTTCTTCACGCAAACGGGCCTCTTCACGCAAGCGGGCTTCTTCAGCGGCTTTGGCTTCAGCAGCCAAACGGGCTTGCTCAGCAGCGTAGGTGGCTTCTTGGGCCAAGCGGGCAGACTCTTCGGCAGCGCGCTGGGCTTCTTCAGAAATACGCAGCATCTCACCTTCGTGTGTTTTCTTGGCATAGGCGGCAGCGGCTTGTGCGGCGGCATTCTCAGCCGTGGCCACATCAATCGCCATCTGGGCCTGTGTGGTGGCTGCATCAGCAGCTGCCGCAGCCAAGGCTTTGGGATCGATCTCGGGGGCCAACAAGCGGCGAACCATCGGACGAACCACAGTCAAGAGGATGAGCAAGAAGATGCCACCCACCACACCGGCGTTCACCATCACTTGGTAGTTTTCATCACGCCACCATGGAATCACGGTTGGGTCGTACTGAGGTTCAAACTTGGTACCCACCACGGTGACCACGTCACCACGGTCGTTATTGAAACCCACTGCGCCTTTGACCAATTGGTTCAAACGTTCGATTTCTTCAGGTGTGTAGGGAATCGACGTTGGCGTTGAACCATCGGCGTTCTTTTCGACTTTGGCACCTGGAGGAATGGGGCGCTCGTTGATCAACACACCCACACCGATCTTGGTGATCGTACCCATCGCACCTTTGGTGTGACGCACAGCGCGGTCGAGTTCGTAGTTTTTGGTGCTACGCGCCGTCACTTGCACGCCTTTTTCGCTCACACCCTTCAAAGGATCAGCGTTGGTTTGCGTAGTGGCTTGTGGGTTGGTGGGTGCTGGCGGCGTGTTGGACAAGGCGCCAGGAATACCAATCGCATCACGGAAGGTGTTGCGGTCTTCCACGAACAATTCCGAACGTGTCTTGGGACCTTTGTCTTGTGCGTCGAATTCTTCGTTGGTGACTTCGGTTTGTGTGAAGTCCAAGCTCATGCTCACTTGCGCTGTCACGTTGGTCTCGCCCACGATGGGTGCGAGCAACTGGATCAAGCGGGTGCGATAGAGGTCTTCCATCTGCTGCTTGTGGGTGAGCTGTTGTGCGGTCAAGCCCAAAGGCGCTTCCGTCAACATGTCGTTCATCAAGCTACCGAAGTTGTCTACCACCGACACGTTTTCAGGTGCGAGGTAAGGCACGCTAGAGGCCACCAATTGGATGATGGCTTGCACGTTGGCAGAAGAAATGGTGCGGCCAGGCAAACGGGTGATCACCACAGAAGCCTTGGTCGGTGCGCGGTCACGCACAAACACGCTTTGCTTGGGTGCGGCCAAATGGACGCGGGCTGATTTGATACCGCCGATTTGCACAATGCTGCGCGCCAGCTCTTGCTCCATGGCGTTGTTGTAGCGCACTTGCTCCATGAACTGGCTGGTGGTCATGGCAGGCATGTCTTTGAGGTTGTCCATGCCAGAAGCTTCTGTGCGTGGCAAACCTTTAGAAGCCAACAACATGCGGGCTTCTTGGAAACGAGATGTAGGTACAGAGATCTGACCGGTGTTGACATCCACCTCAGGCTTGAACTCGGCAGCTTTCAAAGCTTCGATGGCTTGTTGCTTGTCAGCGTCGCTGAGCATCAACACCAAGGGACGGTAAGGCGTGGGCTTCATTGAGGTGAAGAACACCGCCACTGACATCAGCAACATGAAAATCACGATGAAGGGCAATGCCTTGCGCACGCTGGGTTGACGCAAAACGTCCATCACCATCGCACCAGGGCCTTCTTTGGCGTTGATCCATGCAGGCATATTGCCGGAGCTGGATGCAGAACCATTCGCATTGGATGCGCCGGAGGTCTCTATGCCGTTGGCTACGGGCATGCCCACAGCGTTCATGTTCAAGGTATCGGTTGCCATATCAGTCTCTCAATCCTGTATCAAACAGGCATGTTCATGATTTCTTCGTACGCTTTCATCACTTTGTTGCGTACTTGCAAGGTGGCTTCAAAAGCCAGCGACGATTTCTGCATGCTCAGCACGACTTCGGTGAGCGGAACTTCTTCGCCACGGTCGTAGGCTTCTTGCATGCCGCGTGATTTGAGCTGTGTGTCGTTCACGCTGTCGAGTGCGTTTTGCACCGACTTGAAGAAATCAGGTTGACCTTGAACCTTGGCCGTCGCCGCGTCACCCGCAGGTGAATTGACACCAGTGGCCTGCGTTTGGTGCGCACGCAGGGTTTCAATCATGGATTGAATGTTCGTGTGTGAAATGCGATCAATCATGCTGAGGCTCCTTCATTCATGCCACGGGTACGCATCTGTGCCAGCTTGTAGCGCAAGGTGCGTGGGCTGATGCCCAACTTGGCAGCCGCTTCCATGCGGCTGTCGGTACTTTGAATCGCGGCCATGATCACTTGCAGTTCGCTGGCCTTGACCGCGCTGTCTAAGTTCACTGGCTCTTCGCGCATTTCCACTGGGGCAATGGGCGCTGCTGTGTAAGCCATGGGGTTGTAAGCCACGGGAGCGGCTGGCATGGCGGGTGTCAATGGGGCTGCTGCCACGGGGGCGGCAACTGTCGGCTCTTGTGCCACTGGCAATGCAGCTTGAATCGCAGGCATGGCTTGCTCGTCCATTTGGGCGTCGTCAAACATCAAATGCGCTGGGCTGATGGTGCGGCCACCGCTCAACACCACGGCGCGTTGCACCACGTTTTCGAGTTCGCGCACATTGCCGGGCCATGGGTAGCTTTGCAGCAACACTTGGGCTTCAGGCGTGACCGTGAAGGGCACACCGCCTTTGACATGACGAGCCAAAGACTGAGCCACCAAAGGCACGATGTCGCCTGGACGGTCTTTCAAGGGCTGGATGCGCAAGCGGAAGGTGCTGATGCGGAAATACAAGTCTTCGCGGAATTCGCGTTGCTCAATGGCGAGCTTCAAATCTTTGTTAGTTGCCGCGATCACACGGATGTCGAGGTCGATGGTGGCTTCGCCGCCCAAACGGTTGAGTTTTTTCTCTTGCAACACGCGCAACAACTTGGCTTGCAAGTTCATGGGCATCTCACCAATTTCATCTAAGAAGATGGTGCCGCCGTGGGCTTGTTCAAACAGGCCTTTGTGTTCTTTCAAAGCGCCGGTAAAAGCGCCCTTCTCGTGACCGAACAACATGTCTTCGATCAAGTGCTCTGGCATGGCCGCGCAGTTGAGTGCCACAAACGGGGCCTTGGCGCGTGGCGAAGACTCGTGCAACACACGGGCCAACACTTCTTTACCAGCGCCTGTGGGGCCGACCAACAAAGCAGTCACATCGGTTTGTGCCACACGTTGGGCCAAGGCCAACAAATGCTGGCTGATGGGGTCCACAAACACGTAGCTCTTGGTTTTGAGTTCGGGGGCGTTCAAGCCTTTGACAGCACCTTGCCAAGCTGCAGCAGACCATTCGTCTGATGACAACACATGCAAAGCACCCAAGCGCATCGCGTCCACAGCCACTTCCATGCGACGGCGGTCGACGCGGCACAGCACCGGCACGGTGTGACCGAGTTGGGCAATGAGGGTTTGAACTTCTTGGAGCAGCTCGGCGCTATCGCCCAAGCGAATGACCAGCACATGTGCGCGGCGCAAGGCCAGCGTGAGGTCGCCCAAGGTAGAAACAGTTTCCAGACTGATACCTGCGGCATCCAGCTGGGCGCGATCTGCGGCATCGATTGGACTGAAGGGGTCCAACCACACGGCATGAATTACGTTGACAGAAGAAGCATTCACTTTGAGTACAGTCCGAA
>JACCDI010211888.1_pt1 | contig 13295 bp, 10 predicted proteins | sample 7442791 | NCBI WGS metagenome assembly JACCDI01 (sample SAMN15323434, study PRJNA562643) | freshwater metagenome | isolation source: river surface water | place: USA:Blue River Watershed | collected 2017-08-15
AATACAACTTGTTTTCGATTTTGTCAAGTTAATTTAAAATAAATTTTCTTGACCCATCTTCCACGCTTGTACCTCTACGCCTTGTAACTGTCAGAACTTTTTTTCCTCTAAATCCCAGCCTTTACTCGCAGTATCTAACGCCTTTTCAGTTGTTATCTTCTCTTTGTATCGGTGGTCTCTGTCAGAACGGGATGCAAATGTACTACTCTTTTCCACAAATTCAACCTTGTGTACTAAAAAACCCTAAAGAAAAACACAAGGGATAGCTATTCAAGCAATTACCCCAAAAAATAAATCATCGCCATAGCAACGAACCATCGCCATAACTCAAAAAACGATAGTCCCGAGCCACCGCAAACCCATAAATCGAACGCCAATCACCCCCAACAAAGGCCGAAATCAGCATTAACAACGTGGATTTGGGCTGGTGGAAATTCGTAATTAGGCCTTTCACAATTCTAAATTCAAACCCATCCACTATAAAAATCTGCGTCTGCCCCTGAATCGAACCGCCCTGTGTAAACGCATATTCCCTCAAAGCCAATAGCGATTCCTCCAAACCAATCTCCTTTCCTTCGCGCAACTTCAGCCCCAAATCATACCCATCGTCGCATGAAACCATGCCGTCCCAACATCCTTGTATCAATCTGCAACCGACGAAATAAAGACTCTCCAATACCCTCATCGATGTTGTCCCGATGGCAACAACCCTCCGATTGCGCTGCAATGCATCCAACATCGTATCCACCAGTGAAACAGTAATTGCGAATCGCTCCGCATGCATCTCATGCTCATTGGCATAATCCGAACTCATGGGCTTGAACGTACCCGCGCCCACATGTAGCGTTAAATACGAAAACCGCACCCCTTTATCTACCAGGCGATGCCGCAGAGATTCGGTAAAATGCAACGATGCTGTTGGCGCTGCCACCGCACCTGCATGTTCAGCAAAAATGGCTTGGTAACGATCTTTGTCGCCATCGCGCACTGCTCTTTCTATATAGGGAGGCAATGGCACAGCCCCCAAACACTCAATGGCATCCTGCACTGTGTCAAATTCACCTTGAAACGACAAATTCACCCGATTGCGTTCGCGGTCCAACCAAGTAATTTGCAAACGCCCCATCGCCCCAACAACTTCAACCACATCATTCTCCCGAAATTTCTTTCGATTCCCTACCATCACCTCCCACTGCAACCAGCCCGCGTCCAACGGATTCAACAAAAACACCTCCACTTCAGCACCACCCATGACCCTGCCGTGCAACCTCGCTGGAATCACCTTGGTATCATTGGCAACCAATACATCGCCCTCTCCCAAACAATCCACCAACTCAAAAAACTGTTTATCCTCCAAAGAATCACCACCATCAACCTGCGCATGGCGGATCAACAACCTTGATGCGTCTCTGGGCTCAATTGCCTCAAATGCGATGCGATTACTGGGTAGGTCATAATGATAGTCCGTCACGGGCAATGCTGGCACCATCAGCGACACCGCTCCTTCCTCCTCTCGCTTCAGAAACAACATTAGCTGTTCAAATGCCTTTGCCCGATGGCTAAGTGCATTTTTCTCGTGGGCCAACATTTGGGCAAAAGATTTTGAATATCCCGTCGGCTGAAAAATGGGATCATACCCGAAGCCCTCGCTGCCGGTGGCTTTCAACAATATCTCTCCTTCAACCTTTCCCTCAAAATACAATGGCCTCTTTGAACCGCCCAAACCCATTACGCACAACACGGTACGAAACGATGCGCTGCGATTCACACTACCCTCTAACGCTGATAACAACTTGGCATTATTGGCAGAATGGTTCACCGGCTCACCCGCATACCGCGCAGAATACACTCCGGGCGCTCCATGTAACGCATCTACACACAATCCACTGTCATCAGCCACACAAGGAAGTCCCGTTGCTTCAAACACGGCTTGGGCTTTTAAATAGGCATTTTCATGAAATGTGGATCCCGTTTCGTCCACGTCAATATCAAATCCGGCTTCCTTCAGTGAAATCAGCGCTAACCTATCCGCTACGATGGATTGGGCTTCTTCAATTTTATGGGCGTTGTTGGTGGCGAACACCAATTTTACAGTCGCAGACATTGGCGATTACTCCCCTTTTTTACGCACGGTTCGCTGCTCGATGCGCTTTTCATAGTCGCTTCCTTTTACGATGCGATGCACATAGACACCTGGAACATGAATGTCGTTTGGGTTCAACTCTCCGGCCTCCACCAATTCCTCCACCTCGGCAATGGTCACCTTACCAGCCATGGCCATCATGGGATTGAAATTGCGCGCGGTATCCTTGAATATGAGGTTTCCGTGCTTATCCCCTTTCCAGGCTTTCACGATGGCAAAATCCGCATCAAAGGCGTATTCCATCAAATAGGTTTTACCATTAAACACCCTGACTTCCTTACCCTCGGCAACTTCCGTCCCCACACCTGCTGGCGTGTAAAACGCTGGGATCCCCGCGCCTGCGGCGCGGCATCGCTCTGCCAAAGTACCCTGTGGAATCAGTTCCACTTCCAATTCCCCACTCAATAACTGTCGCTCAAACTCCGCATTCTCCCCCACATATGAACTAATCATTTTCTTCACCTGCCTGCCCTGCAACATCAACCCAATCCCAAAATCGTCCACCCCCGCATTATTGCTAATACATGTCAGCCCCTTCACCCCCTTCTTCACCAAAGCGGAAATGGAATTCTCAGGAATTCCACAAAGACCGAATCCACCCAACATCAATACCGCACCATCCTCGATGTCGTGAATGGCCGCTTCGGCAGAAGCATATACTTTTCTCATAGTTGCAAATTTACTGAACCTCTAGCTGAGCCGACAAACCTTTTTCGCACAAAGCCGTGCAGATAGGCTCCATGTCCTCGTAACTCCCCGATTTCACGGCGTATTTGCCGTTGTTATGGATAATCCAAGCACACTGCTCTGCCTGCAAACGCGTGTGACCACAATATTTGATCAAATTGGAAATAACCCAGTCAAATGTGTTCACATCGTCGTTGTAAACCACAATTGTCCACCCCTTGTCCAACAACGCCTCAACGTCTTCTTGGGGATTGAAACTGGGATTCGATGACGTCATCTTCATGGATTACTTTTGCTTCTTAACCAAAATGCGCGACTTCGTTTCCTCGCCTGCCATCAAACGCTTGATATTCTTGCGATGTGTGTATACAATGAGTACCCCCACAGAAACGCCAAAAACCACAATGCTCATATCGCGATAGCCAAATACCTGTAAAAACAATACAGGAATCGACAGCCCCGCCATCAACGAGCCCACACTCACATAGCCCGTCACAATATTCACCAACACAAACACCAATAAGGCCAATCCCGCCACCCGTGGATCCAACGCAATGATAATACCGAACAACGTGGCTACGCCCTTCCCCCCTTTGAACTTCGCGAAAACGGGCAACATATGTCCAATCACCGACAACACGCCGAAAACAACAGGGAAAAACCAAGAATTGGATGCATTTGAAATTTCCTCTGAATACAAATGTTTCTCCATCATGTAGGCCAACACGACCGCCAAATAACCTTTTACGATATCCATCAACAGGACCACCGTGCCCGGTCCTTTTCCCAACACCCGAAAAACATTGGTGGCACCCGCGTTGCCGCTTCCATGCTCCCGCACATCGATCCCATAAAATTTGCGTCCCACCCAAATGGCACTGGGAATCGATCCCAGCAAATAGGCCATCAATGCACAGATAATTTCAATCCCCGATTTACCCAAACTTTCTAGCAACATATTGAAAAAATTCTGCGTTCAAAATTAACGGAAACTTCCCGTTTCTTGATTACGGTTTCACCAATTTCACCGTGGTGCGTTGTTCTCCGGCATGGATTTCCACCCAATAGAGACCAGCCGACAATCCAGCAATGTTCAATTGCTGTCCGCCACCCACAATCTCGCTCGAAGGAACAAACTGTTGTTTTCCTTGTATATCGTAAACCCTAACGGCATCAATCTGTTTGACCATCATCGGCTCAATCACAAATACAGAGGTTGCTGGGTTTGGATAGGCTTTCACCCAAGCATCCACCGCCAGTGATTTCAAACTACTTGCGGGAGGCATTTCAAAATTCTCTTCTCCATCGGCACAGTTTCCGGGACTGCCTTGGGCAGCATTGTATCCAAGACCCCGACGCGCAAACACTTTCCAAATTAGGCCCGCGTTGGCACCTCCGTTTCTGTTTTCATCGGCCATCAAAATCGCATCGCGCGCATCGGTAAACCCTGGTCCACACGGCTGCAATTTCATCGCATCGAAAACCAGCAATACCGCCATGTTGTTTCCACCTTTGCCATTGTACAAATCCTCATCAAACCCGTATTTGTCTACAAACTCCCAATACATATCCCACAACATCGCACACCAAATTTCTCCAGTATAATGCACCTCGGTTTGAATTCCATTGGCTGCCTTGGCCAAATTGCCATAGGTATGGGGATTCACTGTCATGTTGGTGGAATACGGATAGGTACGAATTCCCCCACCGGTTTGTGTTTCACCAATCAACCAGTTGCCAACCCCGCGGGCTTGAGAACCTACATCACCCTTTTTCGCGGTAAATGCCAAACCCACAAAATCACTCCATCCCTCACCCATCTGTTCAGCATTCGACAAGCCATTGGAGTTAGAAGGACCACATGTCAATCGGTTTGAAATCCCATGAGTATATTCATGCGCTATCACCCCTAGATCGAGGTCGCTGTCCGTTTTCTTGGCGAAGGCAGAACTATCGTAAAAAGTGACATTCAAGTTGGTATCAGCCAACAACGCACGCAATTCATTGGCATTGCTCAACTTCACAAAAATCACAGGGATGGTAACCTTGCTGGCTTGGGCTGTGTTGTCGGTAGCCATGGTGATCACCTGGTCTGCGGAGGAAGTATCCAACAAAACCACAGCCGTAGCACCATAAGACTGGGCACGAAACACTTTTTGCACAAACGTACACCCACCGCGAACCACCGCCGCGATGTTGCCATTGATGGATGAGCCATTCGAGAGATTCGTACAGCACTTGTTGGTTGCCGCTGCCACATTGTCTTTGACCAAAACCAATTTACCAGAAACGGGAACTGCGGTAATTTTCTTGCCCCAGTTACCATCGGTAATGCCGACACCATATTTCATGCCTGCACCATAATTCACCACCAAATTGGCTTTCACACTCACACCATCCCAAATAAACATTTGCATGCGGGGCGCAGAGCCATCGGGAGGCGTTGCAAAATTGGCATTGTTTGTTCCACTTCCATCCTGTGCATCGGCATTCACCGCGTCTTGTCCCACGCCTTTGTTTGCGTAGTTTTTGGTTTGGAAATTGCCCGATTCCTCATCAAAACCATAATGCTGCGACAGATCGTGCATCAAGTTGTTGGCAACGAACAAGTTGTTGATGGCAAAATCACGATAATTCACAGGGTCAATTTCATTTTTGCTGTATGTAAAGTCGAACGCCAATGACGTGCCTCCGTTGGGACTGTAGCCAGGTTGATTGTTGGCATCCGCATCTTCAGAAGCATATACATTGTTTCCACGTGTGGTGGTATATTCCGCGCCATCGCTGCCATTTACATCGTGCCATCCATAGGGCGATGCTTGAGCGTCGGCCGGACTTGTGAGTGTTGTCGGGTTGCCGTACAGCGGGCTTTCTGTTGGAAACGCGTAGGCTTTATAGGTTGCACCATCCCCTCTCCGTTGGAGCGATTTGCCTTGACCACTTAACATCAGGGAACGAACTTGTTGTGTTTGTTCGCCCATGCCTGCGGATTGCATGTTGTGCGATTCGTGGTTATGCCTGTCAAAAGATACTGGCGCACAATGAACCGTCCAACTGTGTTTTTGCAACACTGTACCTTGTGCATCAATCCAAAGATTCACCCAATCAGCGGTCTTGGGCTGATAAAAGACAAAATACTTCGCCGCGATGAGGTTTCCATTTGCATCGGGCCAGGCGACCGTTTGCTCGTAGAAATTGCCTTCCACAAAACGAGTGTTGGGCTTCATGGTTTCCCATGTTACACTTTGAGGGATATCGGCGGTGGTAGCAAATGCTGTTTTCAGGGCGATTGCACCGAGGCTTTGGGCGTTGAGCGTTGAAAAGTCGCCTTGGAGTTTATCGGTTGCGTGGGCCACGGCACGCGAATTGGCGTAAAAAAGATGGCCATTGGCTTTGTAATGCAAACCCACAACACCGTTGACAACAGGAATGCCCGATAGGGTTTGCAGCACATAAGCATGGGTTTCACCCGAAACATCCTTGACCAAATCTTGCATCACGGCATCTTTTAAATCTTCAGCGGTCAATCCCCATTTGCCTTGAGCCGCCATGGATTTGGCTTGGTTTATGGCTTGAGATGGGGTGATTCCGCTAAATGTATTTTGACCGGATAGGTTTGCGCAACCCGCGCCCAACAAGATGAACAGTAACGCCGAGGCAATTTTGTTTTTCATGAAGTTGCAAGATATCGGTTTCGGGCGGGTTGCGCAAAATTTTGGCATAAAAAAGCCCCGCGGTAGCGGGGCTTTTTTAAATATTCTTACACAAATAAGATCAACAGTACTTAAACATACTACCACCGTAAATGGCATTTTCTCCGAGCTCTTCCTCTATACGGAGCAACTGATTATACTTCGCCATACGGTCAGAACGAGAAGCGCTACCCGTTTTGATCTGTCCGCTATTCATGGCCACTGCCAAATCAGCAATCGTACTGTCTTCAGTTTCGCCACTGCGATGGCTGATGACATTGGAATAACTGTGACGTGTCGCCAACTGTATGGCATTTAAAGTTTCTGTCAAAGTGCCAATTTGGTTCACCTTAATCAAAATTGAGTTTGCGATACCTTCGTTGATGCCCCTTTGCAAACGATCTACATTCGTAACAAACAAATCATCTCCCACCAACTGCACTTTGCCACCAACCGCTTCGGTCAACTTCTTCCAACTTGCCCAATCATCCTCGGCACAGCCATCTTCAATGGAAACGATGGGATACTTTTTACACCAATCAGCCCAATAATTCACCATTTCATCGCCAGTAAATACTTTTCCATCCGATTTTTTGAAGGTATACAAGCCGGTTTTCTCATCGTAAAACTCCGAAGTCGCTGCATCCATGGCAATGAACATGTCTTCGCCCGGACGGTAACCCGCTTTTTCAATGGCACGCAACACGATTTCAATGGCCTCTTCATTGCTTTGAATATTGGGGGCAAAACCACCCTCATCGCCCACATTGGTACTGTAACCAGCCGCTTTCAACACAGATTTCAAATGATGGAATACTTCAACGCCCATGCGCAAACCGTGAGAGAAACTCTCGGCTTTAACAGGCATCACCATGAATTCCTGGAAATCAATTTTATTATCGGCATGTGCTCCACCATTCAAGATGTTCATCATGGGCACTGGCAATACATTGGCGTTCACACCGCCGATGTACTTGTACAAAGGCATGCCCAATTCATCAGCCGCAGCTCTGGCACAAGCCAAAGATACCGCCAAAATAGCATTGGCACCCAAACGCGACTTGTTCGGTGTACCATCCATGTCTAACAACAATCCGTCGATTTCATTTTGGGCACAAACTTCTGTACCTTCCAATGCTTCTGCGATGTGATTATTGACATTCTCAACGGCATCCAAAACACCCTTTCCCAAATACGCACTGGCATCATTATCGCGCAATTCAGCAGCCTCATGAATACCTGTGGAGGCACCAGATGGCACTGCTGCTCTTCCAAATCCACCGTCCTCGGTGTAAACTTCTGCTTCTACCGTTGGATTGCCACGGGAATCCAAAATTTGACGGGCCTGAATGTGGGTGATTTCGCTCATATTGTATTGTTTACTTGTGTTTTTGCATTAGGTCAATGAATTGATCGAACAGATACCACGAATCGTGTGGGCCTGGCGATGCTTCTGGATGGTGTTGCACAGAAAATGCTGGCACATCCAAGCGGGCGATACCTTCAACAGTATCATCATTCAAGTTTATATGGGTCAATTGTACCTTGGCAGAAAGCGCTTCATCGTATTGTACGGCGAAACCATGATTCTGACTGGTGATTTCACTCCTACCAGTGACCAAATTCTTCACCGGGTGATTTAATCCACGATGACCATGGTGCATTTTATAGGTTTTTAAACCTGAAGCCAAACTCAGCAATTGATGGCCCAAACATATCCCAAATGTAGGCATCCCACCATCCACCAATTCTTTCACTGCGGCGATGGCATAATCCATTGAAGCAGGGTCGCCCGGACCGTTACTGATCATCAGTCCGTCGGGGTTCCAGGCCTTCACATCCGCAGCAGTAGCGTTCCAAGGGAAAATCCCCAAGTAACAACCACGCTCTACCAAACAGCGCGAAATATTGAGTTTGTTACCGTAATCCAACAGGGCCACTTTGTAGGGCGAATTGGGATCACCCATGGTATGGAATTCTGTACTTGACACTTTCGACGCCAATTCCAATCCATTCATGGAAGGCACAGCATTCAACTGCTCCAACAGCGCATCCACGTCCATGTTCTCTGAAGAGATAATCGCATTCTTTGCACCAGTTTCGCGCAAATGTCTTACCAACTGCCGCGTGTCAATATCGGAGATTCCCACGAGTCCATTCGACATAAAATAACTGTCTAGGCTGTCAGATCCGTTTTTGCGAGAATAGTTGTGAGAGAATTTTTTACATACCAATCCAGCGATTTTGATTCCGTCACTCTCGATTTCTTCATCGTGAACACCATAGTTACCAATGTGATCTGAGGTCATTACCAGAATCTGTCCGAAATAGGAAGGGTCCGTAAACACCTCCTGGTATCCCGTCATTCCTGTGTTAAAACAAATTTCTCCGGTAGTTGTACCTATTTTGCCTATGGCTGTACCGCGGAACACGGTACCATCTTGTAGCACTAAAAGTGCGGGGGTTAGTTGAGCATTCACTTCAAGGGTTCAAATTTCACACTTTTCTATCAATTCCTCTAGCAATGTGGGTAAATTGTTGTTCTATAACCCATACTATTCGTGATTGGTCTTGGGAAACCAAATCGACCAAAAAATACTCAGCCCCAAGATTGAGATGATCACCAAGAGATTGTGTATTTCATTAAAGCCATACATATGGGCATATTTCTCCAGCAACATCTTCAAACCGATGTATACCAAGATCATTGACAATCCATATTTCAAACTGTAAAATTTATCCATACCTGCACCGAGTAGAAAATACAACGAGCGCAATCCCATCACGGCGAAAATGTTAGAGAAAAACACCAAGTATGGATCTCTCGTTACACCAAATACCGCCGGCACACTATCCACGGCAAAGACCACATCGGTAATGTCAACAATAATCAGAACCAAAAAGGGAATTGTCAAATACAGCTGTCCTTTTTCCCGGATAAAGAATCGGGTCTCATTGGGGTTATTCTCGGCTACCCTGAACCACTTTTTGGCATATCGCACCACAACATGATTGTCGGTTTCTATGGCTTCATCCTCGCCGGAACCCAACATTTTAAATCCGCTGTACACCAAAAAAGCGCCGAAAAGATACATGACCCACTCAAACTGCGACACGATCTCGCTGCCCAGATAGATGAATAAAAATCGCAAAACAACGGCACCAATCACACCCCATATCAAGATCCTTTTCTGATTTTCACCATTCATTTTAAACGATTGAAAAATCAAAAGAATCACAAACAGGTTATCAATACTCAAGGCATATTCCAACAGAAATCCACTCAAGTATGAAATGGCGGACGTCTTGGAAAAATCGGCCAAGCCGCGCTCAAATCCACCAGACAAATCCAATTGCACTTTGTAATCAACTTGGTAACGCAGCAAATCCTCCATTCCATGGATATCTTGAAGATTTGCATGAAACCAGTAAATGAAAAGCGTCATCAACAAACCCACAGAAAACCAACCTGCAGTGTGTTTCAAAGCTTGTTTTGCGGTTACTTCATCGTGGGTCGTCTTGGAAAACACACCCAAATCCCACAGCATACCCAACATCAAGACAACGAAAAATGCACCCAAAAAAATCAACTGTGTCATATAGAACCACAAAGGTACGGCGAAAAGGGATAGGTAACCCATCGTCATGCCAACAGAAACTAGTAGATTTGCGAATAATGCAAATGAAAAAATCATTGTTGTTAAAAAACGCAACGTTGGGCGCTGTGGCTGGATTACTGTTAATGTTAACCACCCAAAGCCACCGTCCCGAAGAAGGTATGTTTCCATTAAACTATGTGAACATCAACGACCTGAAAAATGCAGGTTTAAAACTCGAAGGCAAAGACATTTTCAATCCAGCCGGCTTGAGTTTGACCAACGCTTTGGTTAAAGTTGGGGGCTGCACAGGCAGTTTTATATCGAACGAAGGCTTGATTATTACCAATCACCACTGCGTATACGGGGCTGTTGCCGATGCAAGCACCGTTGAAAACAATCATTTGGAAAATGGTTTCGTCGCTCGAACCAAATCACAAGAAATCCCCATCAACATGCCTTGTAAAATCACCGAGAGCTATGAAGATGTATCCGAACGCGTATTGATGGGCATCGATGAAACTTTCACACCAAGCCAACGGGCAGCAAGTATCAGCAAAAACATCAGCAATATCGTGGCCGAAGAGAGGGCCAAACACCCTGAAAAGAGCATTGAAGTATCGGAAATGTTCGTGGGCAAGACCTACACCCTATTTCGCTATATTTTTCTCAAAGATGTGCGGTTGGTGTTGGCACCTCCCGTAACCATTGGACAGTTTGGCGGTGATTCGGACAACTGGGAATGGCCTCGACACAATGGCGATTTCAGCTTGGTAAGAGCCTACGTTGGCAAAGATGGCAAACCAGCGGCCTACAGCGTAGACAATGTACCTTATCAACCAGCAAAAACACTCAAAATCAACCCCAAAGGAACACAAGAGGGCGATTTTGTATTCATCATGGGATACCCAGGGCGTACCTTCCGCAATGAAACTGCACCCTATTTGGCGTTTCAAGAATCGGTTCACCTTCCCAAAATCCAAGGTTTTTACAGCTGGTATTTAAACCAAATCAAGGACATCACCAAGAATAATGATGCGGAGCGATTGGCATTTGCAGGTGAAGTTCAAAGTTTGGAGAATGTAGAGAAGAATTATCGTGGCAAAATCCAAGGATTACGCCGGACCCAGTTGGTTGAAGCCAGAACCAACGAAGAAGTAAACATGAAAGAATGGGCAAGCAAACAAAATCGATACAAAGAATCTGGCGTTGCCGCAATTGATACACTCAAGGTTCAATGGGGAATCAAAGAGAAAACCAAAGATGTTCGCTATTGGACACAGTTCGTAAACAACCAAAGTAAATATACATCTGCCATTGCGGCTGTAGAAAATGCCAAAATGCGCTGGGCGATTGCGAATGCCACCAAAGCAACGCCTGAAAATCTGAAATCCATCATCGACATGAAAAAAGAATCGTTGACGGGACTATACAAACAACTCAGCGCATTGGAAGCACCATTGAATGCTGATTTAGAGCAAAGAGTACTAACTCGCATGGTTGAAGAAGGCGTGAAAATTGCCAAAACATTGCAAATCGTTGCGAACGACAACCGCCATGGCAATATGTTCGGTCACCCACAAACATATTTTGACCAACGAGTGAAAATCATGCTAAACGGACAAACACCCCAAGAATTTGCGCAAAAATCGGCAATCAAAACAAGGGTAAATCAACTAACCAACATTCAAAAAATGGCTCAAGCAGCGAAAGCGGCAGCAGAATCGATCAACGAATCGAATCACCTAACATACAACATCAAATGGTGGGACATCAACATTGGCAAAGAAGATGCGTTGAGTCAGTGGGGTCGTTTGGTCAATATGATCACCGGACCTGTTATCGCACAAAACCAGAAAATTGAAGAAAAAATCAAAGCTGCAATGCCGGTTTACTTGGATATGCGTCGCGATTTTAAAGCCACGCAATTCATTCCCGATGCCAATAGTACTTTGCGATTAACTTATGGATACATCCGCAGGTATAGTCCCAACGACGGCGAAATACACAGTCCATATACCTACCTCGATGGAATTTTCGAAAAAGCAAACACCCGTCCAGACTACCGATTGCCAAGTGTTGTAGCAGATAATCTTCGGATCAAGGATGTAGCCCCCATTTTCAAAGATCCAAAGACAGGCAAAGTAATCGTAGGAATGTTGTATAATTTGGATACTACTGGCGGAAACAGTGGCTCTCCTGTATTGAATGAGCGCGGTGAGCTGATTGGTATCAACTTTGACAGAAGTTTCACCGCTACCATCAATGATTATGCTTGGAACGAAAATTACAGTCGTTCCATTGGATGCGATATTCGCTATGCATTGTTTGTAATGAAATATGTATCCAAAGCCGATCACATTCTCGCAGAAATCGGCATTACTGAAGACATGTTACAAGGGAAATAAAAGGCTTCAATACAAACAAAAAGGCCACCCAAATGGGTGGCCTTTTCTATTCAATCTGATTGAAATTATTTTGTTTCTTCCGAAGCGTCATCAGCAGCAGGCGCGTCATCAGCAGCAGGTGATTCTTCGGTTGCAGGCGTTTCATCCACTACTGGGGTTTCTTCAACTACTACTTCTTCAGCAACTACTTCTTCAACAACGGCTTCGGCTACAACTGCAGCAGGGGCAGCCGCTTTGGCTGAAGAGCCAGCGCGACGTGAACGACGTGTGGTTGATTTTTTCTTGTCGGCATTAAACCCTTCGAAAAACTCATTGAAATCCACCAATTCGATCATCGCCATTTCTGCGTTGTCACCGGCACGATTGCCAGTTTTCAGAATGCGGGTATAACCACCGGCTCTGTTTGCCACCTTGCCACCAACAACGGTGAACAATTCAGTAACAGCATCTTTATCTTTCAAGTAAGAGAAGGCAGTACGGTAGTTGTGGGTAGAAGCATCTTTGCTTCGAGTGATAATGGGCTCAACAAACACACGCAACGCTTTTGCTTTCGCTACAGTTGTAACGATGCGCTTGTGCATGATCAAAGAAGAGGCCATGTTCGACAGCATCGCAGCGCGATGTGAAGCGGTTCTTCCCAAATGATTAATTTTCTTTCCGTGTCTCATCTCTTAATTAGTCTTCGTTAATGTTATATCTGGCAACGTCCATTCCAAAGTGCAAGCCTTTTTCACGAACAAACTCTTCCAACTCAGACAATGATTTTTTA
>JACCDI011332887.1_pt1 | contig 13295 bp, 10 predicted proteins | sample 7442791 | NCBI WGS metagenome assembly JACCDI01 (sample SAMN15323434, study PRJNA562643) | freshwater metagenome | isolation source: river surface water | place: USA:Blue River Watershed | collected 2017-08-15
ATTGTTGCATTATAGATACTGATGGACATAATTTAAATCCAGAGGAAAGAGCAACTGGAATGCCAAAAACCGCTAGTGTTTGTATTGAGGATAATGTTTTTGTAGGTTCTAACGTAACCATTTTAAAAGGAGTAACCATTGGTGAAAATTCGGTAATAGCCAACAGTGCTGTGGTTACTCAGTCAATTCCTAAAAATTCAATTGCGGCAGGCAATCCTGCAAAAGTAATTCAGACGCTGTAGTGTTCAATCAACTAAAAAAATACGATCTTTTTAAAGTCTTATCGATGAATTCTGTCTCGGTAGTGGTAAGCTTTGTTTTGGGTCTATTTTCCTCAAAAATTATTGCCGTTTTTTTAGGGACTTCGGGTATGGCTATTATGGGAAGTTTCCGAAATTTTACCACAATGACCAAATCAATGGCTACTCTTGGAGTCAATAATTCTGCTGTTAAATTATTTGTAGAAAACAAAGACAATCCAAAAGAATTATCCATTATTTACTCCACTTTTTTTTGGTTGTTCTTCATCCTTTCAATTACAATTGCGGGATTAGTCTTATTGTTTTCAAATGAAATCTCAGAATTAATTTTTTTTAAAAGATCCTATACATTTCCAATTAAAGTTTTTGCGCTGCTTTTGCCATTGATCACCATTAATGTTTTTTGGAACGCCATTTACAACGGATTCAATCAGTTCAAGAGAATCGTTTTAATTCAAATAATTTCTAATGTAGTTGTTTTTATTTCAACAGCTATTTTTGTTTGGAAATTTCATTTGGAAGGCGGATTACTTTCGTTAGCCATAGGAGAACTACTTATGGTTATTGTTACTTTTATTTACATCAAAAAGGATAGCGATTTATTTTCTTTCGATTTAAAAAAAATAATCAGTAAACACTATTTGAAAATCATTCAGCGATTCTCCATTATGGCCTTATTATCAGCTGTGATTGCTCCATTAACTCTTATTCTAATTCGGAATTGTATAGTAACAAATTTTTCTTTAAAAGAAGCCGGAATTTGGGATGCAACCAATAGATTGTCAAGTTTTTACATGTTGTTTTTTAGCTCAGGATTGTCACTCTATTATATGCCAAAATTAGCTTCTTTGCAAACAGAATCGGAATTCAAAAATGAACTAAAAAGTTACTTCAGATGGTTAGTGCCACTTTTTTTGGTAATGCTTGTTCTAATTTTTTTATTCAAAAAATGGATTTTGGTTGTTGCATTTACACCCGAATTTTACTCGGTAAAAGAAATGCTTATCTGGCAACTTTTAGGCGATTTGTTGCGCATTATGTCATTGGCATTTGGGTTTCAAATAGTGGTAAAGACAATGATGAAAAAGTATTTTTTTATTGAACTACTATTCAATTTAACCTATTTAGTGTTGTCTTATTTTTTGATTCAGAATTCAGCCGAAAAAGGAGCTTTGCAAGCCTATTTTTATGCTAATTTGATTAGTTTTATTGGAATGTTACTTCTGTTTAGAAAGCTTATTTTTGGCACTCTTCAATCCAATTAAGCAATAGCGGAAAGACTTTTTTTAAAGATTTGAAGTTAATTACCTACAATTCCATCGATAATACTCTTTATTCGTTCAAAAGTTGTTACTTTTACTCAATTCATTGGTTGACGTTTCTTCCGAAGAATTTCCGAAAAAAATGAGCAAAATAGCTATTATTATTCCGTTTTATAACGAATCTAACCGCATTGATTTATCAGTTTTTGATAAGGCGTTCAGGCAGTATTCATACTACGATTTTTTATTAGTTGACGATGGAAGTAGCGACGATACTTTTCAAAAACTTTCCTCATTTTCAAATCATAAAAACGTTACAGTAATTTCATTAACAGTAAATTCAGGTAAAGCTGAAGCAATTAGAAAGGGTGTATTGAATTCGACAGATTATGATTACATCGCTTATTTTGATGCCGATTTTTCTACTCCAATAGACCAATTGAAAAAATTAATCGATTTTGCTCTCGATAATAAAGGATACAAAATAGTCATGGGTGCCCGAATAAAACTCATCGGAAACGGAGTGGTTCGCTCACTCAAACGACATTATTTTGGACGTATTTTCGCCACTTTAATCAGTAATTTTATACTCAAAACGCCTGTTTATGATACCCAATGTGGCGCTAAAGTAATTGATTTTGAAACGGCTAAAATTGTTTTTGAAAAGCCTTTTATTACAAGATGGTTGTTTGATGTTGAACTCTTGTTGCGATTGCAAAAGTCGCATTCACTTGAAGATGTTGTGGTTGAAATTCCTTTGGACAAATGGGTCGAAATGGGGAATACCAAGATTAAATTAATTGAATTTTTAAGCTTTCCCTTTCAGTTGATTCAAATTTATTTTAAGTATGTTAAATGATACTAAAATAAAATTCGTTGGCGCTTTTGTTAAAACCAACCCGATTTTCACCCTATTGATTTTTGGGGTTGTCTACCGACTTCTAATGCATTTTTGTATCAGTGATAAAGTGTTGCTCGTTGGAGATTCTGACAGCTATATTTTTTTAGCAGAAAAAATGAAGAGTTTCGACTTTAGTGGTTACAATGGTGAACGAACTCCGGGTTATCCATTGCTTATTTTTCTTGCTTTTGGCTCATTACAACTTACCGTTATTTATCAGCACATATTGGGTATAGTTTCCTCGATTTTCATCTATAAAACGCTAATTAATTTTAATTTTTCAATCCAAACCAGTCTTTTTATTACCTTATTTTCTCAATGTTTTTTTAATGTTTACTTCTATGAAACAGCCCTATTAACCGAAACATTGAGTATGTTTTTAATGGTTTTTGTCTTCTATATGCTCTCAAACAACTTTCTTGAAAACAAAAGAAGTAAAATCGATTGGATTTTTGGACTTTTACTAGGCTTCTTGACTTTAATAAAACCTTTTTACGCCTTTATTCCGTTTGTGTTTTATGTATTTATTGTTTTAAAAAGCAAACAGATTTCAACTATAATCAATAAAAGAGTAATTATTCTGTTTTTTCCTTTGTTGGTCTATTTTGGTTGGTCTTACGTTACTAAATTGAATACGGGTTATTTTACATCGACTACTTATTTTGGATTGAATCTTGCTCAAAATTGTGTTTTTTTTGCCGAAAAAACGCCTCAAAAATATCAATGGATTGGGATTCCGTATGCTAAACACAGAGAATTACTGATGGCCAATGGTGAAAGTAATCCTTCCATGGCAATTTGGAGTGCTTATAATAACGGTGAGTTTGATTATAAAAAAATGCCATTTAAAGACTTATCCAATAGCTTAGGCGAATATGCAGTTGAAACCATAAAAAGCAATCCACTAGATTATTTAAATCAAGTAGTAACACGATCGTGGTTTGATTTTTGGCGTCCGACAATTCCGTTTTACCAAGACAAAATTAATCCTGAAAAAAAAGACGTAATTGATACTATTTGGTTCGTTCAACGAAAATTATTCAATGTAATTAAGTTCGGATTTTTATTGCTAATTCCGTTTTACATCATTCAATTTCTAAAAGATAAAGTAATCACAACCGAATTAGTTGTTGTTGTACTTGTTTTTTCGACTTCAATTTTACAAGGATTAATCACCTACGGAACTAATCCCAGATACAGCTTTCCTTTTGAATATATGATGTTGACAACAATTGCGTTATTTATAAAAAAACAAATTTTTTCAAAAAAAAATGAAACAATATTTACTCGATAATAAATACAGTTACGTTTTGATTTTGCTGCTTTTGGTTGCCAAATTGATGTTCTTTTTTTGCTACAATTCGTACTCCGAAACTGCCGATAGCTGGGCGTTTAATCATTTTGTCACCGAATTATTAAATGATGATTTTAATGATTATATAGGCGAAAGATCTCCAGGTTATCCGTATCTAATTTACTTGCTCAATAATGATAAAATTGTGGTGGTTTTTGTCCAAATGATGATGGGAATTTGCACTGCTTTTTTGGGGTTTAAAATTCTGTTAAGGATTAATTTTAGTGAGAAAGCAGCATTTTATGTAACGCTATTTTCATCGTTGTATTTACAAAATTTTTTTTATGAAACTTTTATTTTAGCCGAGACTTTCATGCTGTTGCTCAACTCGATGGTTATTTATCTTTTGGTCGATAATTATTTCGAGAAAAAAAATATTTTAACCGAAATTATTCTGAGCATTTTATTGGCGATTTTAATTTTGGTAAAGCCCTTTTTCATATTTTATCCCTTTTTAATTTTTGCTCTCTATTTAATTAAAAGCTTCTCTTTCAAAAAGTTAATAACAATAAAATGGGTTGTTTTTATTTTACCGCTTTATGCCTATTTCAGTTGGTGTAGTTTTGTTGAAGAAAAAACGGGGTATTTTCAACCTACCGCTTATTTTGGATTGAATTTGGCTCAGAATTGTTTGTATTTTGCAGAAAAAGGTCCAAAGGAGTACCAATTCATAATGGAACCTTATGTCAAATACAGAGATGAAATGCTTCAAAATGGCGAAGACGCATCGATGGCCATTTGGAGGGTTTGGGGCGGACAACATTTAGCTCCGAAATACACAAAATTTGCCGATGTTACCCATCAATTTGGGAATTATGCAAAAGCCACCATTGCAGACAATTTTGGTGATTATTGCTACTACACTTTGACCAACTCATGGTTTGATTTTTGGAAGGTTTTTGATATGAAACCGTATATGAAATTTCAAGATACTACTTTTAACTCTGTGGTTTCAGTAATTAATTCAATACAAATAATTGTGATGTTGATTATTAAATTTACCTTTCTATTATTGAGTTTTTATTATTTGTACGACTGGTTCAAAAACAGAAAGTTAAATACAACACTTTTACTTTTGGCGTTCATACACGCATCAGCGATTTTGCAAGGTATTGCCACGTACGGAACCAATGCCAAGTATGCTTTTCCGTACGAGTTTTTAATGTTGGTTGTGGTGCTTGTATTTTTGAATGAACGATTTAATTGGTTTTCCAAACCTCAAGATAGCGTTCCGCTTGCTTAATGTAATGGTGTTTTTTTTGAATGAATTGACTTGCGTTTTTTCCAATCTCGATGATTCTTACAGGATGTTCAATCAAATTCGATAATTGATCCACTATCGACTCTACATCAGGCAAAGCATTAATCGCAACTTCATTTTCTTGTAGATTATAGTAGTCCAGAAACTCTTTTTCGGCTCCAGTAAAAACTACTTTTCCTCTTGCCATCGCTTCTAATGCATTGTATCCTTGGTCAAATCCATACGTTTGATCCAGCAAAATATGCGCTCGTGAATAATGACGCAAATAATCAGTGTAAGGAATGTTTTTGGTAATTATGATCTCAGCTTTCTCAGGATAACGAATTTGAATCTTTTCTAATGCTTTTTCAAAAAAATGAACTCCTTTTTTGAATGAATTTCCCGTATTAATTCCAAGGAAAATAACAATTTTACTATCAATTGTTAAGGGTTCAAAATTGATTTTCTCGGTGTTAATCGGATTCGGAATTAACCCCAAAAACTTCGGGTTTCCTTTCAACGGATTCACATAGTCTAAATCGCTTGCAATGACTCCTTGAATGTTTTGATACAAATAGTCGTGTACTTTTTTATGTCCATCTGAAACAAATTCAAACATCGAATCGTATTGAATTTTGGCTTCGGGAATACCTTCAAAATACGGATTCATGATTGAATAGCGTTCTTTCTTATCCAACATGTACTTCATCGTTACATAATCGACTCCACAACATAACAGAAACGTTTTTTTGTTTTGATGAAGTAGTTTTTTGAGCAAATACAATTCAAAAGAAGGCAAGGTTTGAATCGGAGCTTCATTAATCAATTGCACCACATCAAAGTTCTTCAACTGATTTAATTTGAAATAAAACCGTATGCCAAACTCCAACAAAGCCAAATCAAACTTAAAAATTCGGTACCATATTTGCCTCGGAATGTTACCTAATTTCGATTTAAAAAATTTCGCTTTGTAACTGATATCGGTAGGATAGTCTTTAAATCCATCGCCATTGTTCACCAAAACCACATCGTGTCCTAATTGAACCAATCCTTCTTTGAGCGAATTGTGTAACCGACTGAACTCACCTACCAGTAATATGCGCATTTAAAAGTTTTATTTACATTTGCTAAAATACAAAAAATTGAATCAAAATCAGGAGCGCTATAAAATCTGCCTAATTACTGTCACACTTTCTGATGGTGGCGCCGAACGTTGTGCAGCTACTTTATCGCATTTTTTACACCAACACAATTGCGAAGTTCATAATGTGGTTTTTGCCGGAGAAATTGTTTACGATTACTCGGGTGAATTATTGCATTTGGGAAAATTGAAAGACAAAACCAATAGTCTTATGAGTCGTTTTCAGCGTTTTAAAGCGTTAAAGGCATATTTAAAGCAACATCAATTTGATTTTATTATTGATTTTCGGGTAAAGCGGTTCTATCTTCAAGAATTGATACTACATCAATTTATTTACGGTTCGTTCATCCAAACCATTCACAGTAGAAAATTAGATTCGTATCTTCCCAAAAATAAATTTCTCGCTCAATTATTGTATAGAAACTGCAATAAAATGGTAGTGGTTTCCAAAAGTATTGAAGCCGAAATTCAAAAAGATTATGGCTTTAAAAATGCAATTCAAATTTACAATCCAATTGATGTTGCAAAGGTTAATTCGCTAACTCAAACACCAATAGATATTGATTATAATTACATTCTCGCTGTTGGGAGCATGCACAAAAACGTCAAGCAATTTGATCATTTGATTGAGTGTTATTCCAATTCAATTTTGCCTCAAAATAACATTAAACTACTTATTTTAGGTGATGGGAAACTGAAAACAAATTGGATGCAATTAGCGAAAGAGTTGAATCAAGAAGAAAATGTTCAATTTCTAGGTTCTGTTACCAATCCGTTTCCTTACTACAAAAAAGCACTGTTTTCGGTTTTAACTAGTAAGTATGAAGGAATGCCTATGGTTTTATTAGAATCGTTATCGTGCGGAACACCCGTTGTGGCTTATGATTGCGATTCGGGTCCGAGTGAAATGATTACCGATAAACACAACGGACTTCTCATTGAAAATCAAAATAAAAAAGCCATGACCGAAGGCTTAAATAGTATGATTGAAAATAAAGATTTATATTTACGATGTAAAACCAATGCTCAAAATAGTATCACTTCGTTTGATGTGGAAGCCATTGGAGTAAAATGGTTAGCGCTTTTTAAAAATTAAAAGAATGAATATCAAATTAATAGAAATTCCTAAAATTATCAATGCCAAAGGAAATATCGGAGTTGTAGAGAAAAACACAGTTCCTTTTGAGGTGAAAAGAGTGTATTATTTATTTGATATTCCGAGTACAGCCAAACGCGGAGGTCATTCGCACAAAGAACAGCAAGAGTTGTTAATTGCTTTATCAGGCAGTTTTGAGGTCATTGTAAAAAACGGCAAAGAATCGCAGAGAATTGCATTAAATAAACCCGATAAAGGTTTGTTAATCGGTAAGAATATTTGGCGAGAACTCGAAAACTTTTCTTCTGGTGCGGTGTGTTTGGTTTTAGCGTCCGATGTGTACGACGAAGACGATTACATTCGAAGCTACAAAACGTATCTTAGTTCGAATAAGTAGAAATTTTGATTCCGTTCCGAATTAAAAACGACTTTACTTTATCTACCAAAAGCAATACTGACTGCGGACATTTCAACAATAATTTTTGCTTCCAATTCAAGTTCTTGATATCGATTGCTTGCACAATTTTCTTCCAATCAGATGTGTCACCATCTTTCTTTAGTTTTTTGGCCAAAACGTAGCGAAAGAAATCCAAATGCTTTTTTAAATCGGGATTGTCTTTTGCCCAATCTTCATAAAGGTCGTAATTCGGAATTTTTTTATGCAAAATCGAATTGCGCGTAATCTGATGTTCCACTTCCATCAAATAACTCATCTGAACGGTATTGCTGTAGGCCAATTTAAAATGATAATTGGCTCTAATGTTGAAGTCAATATCGTTTGAAAATTTGATTTCCGGATTGTAATTCCCCACTTTTTCATACACTTCTTTATGAAAACAAACACTACCGTGATTGTAAATACCTTGCCGAACATTGATTTTAAAAAAGTTGAGGTAACCCGTAAATCCATCAACCAATTCATTTGAACCATTGTGTGGTTGAAAGGTTTTAGATTCATAAACTTCTTCATAATTGGTTCCGAAAATTCTCGCCTCAGGATAGTTGATTATTAATTGATGAATCGTTTCTAAAAAAGTAGGTTTCCACACATCATCACCATCCAAAAAAGTGATGTAATTGGTTGAAGCATGTTCAATTCCGGTATTACGTGCTACGGATAGTCCGCCGTTTTTTTCATGATGAATTAATCGTACTTTTTCTGATAAAAACGGAGTCACTTTTTCAATGCTTTTATCTGTAGAACAATCATTGATAATCAAAACCTCATAATCCGTAAACGTTTGATTGAGTATGCTTTTGATCGCGTTTTCAATGTAGTTTTCTTTGTTGTAGAGCGGAATGATTACCGAGAAAAAAGCCATATTTTGATTAATTGTTAAAAATAAAATCAAACAAAGGTTTCCAACCCATAAAATCAGGTTGTTTTGAAGCATTTGTTTCAGAAAAGGACAGCTTTCCTTCTGCAAATAACTGAATTTTTTGGGCTAAATCGTTCGGATTATTTAAATCAATAAAACATACTTTATCATAATTCCCAACCGTTTCATGAGCATAGAGCAAATCGGACACAAAAATCGGTTTTTGGTATTCTTTGGTTTCGGTCAAAGGCAATCCCCAAGTTTCCAATTTAGAGGGAAAAACCAAAGCATCCATTACATTGTAGTAACCCGAAACGGTAGCACGATCTAAAGCGCCAATGAATTGAAATACATTGTGTTTTTGGTAGTTTGAAACAATTTTTTTGGCGTACGAATTTTCAGTTCCAGAAATGGTGATATGCACATTGATTTTTTCTTGAATAGCTTGAGGTAACAATAAAATAGCCTCACACAAATATTCCATGTTTTTGAACATTCTAGGAAAACTAGGGTAGAAGAAGTTGATTTTTTCGGCTGGTAAAGAAATTGCTTTTTGTTCAGAAACAACCTGAGTTTCGGGATGCATGACTTTGATGTTCGGAATGTGGTACCAATTCTTAAATTGATTTTTGATCCACTGTTGTTGCACAAAAACGGCGGTATTCGACTGAATGTTATAACGATAAGCGTATTTATAAAACCAGGCAAAAAAACTGATCCGGAATCCGTACAACCAATCGTGTAAAGTAGGTTTATAAAACGGTGACGGATTGTGACAGTAAACAAATTTCTTTTTGGAAACTACATTAGGCGATAAGTCCTGAATGGAAAACCAAATATCAACGTTTAATTCTTTAGATAATTTTTTGAAATGAAAATACTCGTAATACATCCGATTGAACCAACTTTTCTTTGATTTTGGGAATTCGATGTATTTAATATTTGGTATAGAAAAAAGTGATTTCGAATGAACTAACGCAATGATTCGGAGGTCTTTGTCTTTAGAATAATCAACCAATTCAGTCAAACAATCCGTCATAATCGAAAGGATGCCACTGTTGGTTACGTTGATTCCCGAAATAACAATAGTAGTTTTTTTCAAAAAAGGCTTGGGTTGAGTTAGTATTCGAATCTTTAATACAAACGCAAATGGACTAATTTTAGTGTAAAGTCAGTAGGAACTTTTTACACCGTCTTCTGCACCACTTCAAAAATAGAACCGTCTTCGCATTTTAGTGTTTTGGATGGAAATTTCATCAACAAAGCATAATCGTGTGTTGCCATGATTACTGTTTTGCCGTTGGAATTGATCTTTCGCAGTACATCCAACACTTCAACACTCGTTTGTGGGTCTAAGTTCCCAGTGGGTTCATCAGCCAAAATAAACTCAGGATCATTCAACAAAGCGCGAGCAATAGCAACACGTTGTTGCTCACCACCTGAGAGTTGGTGCGGCATTTTATTGGCAAATCCTTTCATTCCAACCTTATCCAACACTTCGTCAATTTTGTTTTGCATTTCGTTAGCATCTGTCCATCCTGTTGCTTTCAAAACAAACAACATATTAGCCGAAACAGTTCGATCAGGTAGCAATTGAAAATCTTGAAAAACAATACCAATTTTGCGTCGCAGAAACGGAATGTCTTTCTCTTTTAAATTCACCAAATCGTATTCAACTATGTGCCCTTCGCCTGTAGTTAGAGGTAAATCGGCATATAAAGTTTTAATGAAACTACTTTTACCCGTTCCAGTTTTACCAATAATATAAATGAATTCACCGTGTTTGACTTCCAAATTAATATTGGATAAAATAACTCTATTCGATTGGTAAATACTAACGTTTTTCAGAGATAAAACTGATTCAGACATAATTGGATTGGTTTAGTGGGTAAAAGTACTAAGTAAACGTAGCTTTTCAAAATAAATTTTAGATTTATTGTAAGTAGTATGCTTCAGTTAAACATTTGTGAAATTGTTAAGAAAAATGTTTATAATAAATACCAAAAGCGGTGCGTTATTAGGTGTAGGCTAACCTATTTTTGATATTCATAAAATCCACAACAATGCGAAAATTTCTCATTCTATTTTTTCTTTTCTTTTTAGCTGAAAACAACTTAGTTCAGGCACAACAGTCGGCTGTCAACACGCATTCCTTATCCGAGTACGATAAGGCAATTTCCTTGTATAACGACAAGCAGTATTTGGCCGCTCAGATTTTATTCGAAAAAGTAAAACAGCAAGCAACCAATCAAGAAGTGCTCTCTGATTGTTCGTTTTACATAGCCAATTGTGCCATTCGATTGGAGCAATCCAACGCCGATCAATTGATGGAAGATTTTGTCACCGAATATCCAACCAGTACCAAGCAAAATCAGGCCTATATCGGGGTAGCGCATTTTTATTTTGAAGAAGGTCGTTATCCGCAAGCTTTAGAGTATTTTGATAAAGTGGACGAAAGTGCGTTGACTTACGATGAATTAGAAAAATACAATTTTCAAAAAGGCTATTCGTATTTTAATGCTGGGAAAAAGAAGGAAGCAACTACTTATTTTAATAAAGTGGCCAACTCTAAGGAATACGGTTCGCAAGCCAAATATTATTTAGGTTTTATGTCGTATGAAAACGATGATTACAAAGAAGCAACCAAATATTTTGACCAGGTTTCGGGCGAAGAAAAGTACAAAGAAAAACTGTCGTACTTTCAAGCGGATATGAATTTCAAACTCGGAAATTTCCAAAAAGCCATTGATTTGGGTGTAGCGGCGATGCCAAAATCGACTGCGGCTGAAAAATCAGAATTGAATAAAATCATTGGCGAAAGTTATTTCAACCTGAAACAATACGATAAAGCATTGTCTTATTTGAAAGAATATAAAGGCAAAAAAGGCAAATGGAATAATACCGATTTTTACCAATTGGGTTATACCTACTACAAACAAAATGATTTTGAAAACGCTATTTCTCAGTTCAATAAGATCATCGATGGAAACGATTTTGTAGCGCAAAATGCTTATTATCATTTGGGAGAAAGTTATTTGAAAACCGATAAAAAACAACAGGCGTTGAATGCGTTCAAAAGTGCATCTGAAATGGAATTCGACTTAAAAATTCAGGAAGACGCTTATTTGAACTATGCCAAATTGAGTTATGAATTAGGAAATTCCTATCAAAGTGTGCCCGATGTACTTTCTGGTTTTTTAGCCAAATACCCAACATCTTCGAGCAAAGAAGAAATTGAAGGTTTGTTGATCAACTCGTACATTACCTCTAAAAACTACAAACAAGCGTTGGTTTTGTTGGAAAAAAATAAGAGTCCACAGTACAGAGCAGCTTACCAAAAAGTAACATTTTACCGTGGTTTAGAATTGCATACCGATGGTGATTATCAAGAAGCCTTGAAGATGTTTAAAAAATCGTTGGCCGAACAAAAAGACCCAAAATTTACCGCTCGTGCCATGTTTTGGAAAGGGGAAACCGAATACGTTTTAGACAGTTTTAATGAAGCATTATTGAGTTTCAAACAGTTTGAAGGTTATGCCGAAGCCAAAAATACACCTGAGTTCAAAAACTTGAATTACAACATTGCTTACGCGTATTTCAAACAAAAAGAATACGATCAAGCGGGTAATTATTTTCAGAATTTTGTGGATGGAGCAAAAGACGATAAAATTCGCCTTAACGATGCGTATTTACGATTGGGAGACAGTCGATTTGTAACTTCAAAGTATTGGCCAGCTATGGATGCGTACAACAAAGCCATCGAATTGAAAAGTGTTGATGCAGATTATGCCGCATTCCAAAAAGCCATCAGTTATGGGTTTGTTCAGAAAAACGATAAAAAGATAGAAGATTTTAATAAGTTCTTGCAAAATTTCAAAACTTCTCAATATAGAGATGACGCCTTATTCGAACTTGGGAATACTTACGTAACTGAAAACAAAACCGATTTGGCATTGTCGACCTACGATCAATTGCTGAGAGAATTCGGTTCAGGTTCGTATGCTTCCAAAGCCATTTTACGTCAAGGTTTGGTGTATTATAATGGAAACAAAGACGAGTCAGCCATTACCAAATTCAAAAAAGTGGCAGCCGATTTCCCAAAATCTCCCGAAGCTTTAGAAGCAGTAGCAACCGCTCGTTTGATTTATATGGATAACGGAAAAGTAGATGAATACGCTGCTTGGGTAAGAACACTCGATTTTGTTGAAGTGTCTGATGCCGAATTGGATAATGATACTTACGAAGCCGCTGAAAAGCAATATTTGCAAGGAAATACTAAACAAGCGATTTCTTCGTTGAGCGGATATGTTTCTAAGTTTCCAAACGGAATTCACGCTTTGAAAGCCAACTTCTATTTGGGGCAATTGTATTTCGCCGATAATTTAGCGGCAACTGCTGTTCCGAATTATGAATATGTGGTTTCTAAACCGCGCAATGAGTTTACCGAACAATCATTGGCTCGTTTGTGTGAAATTCATCTGAAAAAAGACGATTTTACCAAAGCAGTTCCCGTATTAAAACGATTGGAAACCGAAGCCGATTTTCCGCAAAACATCACTTTTGCTCAAGCCAATTTGATGCGTGCGTACTACGAACAAAAAGACTATGCCAATGCCGTGGTGTATGCTGATAAAGTATTGGCAAACCCAAAAACGGACAACAAAATTAAAAGTGATGCTCAAATCATTGTAGCGCGTTCAGCAATTAAAGTTAACGACGAAG
>JACCDI011747478.1_pt1 | contig 13294 bp, 7 predicted proteins | sample 7442791 | NCBI WGS metagenome assembly JACCDI01 (sample SAMN15323434, study PRJNA562643) | freshwater metagenome | isolation source: river surface water | place: USA:Blue River Watershed | collected 2017-08-15
GAGTACATGAAAAGTAGATAAACTTAATGTGTTCTATGTCTACTGCTACTCTGTCGCACCAACACAACATCTATGTGTCAAAAAAAATCCCAGCCATCCCATCCCAAATCCCATCCATCCCATACCTGTTCCCGCTCTCGCTCTCATTCTCGCTCTCATACCCTCTCGGCAACACATACAAAAAAGCCCGACATCTCTCGATATCGGGCTCTCAATGCAGTATTTGAAATTAAATGTTTTTGAGTTCAGTCACCAAATCGGTGAGGGTCTTTTTAGCATCGCCAAAGAGCATGCGGTTTTTCGGACTGTAGAACAATTCGTTCTCGATACCTGCGTAACCCGCTTTCATGCTTCGTTTCATCACGATGGTATGCGCAGCATCTTCCACATCCAAAATTGGCATGCCATAAATAGGAGAAGCCGGATCGGTCTTAGCCGCTGGGTTGACCACGTCGTTGGCACCTACAATCAGCACCACATCGGTGGTTTTAAATTCAGGATTGATGTCGTCCATCTCCACCAATTTATCATAGCTAACATTACTTTCAGCCAGCAATACGTTCATGTGACCAGGCATACGACCGGCAACAGGGTGAATGGCATATTTTACTTCAACACCTTCGTCTTCCAGCACCTGCTCCAGTTCGTGACAAACGTGCTGCGCCTGCGCAACCGCCAGTCCGTAGCCCGGAACGATGACCACTTTCTTGCTGTATTTCATTAACACAGCAGCATCGGTTAAGCTTACCTCTTTTATGCTGCCGGTAATAGATTTGCCCTCACCAGCAGCCGCTTTAGAGCCACCAAAGTTACCGATCAATACATTGGTCAGCGAGCGGTTCATGGCCTTACACATCACAACCGTTAACAGCGTACCAGCACTACCCACCAGGATACCACCGAACAACATCACTTTATTGTCGTATAAGAAACCACCCATGGCAGCAGCCACACCGGTGAATGAGTTTAGCAAGGAAATAACGACTGGCATATCTGCACCGCCGATAGGCATAACGAAGAGTACACCGTATATTAATGAGAGTCCCAGAATTAAGAACAACACGTTGGGATTGCTGATCATACCGAAAGAAGCCGCGAAGGCAATTCCTAAGATCACCAACAATAAACCAATATTCACCACCTGTTGAAGCGGTAAGGTTTTGTCTTTGATTTTCTCATCCAGTTTACCGAAAGCGATCATTGAACCAGCAAAAGAAATGCTACCGATTACAAGGCCGAGGAAAATGATGATGAGGTGCAGAGGTTCTGCCTGAGTGAAATCGCCGGCATGCGAGAGGTGATTAAATTCTACCAGAGAGATGAGCGCTGCGCAGGCACCACCCATACCATTGAAGAAAGACACCATTTGAGGCATTCCGGTCATTTTTACTTTTTTGGCCATAAGGGTACCAATAACAGTACCGACTATCAGTCCGGCGAAAATCCAGATATGATTGCCCAGCGCTTTGCCTTCATTTTCGTATAAGAAGATGGTACCAAAGATGGCCACACCCATTCCCACTGCTGCGATGAAGTTACCCTTTTTGGCAGTTTCAGGCTTACCCAGCATTTTTATCCCGAATATGAAGGAGATAGATCCAAACATATAGAGGATGTTTAGTATATGTTGTTTAAGACCGCTTGTGGCAGTTGCCGTATCCAAGAGGACTGTTGCGTTAAATAATGATTGCATAGGTGGTTATTTTTTCTTTTTCTTAAACATTTCGAGCATTCGGTCGGTAACCACAAAGCCACCAACAACGTTCAGTGTACCGAGAACCACGGCAATGAAACCGAGAATGGTAGCGTAGAGGTTATCGGCCTGTCCCATGATGATGATGGCACCGATGATAACCACACCGTGGATGGCGTTGGCGCCACTCATTAAAGGCGTATGCAGCACAGAAGGTACTTTTTCAATCAGTTCGATACCGAGAAAAACCATGAGTATCACCAGGTATACCATTAATTGGTTATCGGATAAGAAAGCCAGTATTTGTTCCATATTATTTTTTAAGTATTTCGCCTCCTTTAGCGATGAGAGTTCCTTTGGTGATTTCTTCTTCCATTTCCCATTTGAAACCATCTTTGGTGGCCAGGTGGGTTAAGAAAGCATAGATATTTTTAGAGTATGACTCACTGGCATTTTGGGCCAGGAGCGAAGGCAGGTTCATTTCGCCAACGATTTTGACACCGTGTTTAACGACCACTTTACCAGCTTCACTGATTTCGCAGTTACCACCTTGTTCTACGGCCATATCAATGATAACACTACCGAGTTTCATGGTTTTAACCATGTCTTCGGTGATGAGCACAGGTGCTTTTTTACCGGGGATGAGGGCAGTAGTAATGGCCACATCTGCAGCAGCCAGGTGCTTGCCTAATATTTCTCTTTGTTTAGCAAGGGTATCTTCGCTGGTTTCTTTCACATAACCACCTTCAATTTTTACTTCACCGGTATCGAAGCTGATGAATTTACCACCGAGCGATTCAACTTGTTCTTTGGTTTCTGGGCGAATATCGGTTACTTCTACAACGGCCCCCAAACGTTTAGCAGTACCAATGGCTTGGAGTCCTGCCACACCTGCACCGAAGATTAGCACTTTGGCCGGCGTGATGGTACCAGCAGCGGTCATGAGCATTGGGAAGATACGTGCTGAGTGGTGTGCACCAAGCAGAACGGCTTTATAACCAGCCAGGTTGGCCTGCGAGCTAAGTGCGTCCATGCTTTGGGCTCTGGAGATACGCGGAATAGCGTCCATGCTGAACAGGCTAAGTTTTCTGGCGTTGAGGGATTCAACTAATTGAGGATTGCTAAGGTGGTAGACAAATGATAGCAATGCAGTTCCTTCTTTCATCAAAGCTGTTTCTTCGTTATTGGGCGCATTCACTTTGACGATAACATCAACGTTGTTGCAAACCTCGGCGGCAGAAGCAAGTACTTTGGCGCCAGCAGATTCGTAGGCGGCATCAGAGAAGTTGGAGGCCACACCGGCACCCGATTCAACAAAGCATTCGAAGCCTTGTTTGATGAAGCTTTTGACGACATCGGGACTGAGGGCCACTCTGTTTTCACCGGCCCTGCTTTCCTTAATAGTTCCTATTTTCATTTGAGGCAAATGTAGGGAATTTTTGTATACGAGGAAAAGGAATTAGGAAAAAGGTGTTAGGATTTAGGGGGGCTGGCGCAGGCCAGGAATGAGAGCGAGAGCGGTAAAGGCCCTCCGGGGGGGTGGTCGCAGATTTCGCAGATTTGCTACTATATTTTTTATTTCGCTGATCTTTCACGACCTTTAATCATGCTATGCATGCTTAGGTCTGATTACGCGGATGCTGGTCAAGAACATCAAAGCCATAAATATGCAACATAGAAATACAAATAAAAAGTTTATCACCTTTGGGCAGCGACGCCGGCAATGAGAGTGAGAATGAGAATGAGACCGAGAGCGGGAACATGGATGCGGCAGCGACGCTATGAGATCATCCTTCGAAGGAAGAACCGGGTTTAATTTGGTAGCTCGGTGCCAGCGTTGCCGAGAATGAGAGCGAGAATGCAATAGGGCTGGGATTAGTTTCACTGAGCTCGGCAAAGCCTCGGTTAATTGGATTTGTTATGGGATTAGTTTCACTGAGCTCGGCAAAGCCTCGGTTTCCAGGATTTAATTATAGCCGTCGGACCTGCGGTCCACGGAAAAAGGAGCTCCACGGTTTACAATGCCGCTGGCATATCCAAGATCTTCTATCTGGCGCCAGCCCCCTAAATCCTCATTCCTTATTCCTATATCCTCAGAGAGAATAACATTTTTTTTAATTTGACATTATTAACTACTTTTGCAGCACTTTTCGAAAAAATAAATAATAGTATGATCATAGGCGTTCCAAAAGAGATTAAAAACAACGAAAACCGCGTGGCGGTAACTCCTGCAGGTGTTGCAGAATTCGTTAAACATGGCCACACAGTATACGTACAGGCTTCAGCCGGTAGCGGTAGTGGTTTTTCTGATGAAGAATATGTTGAGGCAGGTGCAAAGTTATTACCGACCATTGAGGAGGTATACGCCATTGCCGAAATGATTGTTAAGGTTAAAGAACCAATTGAAAGCGAGTACAAACTGATTAAGAAAGATCAGTTGTTGTTTACATATTTCCACTTTGCCAGTTATGAGCCATTAACCAATGCCATGATTGCCAGCGGTGCTATTTGTTTGGCATACGAAACCGTAGAAAAAGCTGACAGATCATTGCCTTTATTGGTACCTATGAGTGAGGTTGCCGGTAGAATGAGTATTCAGGAAGGTGCTAAATATTTAGAAAAACCACTCGGCGGTCGCGGTATCTTATTAGGTGGCGTACCAGGTGTTAAGCCAGCAAACGTGGTGGTTTTAGGTGGCGGTATCGTAGGTACTCAAGCTGCTAAAATGGCTGCAGGTTTAGGTGCTCAGGTAACCATCATGGATATCTCAATTCCAAGACTACGTCAGTTAGACGACATCATGCCAGCTAACGTACAAACATTATACAGCAACAGCTATAACATCAGAGAGGCTATCAAACAAGCTGATTTAGTAATCGGTGGTGTATTGATTCCAGGTGCAAAAGCGCCACATCTGATCACCAGAGACATGTTGAAATACATGAAGAAAGGTTCTGTATTGGTAGACGTAGCAGTCGATCAGGGCGGTTGCTTTGAAACAACCAAAGCCACAACACACGCTGATCCTACTTATGTAATCGATGATGTGATCCACTATTGTGTAGCCAACATGCCAGGTGCAGTACCTTACACTTCAACATTGGCCTTAACCAACGCAACATTGCCTTACGCTTTAATGCTGGCTAACAAAGGCTGGAAAGAAGCTTGTAAAGGTAACGCCGAATTGTTATTAGGCTTAAACGTGGTGAACGGTAAAGTGGTATACAAAGGTGTATCAGAAGCCTTCAACCTGCCTTACACACCAGTAGAGCAAGTCCTTTAATCTAATTTATCACAATATAAATTTGAGAATCCTCGGCTGTCAACGGTCGGGGATTTTTTTATGGGTATGGGTATGAGAGCGAGAATGAGAGCGAGAGCGGGAACAGGTATGGGATGGATGGGATTTGGGATGGGATGGCTGGGATTTTTTCTTGACACATAGATGTTGTGTTGGTGCGACAGTGTAGCAGTAGACATAGAACACATTAAGTTTATCTCCTTTTTATGTACTATATTCTCTCGCTTTGCGAGCTGATTTTCGTATTGTTGAAGATCCTGTTTTAAACATAGTGTTACTCGTCTCGAACTAAAAACATTTACACCGGCGGTGTTGCAGCGACTTTGATTGGAGAAGGACGGTTTTAAGATGTAGGCCCTGTACCAGAGCTCCTGCGTCGCACGGATACAGGGCAAAGTCGGCCTCAGCGGCGCCGACAATGAGAATGAGAGCGAGAATGAGAATGAGAGCGAGAGCGGGAACAGGTATGGGATGGCTGAGATTTTTCTTGACACACTGATGTTGCACTGGTCAGACGTCTATCAAACACATACAGACTAACATTGCCTGAGTGTTAAAAATCTAAGACATCCCCTAATTCAATCACTAACACCTCAACCGTCAACTTTTTTACCCCGATAAATATGTTTTTTCCATAGATTGCAGATTCATGTTTTTTTTGCGATTATCAACATAAAAATTGGATCAATTTAGTGCCCTTTTTTATTCTTCTGAAAGCCTGTATGTTATAGGTTTTACGGCCTTCAAGCCCACTTTTTATTTGTATTGCACTATTATGATATTACCTTTGCAGTTCTCATTTTATCAACATTTTTTAGTGCGATAACACGAGAATCTATCTAGAGAAACATGAATAGACTTAATGCAATTTTAGCCATAACTGATACTCGTATTGATGCCTGTATTGCTATTGCCCTTTGCACTGATATTAAGTCTGTGACCATTTACACAAAACCATGCATTTACACAATATTTTCACAAAAGAAACCACATTAACTCTTAAAAGAAAAAGTACACTTAATCCTACATATCAGACTTGTAATCTAAATTTTTAATTTTTTAAAAGCTTATCCCCAATGCTTAGAAAAAAAATTATAGGTCTGTTACTGTTAACAGTACTCGTACCCTTTGCAGGAGACGCCTGCAATGTTACGCCTAGTTTTACGTATACAATTACGAACACCTGTGGTTTACCCATTGGTGTATCGGCCTCTAATACAACTACTGGTAACCTCAGCAATAACTCCAAATACTGGTGGAAGGTAAACTATGCCTTGGTGACAGATACCATTACAGGCAAGGCTTCTCAAACACTTTATCTTAAACGCGGAGGAACGAACTATGTGAAACTCTTTGTGAAAGATACCAGTGGTTGTATCGACTCGACCAATGCCAATATCACCGTCAATACCAACGCTAAAACCATACTTGATCAAAACCAAAACTATACATACGAACCATGGTGGATGAACTGTCTTCAATTTGTCAATGATCCCGATTCGTTCCGCATCAATTTCAAATCGGCTGATACGCTCAAAAACCTAAGAATATTTTGGGGTGATGGTAACAGTGATCTCACTGGCAATAACCTGCCTCCCAATACCAATAAAACTCACTTATACGCCAGCCTCGGTGTTTTTACTCTTAAAATCGTTACCACTAACGGCAATTGTACTGATACTGTCTATGGTATGGTATACAACCAAAGACAACCTACAGCAGGTATGATTGGTCCGGTTTCTGGTTCTAACAGAGGCTGCGTACCGCATTCGCTGCGTATTATCAATAGCTCTTACAATATCTCTAATAATACCAAATTTTTCATCGACTGGGGCAATGGTGATCAAGAGACAAAGCCTTACACTGCCCTAAAAGATACCTTCTACCATACTTATCGCAAAGGGGTGTGCCAAGGCGTTATTAAAATTACGGCTTCCAATGTATGCGGTAGCTCATTCTCTACGTGGAACCCAATCGATATCAGCGAAAAAGATAAAGCCAGATGGGCCATGACTTCTACCTGTATCCCAACAGGTAATTACATATTTCAAAACCTCTCAACAGATCGCTATTGTTTATTACCAGATATTAAAGAATACTTTTGGGATTTTGGTGATGGAACAACTGTGGGCTGGACAAGCTCTAAAGCGAATCAATCCCACAACTTCAAAAAGGAAGGCGATTATACCGTCAAACTAATCTCTAAAAATGCCTGTGGTTATGACACCTTTAGCAACATCGTAAAAGTATACTATAACCCTATTGTAGGTTACACTTTCGATAAAAATCGTGGCTGTAAACCGCTTGTCGTAAAACTAATAGATACTTCTAAAGGTCGTGGTATTACACGTAAATGGACCGTCGTAGATGGTACAGTTACCAAAATTTTTACCGACTCTGTTCTTAACTACACTTTTACCAATCCAGGTAACAACTCTGTTAACCTCTCTGTCAGCAATCTATGTAGTACCGTTGCCATCACCCGAGCCTTTATTGTTACAGATAAACCAAAAGCCAGATTCGATACCATTAGCAACCGCTGTATTCCTGTCGCTGTGCCTTTCAACAACACATCATTTTCTTACTTTAACAACGCCAAATATACCTGGCACTTCGGTGATGGTACAAGCAGTAATCAGAAAAATCCTGGAACCAAAATCTATAATACTGCTGGAACTTATACAGTAAAACTATATGTTGCCGACTCCTGTGGTGTCGATTCCATGATCAGAACCTTTACAGCTTTTACGCGACCAAAATCTATATTGACTGGCGATACTGTTGGCTGTTCTTACGATCTAAGTACTTTCTATAATACATCCACCGGTTCTAACGACTTCTTATGGCTTTGGGGTGATTATAACTTAAATACAAGATCAGACACAGGCATGCTTAAACATATGTATGAGACGCCTGCTAACTTTAATGTACTTCTTATTGCCACAAACACCAGTGGCTGCAAAGACACTGCTTCACTTAAGATTCGCATTAAAGCAGGAGCTAAAGCCAATTTTTCCATCAATCATCCATATGCCTGCGCTCCTGCAACGTTCAGAATTACCAATACCACCGTGTACGGTAAAGACTATAAATGGTATGCTAATAATCAACTGGTTTCTACCGGACCAAGTATCCCAGATTCTCTCATAACGACAGACACTACCAAAATTCGCATAAAACTATTTGTTACCAGTCTCTCTACCTGTCGCCCCGACTCTATCGAAAAAGTCTATTTTACACCTAAAAACCCTACAGCAGTTGTAAGCAACAGAGACTCTGGCTGTGGGCCCCTAACAGTAGTATTCAATAACGCCTCTACTTATACCTATCGCTCGTTATGGAACTTTGGAAACGGTAGCGCTTCTACCCTTAAAAACCCAACTGCTATCTTCTTGCCAGCACTGTCTAATGACAGCAACTATTTGACAAAATTAAAGGTGCAAAACTGGCTGGGATGCGCCGATTCTACTACCACCTCCATTAAGGTTTTTCCAAAACCTTATGCTAATTTTTCTCTTAGTGATACCGCTGGTTGTGGACCAAAACTTATAAGTTTCACCAACACATCCAAAACCAATAATTCGAATGCTTTTAGTTCGCTAAAACATCGCTGGACCTTCGGAGATGGCTCTTTTGACACTACCGCTTTTCCAACACATACATTCAAACCCAACAACAGTAAGGATACCGTTTACCGCACCCAATTACACATCACTACCATACACGGTTGTTCTGATTCAATAAAGAAAACCCTCCAAGTTTTTCCTCGACCAAGCATCCGCTTTACGCCAGATAAATACAATGGCTGTGCCTTACTCAACGTTGATTTCCTTAACCAATCTTTCCCTAAGGATACGGGCTCTATCAATATCATGAGTTTCCGCTGGAATTCTGGCAACGGCACTACTGCAACAACACAAAATTTTAGTGCAGTTTATACCGCTTCTCTATATGGTGATACCGTTTATCAAGCAACATTAATTGGTGCTACTGAACACGGCTGCCTAGATACCCTGGTTAAAAATATTACTGTACACCCTAATCCTGTTGCACAGTTTAATGTGTCTGCACTAAGTTTTTGTACTCCTGTTAAACTCTCTACTATCAACACCTCTGTTTCTCGAGATCCATCTGGTTTGAACCACATATGGAATTTTGGCAATGGTTATCAGTCTTATTTTACTAACGATTCTACAACATTTATCAATACTACCAATTACGATAAGTCATATACCATTACTTATCAAGCCATATCGCAATACAATTGCCGCGATACTGCTACGTATACCTTTAATGTTCACCCAAAACCAATAGCTAAATTCGGCATCTCCAGTACCAAATTATGTGCACCTGCTATTGTCAATGTCTCCGATTCTTCCATCAATGCCCATACCTACTATTGGGGCGAAGGCAGCAATTCCATCGGTAATCAAACGTCTCAAACTTTGCGATTACCAGGCATCAAAGTATACGACACTAATTATGTCATCGCCCACGCGGTTCAGTCTGATAAAGGTTGCCTGAGTGATACCGTATACAAAACTGTTCTTACCATCGGTCAGCCTTATGCTGAATTTGCTTATAACAAGGATTCAGGTTGCATGCGCGAAGCCTTATCTCTTATCAATAACTCACTGGGAAGCGCCCGCTTTAAGTGGGACTTCGGTGACAATACCTCTTCAACTGCAGTTCACCCAAAACATCTCTATAGCAATACCAATGGTAACGGTCGTGATACCACATTCAACATCCGCCTAATCGCTACGTCTTCTGCCGGATGTAAAGATACTTTCTCGAAAAAAATCACCCTCGTTTCACCCGCTAATAATGGCATATTCTTGAGTCAAACAATTGGTTGCACCGATCTTAAAGTGACCCTGCAAAACCGCTCTACGGCTTTTCCTGCCGTGTGGTGGGACTTCGGTGATAATACCACTCCGGGATACGGCGATACCGTATCGCATGTCTTTATTAATAACACCGGCAATGCCACCTTCCAACCTAAGATCCGTCTCTTCAGACAAAAATACCATTGTAGAGATACAGTTAATGCTTCGGTGTTGGTATATCCACGACCAATTGTCGATTTCCGTGTCAATCGCGCTGATCCTTGTAACGATGGCACCCATCAGTTTATCAGCAGCTCAAAATACCATTCTGCTTTAACGTGGTTGGTAGACAACACTACCATCTCTGGATATAATAGCTTCAATTATCAACTCGGTTCATCTAATTACTATGATACCATGTACTCTGTGCGACTAAAGGCTGATAACCTGTATGGTTGCTCTGATACCATGGATCAGGTGGTGCGGGTGAAACCTAAAACACTCGTACAATTCAATAACACACCAGTGTCTACATGCGAAAACACCAGTGTCAATTTTACTAATACATCAACTAACGCCAAACGTTATATGTGGAAATTTGGTGATGGATTTACAAGCAATGATGTCAACCCTACACATGCCTACGCACGATTCGGAAATTACATCGTAACATTATTCGGCTACGACAAAGATGGCTGTGTCGATAGCAGCAAAGACAACATAACTATTCTTGAGCTTCCAAAAGCCGATTTCGCCTTCCTGCCAGGCTTGCCTAAATTACCAAACGCTGTTGTCAACTTTACCGCTAAACCAACCACTCTCTCTTCGAATATTGATAGTTTAAACTACTTATGGGACTTTGGTGATGGTTCGCCATCGAACAACAACAACCAGGTTAAAAATCCTTCTCACACCTATACCGGCGCTGGAACAATAGAAGTGAAATTAAGGATAACAAATAAAACTTGCCAAAGTTCTGTTTCCAAATATCTCTATATCGAAGATGCCAAGCCTATCGCTAATTTCATAGCCGATACCACAAAAGGTTGCGTTCCTCTAAGGGTAAATTTCGATAATACTTCCCAATACGGTACTTCCTACCGTTGGGTATTTGGCGATGGCACGCCAGATTCTTATGAGGCCGAACCAACGCATGTGTTCAATATTCCCGGCAATTGGGATGTCACTCTGGTGGCAACTGGTCCTGGAGGAATTGGCAGTATAACCAAACAGTATTTGATTACTACCTATCCTAAACCAATATTAGATTTCAATACCAATAAACCGATCCTATCACTGCCGAATGCTGTATTCAAAATGCAAAACAATAGCAGCAGTGTTGTCAATAGTTGGGATGTTTTTGACAGTACAGGTGCTATTGTTCAATCATCCAAACAACGCGATGCCAGTTTCAACATCAACCATATTGGTCGATTTGATGTACGCTTAATTGGCACCAACACTTATGGTTGCGCAGATACCCTTCTAAAACCTTCATTTATCACTGCCATCGGTCAGGGTTACGTGTATCTCCCCAATGCCTTCTCGCCAAACAGCCTTGCCCAAAACAGATTGTTTATGCCTGCTTTGTACAATGTTATGGAAAGTAACTATACGTTCAGAGTATTTAACCGCTGGGGCGAAATGGTATACGAAACACATGACATTAATGGTCACTGGGATGGTAAATTTAACGGTAACCTATGCGAACAAGACGTATACATTTACACCGTCAACGGATCATACTACAACGAAGAACAGTTCAGCTTCAGAGGCACTGTGACGCTATTGAGATAATAAGAAATATGACATGCTGGATGACAAAGTGCATCCCTTACGGTTGTCCAAATGGGTGCGGTAGCCATGCCTTCTGAATGCATACCGACTGGTTATTTATGTTTGCTCTCAATTGAACCATACTAGGTACAACTACAATAAGCGCCCTTGAATTACCATTTTATCGATCTTAAATAAGCGCAATTTTATCCCACTGAAATCGTGGACCTTGATCTAAAAAGGACATTGTTTTCTATATTTAATTTGTTTTTTACATTTAAGCATTTATATTTGCTATTCACATTATATCCACAAATTAAACAAAATGACACAATGTTTCTCAAAATGAGAAAAAAAACAACGCATATAACAACATACCCAATGACCATCAAGCACTTACATAGTGGTCGCTATTTTGTTTACAATTCCATTATGCGACAAAATCTACTACACAATACCATGCCCATACACAAAAATACGACTCAAAAACTACAACTATCCGCTACTTTTAACCTTTTTTCTCCTTCTGCAAACACAACTTACAATTTAATTTTTTAAATTTTAAAAGCCGCTAGATGCTTAGAAAATTAATTGTAAGTCTACTGCTCTCTCTTATATGCTTCTCGTCTGAAGGATATGCCTGCGCCACTACGCCCGCATTTACCTACAGTCTCTCCCATACCTGCGGTCTGCCTACCGTTGTCTCTGCTACTAATACCACCACCGGTAACCTCAGCAATTCCTTCAAATACTGGTGGAAAGTCAACTATGTCATGGCTACCGATACCATCATCGGTAAAGCCGCTCAAACGCTCTACCTCAAACGCGCTGGTACCAACTACGTCAAACTATTTGTTAAAGATACCGGTGGCTGTATCGACTCGTTTAGCGCCAACATCACTGTTACAACCAACGCCAAATCGATACTCGACCAAAACCAAAACTATACCTACGAACCTTGGTGGATGAACTGCCTACAATTCGTTACCGATCCCGACTCATTCCGCATCAATATCGAATCTGCCGATACACTCAAAAACCTGCGCATCTTCTGGGGCGATGGTAGCAGCGACCTATCCGGTAATAACCTCCCTCCAAATACTAAGAAAACCCACCTATACACGACTCTGGGTGTATTCCCTATCAAAATCGTGACCACTACCGGCTCTTGTACCGATACGGTATACGGCATGGTATACAACCAAAGACAACCTACCGCCGGTATCATCGGTCCAGTCTCCGGTTCCAACCGTGGCTGTGTACCGCATACACTGCGGGTTATCAATAACTCCTACAACATCTCCAATAACACCAAATTCTACCTAGATTGGGGGAATGGCGACTTAGATACAAAACCCTACACGGCTTATAAAGATACTTTCTACCACACCTACCGAAAAGGGGTCTGCTCTGGGGTTATCAAAATTACCGCCACCAATGTCTGCGGTAGCTCATTTACTACCTGGAACCCTATCGATATTAGTGATAAAGACAAAGCTAAATGGAGTGTAACACCTACTTGTAACCCAACTGCCAGTCACGTTTTCCTGAATCTGAGCACCGATAAATATTGTCTTATTCCCGATGTTAAAGAATACTTCTGGGACTTCGGTGATGGTACCACCGTGGGCTGGACGACCTCAAAAGCCAGTCAGTCGCACATCTTTAAAACCGAAGGCGATTACATTGTTACAC
>JACCDI010454263.1_pt1 | contig 13289 bp, 8 predicted proteins | sample 7442791 | NCBI WGS metagenome assembly JACCDI01 (sample SAMN15323434, study PRJNA562643) | freshwater metagenome | isolation source: river surface water | place: USA:Blue River Watershed | collected 2017-08-15
CGGCGTCCTTCTCCGAACGAACGATCAGCTCGGGCTGGAACACCCATGCCGTATCGCGGTTGGTTTCCGGCTCTTCCTGTGCATTCACAAGGAACAGCGTGACCAGCCGATCGCCATTGGCATTCTTGGCCCGAATAGAACCCTGCACGCGCACTTCGGGAAACTCGTTGTCGGGTGCTTGGTGCGGTATCACGCCTTCGGTCAGCGGCAGCACGATCTTGCCGCCACAAGGAATGCGCTGCCACACCTTGGCCTTCTGCCCGTTGGACTTGAGCAGTTCATGCTCATCATTCGGTACACGCTCGTATCGGCCCCAGCGTGCTTCGATCTCTATTCGGTCGGCGTCACCATCGACGCAGAAAGTCATGCCCAAACTGCTGGGCACCAGAGACTGGTTGCTGGCGGCGTCAATCTCGTCAGCCGAATCCGATTCTGGCTCCACACGCCCAGTGGCCGTTCCAAACTCCGCACCAGGCTCGTGACGTCCGGGAGCCTTGGCCTCCGTGGGCTCTTCGGCGTCGTCATTGGCCAGTGGCCCGTCCAACCCCTCGATGCCGCCCTGTGTGGCCTCACGCGGGGCCAGTTTGCCAACTAGGTAACGGTCGCGCACCCCCATGTCGACGATGAGCTCGCGGGGACCGCCAGCCGGGCCGAGCAAGTCGTCCATCACGGCCAATTGCAGTAGCTCGCGGATATAGGCCTGATCCTCAATGGTCGGCACTTCGGCGATGGTCTTGTGCAATGCCTTGGGGAGCGACTCCAGAAAGTCTGTCCATTGAATACGGCCAACGCTGCCGGAGGACGGCGGGGTGAGCGCTGTAATACCAATCGAAACTGCCGGATCAACCGACAGCATACGGTCGAAGTAGATCGTGGTGGTTTCCAGTTCAGAACGAACTCGCAGTACCCGCCCGACCCGCGTGATGTGCCCGGTGGTGTTCAAAATCAACACCCAATCGTCATCGGCGATGGCTTGGTACAGCGAACGCTCACCCTTCAGCCGCAGTGTGTGCGGTGCCAGCGTGAGATCGGCAGCAAGCCCATGATCAATCGCGATCCATGCATTGGGCGCTTTGCTAGGTTTGTTGTTATCTGTCATATGTGCTCCCCATCAATCATCAAATGCACCAACGCCATCAGGATTTTTTCCGGCCTTGAGCATCTCGAACTCTTTAAGGAACTGATCGACGGATTCGCGTGCAGCGTCCGGAACAACGCCCGCCTGTCGCAGGTCTATCAAGCGCTGTGCGCAGGCTGCGGTGTCGACGTATCGCTCCAGCCAAGTCGGATTCAAACGCGGGTGGATGCGAACGGCCCAATCTCCCATCGTCTGAGAGCGCGTGTGCGAACAGAATTTGGGCAAGAAGGTCAGAAGGCCATCATTATTAGAAGTGGCTGCTTCACACCATGCCTTTGCTTCGGCTTGGTCACCCCAGAGGCACCATGCGGCCAACAAGCGAGCAAGTTGCGAATGCGCCAGCAATTCGCTCTCACTGAGTTTTGTTTTCAAGCCGTTAAGCCAGCAGACTTTCAGGTCATCAAGTGTGGCTGTGTCAACCAGCGCCTCTTCGCCACCCTCGGACTCCTTCTTAACCTCGTCGGACAGTGCTGCAACCAAATAGCGCTGCACTCCGAGGGAACGTCCTTGGTCTATCGCCGTCTTGATCAGGTCATGCCGCTGCGTTCGGTCGACTCGTTTGAGAAGGAGATACACCACGCGTGTGACGCGAGATGCGTTGCCAAAATCGAAAGAGCCGCGCTCATCGCTGTCCAGCACAAGCGAGTCGCCGATGTTGAGAAGTACGCCGATAAACACTGGAATGTGCTCTCCGGGGATGTCTTCTTCAACGTGATCCATCAGCCGTTCAAGTAGTGCCCGTGCTTTTGACAAGCCATCGGGACGCTTCTCGCTCGTAGCTTGAACCAGCGCATCGCCCAATGCTGCTGGCGTTTCTGCCAAGCTCAATAGCGTCAGCATTTCGCTGCGGCGGACTGCGCCAGGAGGAACGGTCATTCGGAAGTAAGTGGGGAACACATCGGGATGGCAAGCGCGAAGACTCCTCCGCCATTGCGCCAACCAATCGGCTCCGTAGCCCATTTGTCCAATTTTCGGAAAAATGCGTTCAAGCAGTGCCCCCGTGCTGGAACGAAGCTGCTCTGGCAGCGCTTGCGCCCATTGCTCATGAAAGGTTGCTCTGGCCTTTTGATCGCCGTCATACCTGCTATCACGACTGTGGCCAGAAAACTTATCCTGATTTGTGCGGATGACGTCATACAAACCGGGTAGAAAAACGCGAAGCGCTTCAAGTGCGATGAAATCTACCGGGTTGACCTCGCCACGTACCGCCGGATAGGTTACTGACAATGTGTTCGTGAAACGAACAACATCACGCGGCACTTGAATTAGCGGGTCAATCCCATCGTGGAAGGCATTCGTCCAATAGGACTGATCGAAAAGGCCGTCTGATGTGTCGCCCAACACCTCATCAAGGCGTTTAAACAGAGCCGCCCGCAACGCCACGCGATCGACTGGCGGCAACTCAAACGGCACTTGGATGATCTTTTCCAGATAGCGTTCGCCCGGCATACCACTCTGTTGCTCAATGGCCTGTGCGGCGACATCACGATCAAAGGCGAGTAGATAGACGACGTTGGGAAAGTCGGCCAAAGCCTTGATGACGGTGAACAGTTGGCGGGTCTCTTCCGGTGTTAGACGGTCGATATCATCAATGACGACCAAGATGCGCTTTCCAGCATCTCGCAGTATCTTGCTGATTTCAGACTTTAGTGCAGGAACGTCCTTCGGCTTGCGCTTGGTGATCATGCCGATGAATTTTCCAATCATCCCAGCCGCACCGCCGGTCATGCCACTCAGGTCGATCAGTCCACCAACGCCTTCGGCAAAATCACCCAGCAGATCACCCAGCTTTTTGAACTTCTCGCTCTTGGTGGGCAGCACGGCCTGCAACTGCCCCAGAAAAGCGCGTGCAAGGTTTTCTTGGCCGGAGAACCACCACGGATTGAAAGTCACGATGACAGGCTGTTCAGCTTCCGGGCGCTGTTCCAGGAAGTGCCGCACATAGCTCAATACCGTGGACTTCCCCGAGCCCCACGGGCCATAGAGCGCCAGCACCAAGCCATCATTGCCCGGGTAGCGACAAATGCTATTGGCAAGGCTTTCGGCGAACGGGGCGTGCCCGAATAGGTCGTCCTGCGGATTTGAGCTGGGACGGTCGGCGGAGAGTGCAGTCATTGCATCTCCTCGTGAGAGGTGTCCTGGAGCGTAGCCTTAGGGATCGCTACGTCACTTTCGATAAAGCCTTTGGCCACTTCATTTTCAAGTTGAGCCAATAGCTTTGCTTTGTCATCCTGGTCGTGGGTATTGATGAGCTTTTCAGCAAGTTCTGTAATGTGTTCTTGCTGGCTTGGGTCGAATGAAGAAGGTATCGGTAGCTGTTCCAGAAAATTCTTCTTGACCTGAGAAAACACCTTCCCAGACTGCATGGTCATGCTCCGATAGATCTCAGTCATCTTGGGGTGGTTCAGTACAGCGCAGAGGAAGTATGCGGATACTCCGACCTTGGGAATGATGCAAAGAAGGGATTTTTGATGAAAGAAACGATCGACATCTACGGTAGCGATGATCTGATCGCCTGTTTGTCTGACGAGAATTTTGGGAGACACAACATAAGCCTTCTCGTTGACCTTGAGGCGACTTTTTGAATCAATTGCGATCTGTTCTTGCTGGATGTCCCTCCAGTTATTGCGGAGCCATATTCCATCAAACTTAAGCGAGTATTTTCCGATGTTCCTGCCTCGCAGGACTTTGTGGTCAGAAGGGTTTTCCGCAGCCTGATCGGAATAGAAGACAGCATTTCCCAGCGCCGCCCTCGAATAATCAATCCCACTATCAAAAACGTCGGCCAACTCGACCAGCGGCGCGGACGCGCCGCTGCTGATGTGTTTCACATCGGCACCGTGACTGAGGACAGAGTTCTTTCGTCCTTTTATTTCCTGGATTGTCTTGATGGTCCAGTCGCTATCCCGCCGTGTTGCTTCGGTCTTGCAGTACCCTTCAAACGTACCAAGGACTATAGGATGCTCTTCCGAGGCAGCGCGCTTATTGATAACTCCGAAGCAGCAGGACTGAGTGACGCCATTGAACATCCCGTCTCCACAGTCAATGAACATGATTGGTGACCGACTCAACAAAAGCGCTCTGTTATCTCTACACCCAATATGTTCGAGCAGGCTGGACGGAACAAGAAACGAATACGTCTTCGCTGCATTGGCGGTGATTTGATCCATTCGCTCAATGAAGAACTTGAACGAATTAATCAGCTTGTAGGCGGAGAGCGGATAATTTTTCTTCAGATGTTGAGTGTCTGCTTCTGATAGCGATGCGCCCCAAGGGGGATTTCCAAGAGTCGCATCAAATCCCGGCACAGAAGAATCAAAGACTTCTGGAAATTCGAGTGGCCAGTGGAATGGTTTTCGTGCCGGTCTTCCGAAAGGAAGGTCGGCAGAAAGGGTGATGGCCACGGTTCGGCGCATCGACGCGAGTGATTCCTGATCACCACCAACCACCTGCTCGGCATGAGCGCTCAACGAAGCAAGTGCGTTTTCGAGTTTCGCGCCATTGCCACCCCCCGCGAACACTTCCCCAATGAACGCGTCGGCAATGCATTCTGGGACTTTGAGCCTGCTGCGTGCATCGGCGTCGAGATGTGCCATGGCTTCCACGTCGCGGATATCGCGGATGGGTATGGCGCGAAGACGTGAGCGCACTTCAATAGCCTCAAGCACTGCCTTTTTAATGTTCTGACCAAACAGACGTAGCTGGCCCTGTCTGGCTGGCGTCATTGAAAGTTCGGTGAGTTGATCCAGCCGGTGAATGCCGAGCAGGCTATCGCCGCAGCGCAGATTGTGGTCAAGGAAACCGAAAGGGCGTCCCTTGGCCAGGGTTACCAACCAGATCGACAGCTTGGCAAGTTCGACCGCCAGCGGGTTCAAATCGACGCCGTACAGACAACGCTCGGCGATGAGGCGGCGTGCAATCACGGTGCGGGCTTCGCTGTCGCGGGGTAGAGGCTCCTTGGCAACGCCTGCTTCCAGAACCTCACCATCCACGCTCACGGTTTTGCCCGAGCTCTCAACCTGTGACCACGCCTCGACGAGGCGATCGGATAGCCAGCGGCAGGCTTGCACCAGGAATGCGCCCGAGCCCATGGCCGGGTCGCAGATTTTGAGGTCGAGTAGTTCTGCAGGGGATTTCAGTATCCATTGATCGCGCGGCGTTCCCTCTGTCGGGCCGACATAGGCCACTGGCGTGAGCGTCTCGGCGACGATCGCTTCAGTCAGCGATTTTGGCGTGTAGTGGGTGCCGGTTTCGCGTCGGTCGGAACCGGTGGTGACGATGAAGGCCCCTGCGGGATAAACCAGTGGATAGCCCCATGGATCAGTGCGCAGCAGATGGGCATAGGGCTTGACGCGGTCGCGGAGCTTGGTGTCGCCCAAGCAAGCGGTCAGCAGGCGGTCGGTCAAGGTGTCGTCGACGGGTCTGGCCAGATCATTGCGCACCCGGCTGGCGGAGCTGCCGGAGCGTTCTTGCAACAACTCGGCCAGCCGAGCAGCACCATCCAATCGAGCCGAATCCAGCTCGGCCAGTTTGACCCATGGGGTCTTGGCGTTTTTGGTGGCGTCCAGTTCCAGTGTGACCTCATCGGTACGCTTGACAGTGCGTTCGAGCAGACCCTCGTACACGTAGCCGATCTGTTCGACATCCAGCGCGCGATAGGACAGCGTGCGCCCTTGGAATTGCTGGATGGCTTCCAGCAACAGCAGCACGGTGCGGTTGTCTATAGGCAGGGGCTTGGCGGCATCGCTGTGCCAGTTCGAGCCTTTGGCCCGCCCCTCAAGGAATGGGAAGCGGTCTGGATCGAACAGAGAACCGCCCAGTGCGGGGAGGCGCAGATTCTCGTGCTCAATGCCACCGAACACCGCACGGAAGATCGCCAGCAGACGCGACCAAGCATCCCAGCGGCGCTCAAGGATCTCCTCGGATTCCTTGCGCAACTGCATGCGCAGGGTGGAGAGCGCGTAGTTGGCCTCGTAGCGTTCGTCGCCCATCAACAGCAGGCCACGCTCCTCGGCTGAGAGCAGGAACACCAAGCGCATCATCACCGTCAGCGCAGCTTCATACAGCTCGGGTTCTTTAACGTCGTGCAAGAGCTCTCGATTGCGGTCCTGGTCAGCTTTATCGAGGGTCTGGATCAATACTTCGACGGCGCGACGGACTTGCTCGCCAAGGGCGTCAGTGACTTCGTCCTGGAACTTTAGGGAGCGATCGAACAGTGCAGGCAGTTGTTCGGATTCGTCGACAAAGAAACGCCGAATGCCGAGCAGGTGCACGAAGGCCTGCAAGGTGATGGGTTCTTGGCTCCAGATGCGAGCATACCAACTGGCAAAGGTGGTAACGGCACCCACCGGGGCATCTACCAGCATCCAACGCTCGCCGTTGGTCACCAGTCCGAGGCGACAACCCAGCGAACGGCACAACTGAACCATGCGATCGGCGGGTGTGGCGACCCAGCCATCTTGCTTCAGGGTTGCATCAAGGTCGACATCCTCGGCATAGGTTTGGATCAGCAGCAGTGGCTTGATGGCGCGTTGCTCGTCGATTACCGCAAGATCAGGCGACAGCGTCACGCCGTGTTCTGGCAAGATGGCTTGGAGGTTGGCTGCACACCAGTCGGCGTGCTTGAGAACGTCGCCTTTGCCGTCTTCATCAAGCTCAAGGCCACGCGACAGCACCTCGTCGATCCAGGCCACGTGCAATTCGGCGAATTGCGCGTCTTCCAGTTCCAGCGCTTCGCGCCATTCCTCGTAGGCTTGGCGCAGACGTTTGCGCTTTGTGGCATCAAGTTCTTCCAGCCCTTGTGGAAAGGCTTCCTTCAGAACGGGAACGGCAAGGAAAGGGCCGGAGATCTCGATCAGTGACAGCCAATCATCATGCACGCTGGGAGCACTCATGCGGCACCTCCCTGAACGGCAGATGCAGGCACCAGAAAGATGACGGCAACCGGGAAGGTGCGGTCGTTGAGTTTGGCGTAGCGGGTTTCGATGGCTTCAGCCTCCTGCTGGCGCTCGGCCGGAATGCGGGCAAGACGCGCTTCCAATGCGGCGGTGTCGCGCCTGAGCTGTGTTCGTTCGTCTTCTGAGAACAGGGAAAGTTGGGCCGGTTGCTGATTTTTTTTCAGCTCAAATTGGATGGCTTTCTCAAGCTCATCAAGCACGGTTCCAATGTCGGCCACTTCTTTCTGCTTACGGGATTGCAGGGTGTTGGTCAGGAACTTCAGCCGGTCTTTCGAACGGGCGTCAACCGCCTGCAGGATAGAACTTTGCGCACGGTCGAAGCGGACACGGATGGCATCAAACAGAGAGTCTGCGGCGGTCAGCGGCTTGGCTTGATCCAGCCATTGCTGGACTTTGGTGACGCCTTCTTCGCGGCGGAATGCTTTGTCGCCCAGGTAACCACCGGCTACCGTCAGTTCTTCGTGAAGGCGATGATGATTGCCGCCAGTGACGACCAGCCGCGAGATGACGACCACGGCAGGCCCGTCGATCAGGACATCCGGCACCGAACGCACGGTGACACGATGCAGTTTCTTCACGTCATCCTGTGCCCAGACCTCGGCGCGCAGCAAGCGTAGGCACATCTGCACCAGTCGGTGGTTCAGGTGAACCAGTACCACGTCGTCACGCCCGGTGGCGACAGCGTGATCGAAGGTGATGGGCCGGATTTGCAGCGTGTGTGGGTGGCGCAGACCCTCAAGGCAGCGCGCCCACGAGCCCGACAGCGCGGGCATCTTGAATACGGTTCCTGGTGGAGCATTAGCCAAAGCAAAAGGCTCAAGCGGCGGGCGGCCTGCCAACACAAGGCCCGTCTTGACCGCCATCAGGATGTGCTCTGGAGTGAGGTGAAAATCCTGCTGCGTGGTCAGGAGCCGTTCGTGCAGCTTGGCGACGCGGTCTTTCAGTTCACGCTCGGCGCGCACGAAGCGGCGGGCCTTGGCAATCTTGGCTTCAGCGAGGCGTGTATCGAGGTCTTTGAGCGAGCCTTCGATCAGCCCCGACATTTGCGGCGCGATGACTGGGTTGACGCTACCCATGTCTGCACGCATGGATTCGAGCTTTCGCAGCGCACGGATGATGTCATCGCCGTGACCGCCAATGGTTGCTTTGCCTTGTTCTCCGCCATCGACGGGGTGCCAGATCAAGACCTCTTTCTGGCGCTGACCGTGCCGGTCGATACGGCCGTTGCGCTGCTCCATCACGTTGGGGTTGTATGGGATTTCCAGATGGATGAGACAGTTACAGTGATTCTGCAAGTCGATACCTTCGGACGCGGCATCGGTGGCCAGCAGGATGCGAACCGCCGAATCCTTGGGCGAAGTCTGGAAGGCGGCTTTGACCTTCTCACGCTCGTCCTGCGGCATGCCGCCATGCAGGATGGCCAGACGATCGCCACCGAAACCGTGGCTGGCGAGGATCTCGTGCATCCACTGGTGGGTGGTGCGGTATTCGGTGAACAAGATGACCCGACGATCATTCCACTGACCGTCAGTCTTGAGATTGGTGGTGAGCCAGTCGAGGACAGCCTTGGCTTTGGCATCGACCTGGTTCTTGGCGGTCTGTGCCCACGACCGCAGTTCGTTCAGCATTTGTTGCTGCTCTGCCGTCAGCGGCTGCGCGCGACGTGAGGCCTCTTCGACGGCCTCGGACTGGGCGTTTTCGACTTCCTGGTCGTTGGCGTAGTCCTCTTCGACCCGCAGGATGGCTTTGCGCAAAATGCGGTCGGCCATCGCATCCTTCTCTTTGCGCTGGCTACCATTGGCCAGGCTGGCAATGTGCTTCTCAAGGGTGGATGCAAACGCGGCGGGTGAAGAGAAAAGCCGCTTCTTGAGCAACTGGTTGACGAACGACGTGCCAAACCCATTACCGACCTTTTCTGCGTCCTGCTCGCGGCTTGCACAGTAGTCGCTGAGCTTTTGGTGAATGGCGCGCTCTTGTACGGAGTACGAGGCCAGCAGCGCTTGCAGTTTGCGCTGCGCGTAGAGTGGCTTGCCTTCGGCATCGACCAAGTCGCTTTTGAGGCGGCGGATCATCACCTGACTCAACTGCTTTTCATCGGGCAGGATGTTTCGGGCGAAACGCTGGTCGTCCAACAACTCCAGCAGCGATGTGAAGGATTCGGTGTAGCCGTTGTGTGGGGTGGCTGTGAGGAACAGGCGATGCTGAAAGTGTGGACTGATCGAACGAATGAAGCGGGTGCGTTGGCTCTCCAGCGCGTAATTCGCCCCGGCAGCGGGGGCGATGTTGTGTGCTTCGTCGACGACGAGCATGTCGAATTTGCGTGGATAGCTGGTGTGTGCGGGCAGAACGTCACGCATGGCACGTAGCCCTTCGCCACTCTTGACCCAATCCATAGAGGCGATCAGTCGTGGATGCGAAGTCCATGGGTTGGCATGAATACCGCGATCTCGGCGCAGCTGCTTGATGTAGGCCGTGTCGACAACCCGGAAATCAAGGCCAAACTTTTCCAGCATCTCGACGCGCCACTTCTCTTGAAGCGATGCAGGACAGATGATCAAGACGGTGCGGGCGCGGTGCCGCAGCAGCATCTCCTGGATGACGAGACCCGCCTCAATGGTCTTGCCCAGGCCGACGTCGTCAGCGATGAGCAGATTGACGCGCGCCATATCGATGGCACGCACCAGTGGATCGAGCTGGAAGTCTTCAATGCTGACGCCGCTGCGGAACGGCGCTTGCAGAAAGCCTCTATCGGCATTGGTGGCAGCACCCCAGCGAACCGCATCAAGAAAGGCTTCGAGGGTGTCGGAGTCATCTTGGCCGGAGATCGTTGGCAGCCCCGCACGTTCGATGACTTGCGCGCCGGGCTCAATTTCCCAGATGACTTCCAGTTCTTCGCCCAAGCCATCCTCATCAATGGATGAGAGCATCACCGCGTTTTGTTGCGCTGCAGTTGATGTCAGCTTGGATGAGGCAACCTCGGCAACGACCCACTGACGTCGCCTGACCTCGACCAGTTGGCCGGGCTCGGGACGGGCACGGTAGGCCTGGCTATTCTGTGCGTTCGAAATTTCCATGCGGTCTACCGTTTTCCTGTTCTGTGGGTTCTATGCGCCCCAGCAAATAGCCGGGGCGGCATCTATCGAGTCATGGATGTGGCGCAATCGCTGCAAGATGAGTGTTGATGCTGCGTGCGATCGCGCGACCAAGATCCACAGGAACGGCATTGCCGATGAGGCGTCCAAGAACCTTGAAGCTCACCTCTCCGTCATCGGGAATGAACGCATAGTCACGCGGGAAGCTCTGAATGATTGCCGCTTCCCTCAAGGTGATCGCGCGATCTTGTTCAGGGTGCCCAAACCGTCCATTCCCAAACCCATAGCACTGCGTCGTCATGGTGGGGGCAGGCTTGTCCCACTCCATGCGGCCATAGACGCCCGGGTAAGTCCTGCCGCTTTCTGCGCGATGGCAATCGGCGACGAGATGCTCAGGCCAATCACGCCAGGTGCCGCCAGGCTTCGAAACCTTGATGCGCTTGAGGTTCTTCTCCGACAGCGTGGATGAAACGTGCAGTTTGTCTCGCGGGGCAGCCTCGCCAGCGTTCAACGCACGTAGACGGCCAATCGCCTGTCTCACGGTTTTGGGCTTTTCGAGCGTAGGTTTAATCATCGTGATCTCGCCGTGCCGGGATGCCAGCAGAACCATGCGTCGGCGGGTCTGTGGCACGCCATATTGGGAGCTATCGACGACATCGAACCATACGTTGTAACCGAGTCGCTTCAGCGTATCGACAAAGTCATGAAACACCTCATGCTTGGCAACGGTCGGGACGTTCTCCATCGTGATGACATCTGGTCGGGTACCCTTGGCCAGACGAGCGAACTCGTACAAGAGCCCCCATTTCCCGTCCTTGCCATCGAGCTCATAGCGTTGTGCATAGGTGGAAAAAGGCTGGCAAGGTGCGCACCCTGCAAGGATCTTCAAGTCGGCATCGCCAAACAGCGTATTCAACTCGGCAGTGGTGACCTTGCTGATGTCGCGCTCTACAAACTTGGCGCTGTTGTTGGCTTCATAAGGAAAGCGGCAAGCGGGGTCCATATCAATGCCAGCAACGACCGGTACGCCTTCGAGTACGAAGCCATGCGTCAGCCCGCCAGCCCCACAGAACAAATCAACACAAGAAATTTTCGTCATTTCAACAGTCCTCATTTCGTTTCGACCCCCGGATGAGGCGATCGAAACCCAACGATAGCAAGTCAATCATTCGTTGCCTCGACCTTCGTTCTCTGCTGCGCCACCTGAACGCACCCACTCATCGACTTCCTCCGACTTGAACTTCCAAAGTCGGCCGATTCGGTGGGCAGGCATGTTCCGTTTGCTGATCCACGCGTAAACGGTGTCCTTGCTCACACCGAGGTACTCGGCGATTTCTTCGACCGACAACCAGCGATCTGACATGGCAGGGGTTTCCATCAAAAGTCGGAATGAGGGCAGTTTGGTAATGATTGCACAGATTATGCTCGCAGTAAATCTGAATAGATCGGATTTGGCATGATTGGATGCGGTTTGATGTGATTCACGGCTGCGGTGCGGCTCAGTCCGGGCGGTCACGTCTTCTCTTTACGTCCACACCAGCGCAATTTCAGCTTCTCGCCGCGCCACCAGCCCCGGCAGCACTTTCCCGCCGCCATAGACCCATCGGCGCAGTTCATTCGCGGCGGCAGTCCAGTCTCGCTGATTGACGCGCCGACGTAGGGATGATGTCTGCAGCCGCCCCGCTCCGAGGTTGAACGTGAAGTCGACAATGGCCGCGAGCCGCCCCTCCGGCTCGGTGGCCAGCACCGGGCAGTAGCGCAGCGTCGCCGCCAGAGCTGTCTGAAGATCTCGCGCCAAATAGACCTCGGCTTCCGCATCTGTAATCTGTGGGTGTTTCGGATCACAGAGATGGCCGTACCCAATCGTCCAGAAGCCTGCGGGGCAGATATAGGGAACGGCGGTGATCTCGATTCCGCGCTTCACCTTGCGCTCGAATCCCTCGAAGCGCTTGGCCAGATCAATGGCCGCTTTCGGTATTTCGATCACGGCCGCACCCTATCAAACACGCGCCCTAGGAACCAGAAGTTCAGCACACCGGCCCACAGCGCCTGATCAGCTTCTGTCCACGCGTGCAGGATGGCCGTGCCCCAACCTGCGCCAGCGGTCACAGCAGCGGCGAACCCTGCCGTCTTGGCTGCGCAGTAAAGCGTCATGAACCAGTAGGTGATGACAGGTCGCACGCTCACCGACAAGGCGTCGGCCCAACCGACGCCCGATCTCTGACCCTGCGCCGCCACCGCATCACGCAATGCCTCGACAGCGCCTACATTCCAGGCCGCATCGGAAGCCGCACCGATCTCGGCCATGCGCTGGGCCCCGCGCAACTTTTCGAACTCCAGCGCCTTGTCCTGCATGGCCAATTCATGACCACGCTCGCCACGGCGATCCAGCCATTTCAGGATTTCGGGCGCCAAGCGGAAGGCTCCGCCAAGTAGGCCACCAAGCAGAGTCTCGATCATTGCGAGCCTCCCATCAGCTTGAGCTTGATGGCGGTGCCCACCAGCAATACAGCCAAGATGCCAGTAGTCGTGACCTTGATTGCCGTTCGCCACGCTGTTCGCCGTGCGTCACGCCAAGCCTCTAGCAGATCACGCAACTCGCGAATGTCTCGCGCAGCATGTCCGTTCTCTAGGCCGAGGTGAGCGAGGCACCGCTCGGCACCTCGTTCAGCAGCGCGGGTGAGAAGGTCGTCAAGATCATCGGGGCGCAGGGTGATGGACTGCGGTGAACCAAGTTCTTGTGCGTTCTCCATGGTTGGATCTCCAAAATGCAAAATGCCCGCACTGAATGTCTCCAGGCGGGCGTAAATAAGGATCTGTGCTTCAGGCGAAGTGATCGGCCTTAGCCAGCGGCTTGATGAAGTTGGGTAGGTGGTTGGGATTGATGCCAGCGGGAATCATGGCTGGATCGACGATGTCCTCCACCTGCTCGCCATCACGCAAGGCGTGAATACACGCGGCAACCGTGTCCTCCTCCAGCGCGGTGAGGGTGTGAACCTTGTTGCGGGCAATGAAGATGATGTGAGGCGCAGTGAACTCCGACACAGCACCATCCACATCGACTCGCAGTCGCCCCTTGACCAGCAAGGTGGGGTGATCGAA
>JACCDI010189820.1_pt1 | contig 13286 bp, 12 predicted proteins | sample 7442791 | NCBI WGS metagenome assembly JACCDI01 (sample SAMN15323434, study PRJNA562643) | freshwater metagenome | isolation source: river surface water | place: USA:Blue River Watershed | collected 2017-08-15
ATGACATTTCTACTTTTTTAGCACCATTAGCTCTAGGGGTGTTGGACCCTCGAATTTCAGAATAGTGATCATCGCGCTTTGTCCAGGTACTCATAATGGCATTGGCAATCTCTAAATCAGATTTGCCCGCGCGCAGTAATGTTTTGAAATCAAAGCCTTCATTCGCAAATAAGCAAAGATAGAGTTGACCATCAGTTGAAATACGCGCTCGAGTACATTCATGGCAAAAGGTTTGCGTTACGCTCGAAATAAAACCAATCTCACCGGAACCATCAAGATAGCGCCAACGCTGGGCAACTTCGCCAGGGTAGTTAGCCTCAATCGGTTCAATCGGAAATACGGCATTGATGCGTTCCGCTACTTCTTGAGAAGGAAGGACTTGAGACATATCCCAGCCATTAGAGCTCCCAACGTCCATGAATTCTATAAACCGCAGCGTGACACCGGTGCCTTTGAAATGTTTAGCCATCGCAACAATCTCTTGATCGTTCGTCCCCTTCTTAACCACCATATTAACTTTGAGGTTGCTAAAGCCCACTTCTTGAGCGACGACTATTCCATCTAGTACATCAGCCACTGGAAAATCGACATCATTCATTTTTTTGAAGATGTCATCATTTAAACCGTCAAGGCTGATAGTTAATCTTTGCAAGCCAGCAGCTTTTAGTGCGGCTGCTTTTTTGCGTAAGATACTGCCATTCGTCGTTAGTGTTAAATCTAAAGGACTGCCTTTAGTGGTGCGAATTTTAGCTAGCATCTCAACTAGCACCTCAAGATTCTTGCGAAGCAAAGGTTCCCCCCCGGTGAGGCGAATTTTTTCAACGCCTAGACTAGCAAAAATTGCAGTTAATCGTGTGATCTCTTCAAAGCTGAGAAGATCACTATGGGAAAGATAGGGGTAGTTAGAATCAAACACTTCCTTAGGCATGCAGTATGTGCAACGAAAGTTACATCGATCTGTCACTGAAATGCGCAGATCCCGTAATGGTCTTCCACGAGTGTCTGTTGTCAATCCACTGGGGCTGATGAGTTGCCCTGGTATGGATGGCACAAGACCTTTGCCTTCATCTAAACGAATGGGGATGACTTTTTCAACCATGACTAATTATGGCTGTGAAACGGTATTTCTGCCAAACTGCCAAATATCCTTGTGGGATAAATGACAGTCTGGAGAAAATCGTTTAAACCGCTTTTTCTTGGCCGCCAGTTTCTACCAAAATCATAGGACCTTCAGGTAGGCTAACTGGTGCTTTAGGTGCTCTGCCTAAATGCAGTATTTCAGGTTCGGATTGAATCTGTGATTGTGCTTGAGCATGTTTACTAGCATCCGTTGCAACCCAAATCATTCCTGCAGATTGCACTACGTTATGTAACGGAGTCTCCTCTAGTGCTTGAAATGATACTTTTGGAAGTTCCGGGCTAGGTTTACTGATCACTTCAATGCTGCTAACAGTCACTGCCACAACATTTGCTGATTGGATGCCAGCCCCCTGAGTATTGGATGAAGCATTAGAGCGGTTGTCTTGGCGAGGTGCACGGGGCTCTCTTGGGGGGCGTGGAGCGCGCTCCTTCTGAGTGACAGCCGCAGTGCTAAAGCTTTGAACAATATTCCGAATAGGCATAGATGCAGAGGCTCCAGCCATTCCTACAGGAGGTCCTGAGAATGGGCTTGCCGAGGAGAATGTTGTCGTTATTGCAGCATCATTACCGCCTTCTGCGCGCTCACCACGTTCGCGTTGACCGCGTCCACGACTGCGGCGATTGCGACTACGTCCACGGCGCTCTTCACCATCTGCGCTTGGAGTGGTTTGCGTTCCAGGTGCCGCCTCAGTAGCAGGGCTTACTGCGGCTTGGCTCTCTGGCTTTGGATTGCCTTGATTACGGTTGCGGTTGCGTCCATCTTGACGACTGCGACCACCATTAGCCTCGCGTGCAGTGCCGCCTTCCGCGTTTGCTGGCGTAGCTTCTGCCGAGCGTTCGCCACGATCATTGCGATCACCGCGACGACCGCGATTACGATTGCGATCGCCATTGCGGTTGTTTTGGTTACGTCCACGTTGAGCACTTGGAGTAGGCTTAGCTTCTGGGGCTGGAGATGAAGAGAATAGTCTCTTGATAAATCCAAAAATTCCACCGGTACTTGCAGCCTCAGTTTTTGTTTTTTCAACACGAGCCGGACGAGGTTGGCTTGCTGGAGCAGGTGCATTAGGTGTAATGCCTTTCACAGCTGCCTCCGGACGAGCTTTGATGTCTGCATCCTTACGGCTTACAGCAGTATCAGTTTCAAGTTCGCTCGCAGCTTCTTGAGCCATTACATAACTAGCTTTTTGATCATCCAAGCGGGGGTCATCATGACGCAAGCGCTCTAACTTGTAGTGTGGGGTTTCTAAATGCTTATTCGGAATCATTAAGACATTGACTTTGAAGCGAGTCTCAATCTTGATTACCTCAGGACGCTTTTCATTTAACAAGAAGGCAGCCACTTCGACTGGTACTTGAGTGTGAATAGCAGCCGTGTTTTCTTTCATAGCCTCTTCTTGAATAATGCGCAAGACTTGCAATGCAGAGGATTCGGTGTCGCGAATATGGCCGGTACCGTTACAGCGTGGGCAAGTGACATGACTGCCTTCAGAAAGTGCTGGCCGTAAACGTTGACGTGACATTTCCATCAGGCCAAATTTAGAGATCTTGCCCATTTGAACGCGGGCACGATCATGTCGAAGAGCATCGCGCAAGCGGTTCTCTACGTCTTTTTGAGCCTTGCTTGATTCCATATCAATGAAGTCGATCACAATCAATCCACCCAAGTCACGAAGACGAGCTTGGCGAGCGATTTCATCAGCAGCTTCCAAGTTGGTGCGAGTAGCAGTCTCTTCAATATCAGAGCCACGAGTAGCGCGTGCTGAGTTGACGTCTACAGACACCAAAGCTTCGGTATGGTCAATCACGATTGCGCCGCCAGATGGCAATGGCACAGTACGAGAGTAAGCAGTTTCAATTTGATGCTCAATTTGAAAGCGCGAGAACAGAGGCACGTCATCTTGATAGCGTTTTACTCTTGGTAAGTTATCTGGCATCACTACGGACATAAAGGCCGCAGCTTGCTCGTAGATATCATCCGTGTCGATCAAAATCTCGCCAATATCGGGCTGGAAGTAGTCGCGGATCGCACGAATCACCAAACTGGATTCAAGATAAATCAATAAAGGGGCAGAATTGCTTTTGGCGGCTTCATCAATCGCACCCCATAGCTGCATGAGGTAATTTAGATCCCACTGCAATTCAGTGGCATCGCGCCCAATGCCAGCAGTGCGGGCGATGATGCTCATGCCATCTGGTACCTGCAGTTGCGCCATCGCTTCGCGCAGTTCTTGACGATCTTCGCCTTCAATACGGCGAGAGACGCCGCCGCCACGAGGATTATTTGGCATGAGGACCAAATAACGACCAGCCAAGGAGATAAAAGAGGTCAGGGCGGCGCCTTTTTGGCCGCGCTCTTCTTTTTCTACTTGAACAATGATTTCCTGGCCTTCGCGCAAGGCATCTTTAATGGAGGCATTGCGAACATCTACCCCTTCCTTAAAGTAGGCTCTGGCTACCTCTTTAAATGGCAAAAAGCCATGACGTTCTTCGCCGTAATTGACAAAACAGGCCTCGAGGGAGGGTTCAATGCGGGTAATAACACCTTTGTAGATATTGCCTTTACGTTGTTCGCGACCGGCAGCTTCGATATCGATATCGATGAGTTTTTGACCATCAACAATGGCCACTCGCAACTCTTCTTGTTGAGTTGCATTAAATAACATGCGTTTCATAACACTCTCCTATTGGGGAGTGAGTCGTTGCGCGCTACGTTAGGGACAAGTTAAGTGCCGCTAGGGGCTAAGCCCAATAACGGCATTGGAGTGTGGAGCATGCAATTCTGAGCAATTTTTTACTCAGCACACCGAATTTAAGGGTAATTAAATCGGTGCCACACTTGACGATCGCCGCAGAGACCTCCTTTAGGTCATCAACGCAGGCGCGCGCCTGAAAACTGTCTACTAATCGCGGGTCGCGGCATACGGCACACTAACCCTGCGCCTCATTGCAACGGGGGAGGGGCAACCCCGGGAGTCTATTAAGGGCGACTCCAAGCTCCACGATTCAAACCTGACTTCAGGTTGGGATCTGGCCAATAAATTAGCTAGAGCGTTGATTATACGGCACAAGTTGAACGACAATGGGGTATTGTTGAGTCCCTTGTCGAGGTGACAAGAGAGATAAATCATGAAATCCGAACCCGTTTCTAGGCCATTGGCAGCAAAAACAGCTACTCCAGCCGCTGTACATCTTCAGACTATTGGTCCAGAAGAGGCTGGTCAGCGCCTGGATAATTTCCTGCTTCGATGGGCTAAAGGGGTACCTAAAAGCCACGTTTACCGCATTATTCGGTCTGGTGAGGTGCGGGTAAATAAGAAACGCGCTGAGCCAACCACCCGTCTAATTGAGGGCGACGTTGTTAGAGTTCCCCCAGTCAGAATTGCCGAGCCAGCCCAAATAGCGTCAGTCAATACTGCTCAAACCAAGTCTCGGGCTCAGGGATATTCCGACAAAATGTCGATTTTGTTTGAAGATGAGGCCCTGCTGATCATCAATAAGCCAGCCGGTTTGGCTGTTCATGGTGGCTCAGGTATTGCGCTCGGAGTTATTGAAACCTTACGAATTACTCGCCCAGAGTTGAAATTCTTGGAACTGGTTCATCGTTTGGATCGCGACACCTCAGGCGTTCTTCTTCTCGCTAAAAAGAGAAGTGCACTGGTGGAGCTTCATCGTCAGATTCGGGAAGGGCAGACAGATAAGCGCTACTACTTATTGGCACATGGGGAAATTACGCAAGGCCCGGGTGTGATGCAACTGAAGTATCCATTACATAAATATTTATTGGCCAATGGAGAGCGTAGGGTGAGGGTTGATCGAGATGGATTGCCAAGTCATACCGCTTTGCGTGTTACCAAAGCTATGAAGCGAGGCGAGCATGCCATTACCTTAGCGGAGGCTCAGCTCAAAACAGGGCGTACTCACCAGATTAGAGTGCACTTACAAAAGCTTGGCCACGCTATTTTGGGTGATGATAAATATGGGTACGAAGAACAAGATAAAGCGATAAAGTCGAAACGCCTGTATCTTCATGCTCACTTAGCCGGTTTTACGCATCCCCGCACTGGTGAAAAGATGCGTATTGAATCACCATTGCCCGCAGAATTTACTGCCATGATGAAAAATTTTGAAATAGCAAGTGATGATTAAAGAGTCAAAGCCAGAACGTCGTTATGACTTCATTGTGTGGGATTGGGATGGAACAATTATGGATTCCACACCAACCATCGTGCAGTGTATTCAGCAATCTTGCCGCGATTTAGGCTTTAAAGAGCCTGACGATTCTCTTGCCAGTTCAGTGATTGGCTTGGGTATTCAAGATTCATTACGAAGAGCGGTGCCCTGGATTGAGCCCATTCATTTCAATAAATTAACGGAACGTTTTCGGTACCACTACTTGGCAAAAGATCATGAGTTGCACCTATTTCCCGGTGTACGTGAGTTATTAAATAGTTTGCGTGATGATGGTTTCTTACTAGGCGTAGCAACCGGCAAGTCTCGAGTAGGCTTGGATCGCTCCTTGCAGCATCATCAGATCGGCCACTTGTTTCACGAGACTCGAACTGCAGATGAGTCTTTTTCAAAACCGCACCCTGGGATGCTATTGGAGTTGTCAGATGCGCTGCAAGTGCCGACACGCCGTATGCTGATGATTGGAGATACTACGCATGATTTAGATATGGCTGCTAATGCAGGAGTGGACGCTATCGCTGTTACTTATGGTGCGCATCCTCCTAGCACCTTAAAAGAAGCCCCATCACTTGCACATATTGATGATGTTTCTGGTCTTACTCAATGGCTTAAAGATAATCTCACTGTCACTAAGGAATAAAAAAAGACATGGATCAAAATCAATCTGAAAACACAAACCAAAATTGGGAGCGTCAGGCTCTTGAGCATTTATTGCTAGAGAATCTCAAGGAAACTCGCAAAGCGCGTCGTTGGAAGGCGGTTTTTCGAGTACTCACTTTGATTGTGTTTGTGGGCGCCATCTTGGTTATCTTTGATTTTCAATTGCCTGGTGGTCGCATGGGCACAGAAAAACATACTGCGCTCGTATCTCTGGAAGGTGAGATTTCATCAAGCTCAATGGCAAATGCCTTAGATATCAATTCTTCTTTGACGGCAGCATTTGAGAATGAGCACAGCGTTGGCGTAGTACTGCGCATTAATAGTCCCGGCGGCTCACCAGTGCAAGCTGGCATGATCAATGATGAAATTGTGCGTTTACGCAAACTCTATCCGAGTAAGCCTCTATATGTTGTAGTTGAGGATATCTGCGCTTCTGGTGGCTATTACGTTGCCGTAGCTGGTGATCAGATTTTGGTTGATAAGGCGAGTCTCGTTGGATCCATTGGAGTCATTATGGAAGGCTTTGGTTTTACTGGATTAATGGAGAAGTTGGGTGTGACCCGTCGCATGATCACTGCTGGATCAAACAAGGGGATGCTTGATCCTTTTTCTAAAGAAAATCCACAGCAGGTGGAGATGATTAAAACCATGATTGATGAAATTCATCAGCAATTTATTGATGTAGTAAAAGCAGGGCGCGGCGATCGATTAAAAGAGACGCCCGAGATGTTCTCAGGCCGTGTTTGGAATGGAGAGCAAGCTATCAATATTGGTTTGGCTGATGGTTATGGAACGGTAGATACAGTAGCGCGTGATGTCTTTAAAGCGCCAGATATTTTGGATTACACCATGAAAGAAAATTTCGCGGAGCGGGTTGCGAAGCGTTTCGGTGCTGAGGTTGGTGCCGCAGCAGGTAAGGCTTTGATCAAGACACCTGATTTAAAGTAAAAAATAAATTAAGCAGTTTTCAGAGAGAGTGTTCAGGCTAGCAATAGAAATATTGCTGGCCTATTTTGCAATGAAGCACAGGCCGCCTCATTGGGATAACGCTTGCGCCAGTCTGCAATTGATAGAGTTGTAATCATCTCCGTTGGTAGACTCAAATCCATTCCAATGCACAACATAGAGTGCGGTGATAGAGTATTCAAGCAAGCCATCAGCATTGCCAAATTGCGATAGGGCGTCTCAATCCAAATTTGTGTTTGTTGAAGCTTTCGCGATTCACTTTCTAGTTGCTTGAGTTTTGTAATGCGGTCTTGAGTATCGTGCGGAATATAGCCTTGAAAAGCAAAGCGTTGACCATTTAAGCCACTTGCCATCAGGCCCAACAAAATTGAGCTTGGACCAACTAAGGGTTTTACTTTTGCGCCCAGCTTATGTGCTGCTAAAACGAGTTCAGCACCAGGATCAGCTACTCCTGGAACGCCAGCTTCGGACATAAGCCCCATGTCCTTTCCTGCCAATAGGGGTTTAAGTAAATCAATTGGTTTCACTGCATCACCATATTTGGCATTGCGTGCTACCCCCCGCCACTCACTCATATGCATTTCTTGAATGGGGCACACTAAGGGTGCAAGGCTATCGACCGCTTTTAGAAAGGCCCTTGCAGTCTTTGCATCCTCAACAATCCAATGGGTCAGTTTGGAGGTTTGTGCAATCGTTTCATTTGGCAATACCCAAGGCAGTTGTTCCGCACGAGAATCACTGCCCAAGGTATTGGGAATTAAGAAAAGGGTACCTAGGTTGGAGCTCATCACATTAATCTTTTGCTGGGAATAGCAAATCCAGCATCGCGAAGAAGTCCGCTTAAAGCAATCAAGGGTAAGCCAATTAAAGCGGTAGGATCTTCACTTTTGATTGCTTCTAGCAATGAGATGCCAAGACCTTCTGATTTAGCGCTGCCAGCGCAGTCGTAGGGCTCTTCGGTAAGCAAATAATTTTCTAGAATCTCATCGGATAAATTTCGGAAGCTCACTTCAGTCGGAATACTTAAAGTGCTTGCCTTATCTCCATGCATCAAGCAAAGCGCAGTATGGAAAGTCACGGTAGCTCCTCGCATTAATTGGAGTTGCGCCAGAGCGCGCTCAAAATTGCCAGGTTTACCGATTGCTGCGCCATTGAGATCTGCCACTTGATCAGATCCGATGACCCAAGCATCTGGATGATCTTGGGCAACAGCCGCCGCTTTTGCTTTGGCAAGTCGCAATGCTAAAGCAGTTGTGCTTTCACCAGCTAAAGGAGTCTCATCCACCTTGGGAGATATGATCTCGAAGGGAATACGCAGGCGCTCCAATAGCTCTTTACGGTAGATGGATGTTGATGCCAAGATTAGTTTTTTTGCAGAATTACCCATCTCTTATTGCGCTTTCGCTGTTGCCTTCATTTAGACTGATGTCATGAATCGTAATCAAGTTTTACCTCAAGTTGAACTATCTACTGATCCCAGTGCATTGCGCAAGGTGGATTTTTGTGCCCCTCAATCCTATTTAGGTAAGGGTTTTTTAGCAATTACAGATCTCCCAAGATTAGCCCAGGAAGTTTCTCGGCTCGAGGCAGGGGATGGCTTTGAATGGGGGGTAGAGACTTATTTTGTCGATTCTCCGGGCGCTTCCAATCCCCATCAGATCCTTAAATTTGGCCTAAAAGGCCGTATTCACATGATTTGCCAGCGTTGTTTGCAAGATTGCCCAGTCGATTTATCCCGGGAGTGTCAATTTGTCATGGTTGCCAGCGAGGCTATAGCCGATGCATATCCCATCGAGGATGATGAGCTTGAGCCGATCGTAGCCAGTCAGCATTTTGACCTCTTAGGACTGATTGAGGATGAAATTTTGCTTTCCTTGCCTTTAATTCCAAAGCACCCTGAGGGCGCTTGTGAGGCCTATGCTTCGTCCTTTGGTGAGACTGAAGATGGGGCTGATACCCTACAAAAAGCTGAAAATCCCTTTAACATACTGAAAAATATGAAGAAAATTTCGTAAGTGTGCCCCAATTGGATGGTCCATGAATTGCTTGGATCAACAATAAATCAAGCATTTAGCACCTTTTCCATGTTAGAATGTCGCCTTGCTTAGGAGTTCAATATGGCCGTTCAACAGAATAAAAAATCACCTTCCAAACGTGGCATGCATCGTGCGCACGACTTTTTGACCGCACCTGCTACGGCTGTTGAAGCCACAACTGGTGAGGCTCATTTGCGCCACCACATTTCACCTAATGGCTACTATCGTGGCCGTAAAGTTGTTAAAACTAAAAACGACTAATTTTTAGTCCAAAAAGATCGAAGCGGCTCCACTAAAAGCCGCTTTTTTCTTGGATAAAACTACTTGCAGCAATTCTTGATTTTATGAGTGTCACTCTTGCAATCGATGCCATGGGTGGAGATCACGGAGTAGTTGTCACCGTTCCTGCCTGCTGTGATTTTCTTGAAAAACATGCTGATGTAAAGATTGCCTTGGTGGGCGATCCGGAGTTACTCAATCAAACTTTGGGTAAGTTTCCAAAAGCGCCGCTTGAGCGTATTCACATTATTCCCGCTAGTGAAGTGGTATTGATGGATGACCCCATTGAAGTTGCACTGCGCCGCAAAAAAGATTCCTCCATGCGCCTTGCTATCGAGCAGGTTAAAGAGGGCAAGGCTGATGCAATTATTTCCTCGGGTAATACTGGCGCCTTGATGGCCATCTCCCGTTATGTGCTTAAAACACTGGATGGTGTTGATCGTCCTGCGATTGCTACTGCTATCCCTAATGAAAAAGGGCGTGGCACTACGATGTTAGATCTAGGTGCGAATGCCGATTGTGAACCGATGCACTTACTCCAGTTTGCGCAGATGGCGAATGTCATGGTGCAAGTTGTTGATGGAGCAAAGACGCCTTCGATTGGTTTATTAAATATTGGTGAAGAGGTCATTAAAGGCAATGAGGTTGTGAAGCAAACTAGCGAGTTGCTTCGACAGAGTAATCTGAACTTTTATGGCAACGTAGAGGGCAATGACATTTTTAAAGGCACTACGGATATTGTGGTTTGCGATGGTTTTGTGGGTAACGTAGTTTTAAAAGCCAGTGAGGGCTTGGCGAAAATGATGAGTGGTTTAATTCGTGAAGAATTCAATCGCTCATGGATGACTAAGCTGATGGCATTTTGTGCAATGGTTCCATTATTGCGGGTTCGCAAAAGAGTAGATCATCGTCGCTATAACGGCGCAGTACTATTAGGTTTGCGTGGTTGTGTGATTAAGAGTCACGGCTCGGCTGATCGTTTTGCATTTGGTTTTGCACTCGATCGCGCATATGAGGCTGCAAAGAATCGCATGGTAGAGCGCATCGCTCAGGCATTTGTAGTGGAGACAGAACAATAATGACGACTTATTCACGGGTGGCGGGTACTGGAAGTTATCTTCCTGAGTTACGTTTGACCAATCAGGATCTTGTCGAGCGCTTGGCAAAGATTGGTCTTGAAACCAGTGATGAATGGATTGTGACTCGCAGTGGCATTTCTGCACGTCATTTCGCGGCCGATAATCAATTGACGAGTGATTTAGCAGTCAAGGCTGCGCAGGCTGCATTGGAGAATGCTGCTTGTACGTCAGAAGATCTAGATTTAATTATTTTGGCAACTTCCACTCCTGATCATTTGGGCGGCTTTCCAAGTACAGCTTGTGTTGTGCAAGATAAATTAGGTGCGCACACCAATTGCGCTGCATTTGATGTTCAAGCAGTTTGTGCGGGCTTTACCTACGCATTAGCCATTGCGGATGCGTTCATACGCACTGGTAGCTATAAGAAAGTATTAGTCCTAGGCGCTGAGACTTTCTCACGGATCTTAAACTTTGAAGATCGCACTACCTCAGTGCTGTTTGGTGATGGTGCTGGCGCAGTGGTTTTAGAGGCCTCTAATGAACCCGGTATTTTGTCTACTGCTTTGCATGCAGATGGAAGTCAGCGCGATATTCTTTGTGTTCCAGGGCGTGCCGGCAACGGTCAAGTGCATGGTTCTCCATTTATGACTATGGATGGTCAGGCGGTGTTTAAATTGGCGGTAAAGGTTTTGGAGCAAGTCGCTCATGAGGCCTTAGAAAAGGCTAATCTTAAGCCGGAACAAATAGACTGGTTAGTCCCACATCAAGCCAATATTCGGATTATGGAGGGCACTGCTCGCAAAATGGGTATGTCTATGGATAAAGTTATCGTTACAGTCCATGAGCATGGGAATACTTCGGCTGCATCTATTCCTCTCGCGCTTGATGTTGGAGTTCGTTCTGGCCAAATTCAGCGCGGCCAACATCTTCTGCTTGAGGGTGTGGGCGGTGGATTTGCTTGGGGCGCAGTGACTATTAAATATTAAAAAACAGAATTTCATTAACACTTATCAGCGAATATTTTTTATGACATTTGCCTTCGTATTTCCAGGTCAAGGGTCCCAATCTGTTGGGATGCTCAACACAATTGCAGATCGTCCAGAGGTTCGTGCAACTTTACAAGAGGCCTCAGAAGCATTGGGCCAGGATGTTGCAAAACTGATTGCTGAAGGCCCTGCAGAGGCGCTTGCTTTAACAACCAATACTCAACCAGTGATGCTCACCGCTGCGATTGCTTTTTATCGTGCTTGGTTGGCTGCTGGCGGGCCGATTCCCAAAGTCATGGCAGGCCATAGCCTGGGTGAGTACTCCGCTTTAGTTGCTGCAGGAGTATTACCTTTCAAAGACGCAGTTCCTCTAGTTCGTTTTCGTGCAGAAGCGATGCAAACTGCAGTGCCAGTAGGTACTGGCGGTATGGCAGCGATTTTAGGGCTCGATGATGCTATCGTGAAAGCAGTATGCGCCGAAGCTTCTCAGGCTTGTGGTGGGGTTGTGGAGGCAGTGAACTTTAATGCGCCAGGGCAAGTAGTTATCGCGGGTGGTAGCGATGCTGTTACCAAAGCTTGTGAATTGCTCAAAACGGCGGGCGCGAAACGTGCTTTACCTTTGCCTGTGTCCGCACCATTTCACTCTTCTTTATTGCAACCCGCTTCGGAAAAGTTAAAGTCTTATTTAGCTAATATTGAATTCAAAGCTCCTGCTGTTTCGGTAATTAATAATGTCGATGTAGAGATCTTGAATGATCCTGCTGCTATTAAAGATGCCTTAGTGCGTCAAGCTGCCAAGCCGGTGCGCTGGCAGGAAACCATCAATGCAATGGCGGCGCAGGGCATTACCCAGGTGATTGAATGTGGCCCTGGAAAAGTATTGGCTGGCCTTACTAAGCGCATCAATGAGAAAGCCATCGGTTTGCCTATTTTTGATGAAACCAGTCTTAACGAGGCGCTTGCTGCAGTAAAGTAAATATCCACAATCATTGAAAAATAGCGGAACACTTATATGAATCTCGATTTAAGCGGGCAAATTGCATTAGTCACTGGCGCATCGCGTGGCATTGGTCAGGCTATTGCAGATGAGTTGGCAAAGTGTGGCGCTAAGGTGATTGGTACAGCCACCTCAGAAGATGGAGCGAAAGCTATCGATGAGCGCTTAAAGGCTTCGGGTGGTGCAGGTAAAGTATTAAATGTCACCTTAGAAAACGCTTGCGAAGAAATTATTGATCACATTGTGAAAGAGTATGGCGGCATCAATATCTTGGTAAACAATGCTGGTATCACGCGAGATAACTTAGCAATGCGGATGAAGTCCGAAGAGTGGACTGATGTGATTGATACCAACCTAAGTTCAGTCTTTCGTCTATCTCAGGCGGTAATGCGTCCAATGATGAAGGCTCGTGCTGGTCGCATCATCAACATCACATCAATTGTTGGCCATATGGGCAATCCTGGGCAGGCCAACTATGCTGCAGCAAAAGCAGGTGTCTCTGGCATGACCCGTGCCCTAGCTCGTGAAATTGGCAGTCGTAATATCACCGTCAATTGTGTAGCACCCGGCTTTATTGACACCGATATGACCCGCGCCTTGAGCGAAGAGCAACAAAATGCCTTAAAAGTGAATATTCCTCTGGCTAGATTGGGTAGCCCTGAGGATGTAGCTCAAGCAGTGGCATTTTTGGCCTCTCCAGCAGCTGGATACATTACGGGTAATACCCTACATGTCAATGGCGGCCTATATTTAGCTTAAATTTATAGCAGGAGTTTGCTCATTTTTTGGTGGATTTGCTAATAAACTCCGCCAAGCTGATAAAATCCTTTTCATCGTTTTTTTACAACCCTTGGGGGACTTAATGGATAACATCGAACAACGCGTTAAGAAGATCGTCGCTGAGCAATTGGGCGTCGCAGAAGCAGAGATCAAAAATGAATCTTCTTTTGTG
>JACCDI010910090.1_pt1 | contig 13282 bp, 14 predicted proteins | sample 7442791 | NCBI WGS metagenome assembly JACCDI01 (sample SAMN15323434, study PRJNA562643) | freshwater metagenome | isolation source: river surface water | place: USA:Blue River Watershed | collected 2017-08-15
AAGGAAAGGAAAGGAAAGGAAAAAAAATGTTATTAAAAATAGAAGATCCAATTAAGTGTGAGCAATTTATATCCATATTTGAACATCTCCGAACATTTTCGCAATATTTGAATATTCAATTGAATGAGACGCAATTTTACATACAAGGGATGGATTCATCACATGCGGCGATGTTTGAAGTGTTGTTGCATTCGTCATGGTTTTCCGCATTTGAACGATCAACTGGGGACGCATCATTGATTGGTGTGTGTACAGGGATTTTTTTCAAAATTCTAAATACAAGGGAAAAACATCAAACGATTCAAATTGAATTCAAAGGGGATTGTGATAAAATAAATATATCGTTTTTTGGAGGTGAGAAGAACAATGAATATACGAAACATTTTGAAATGCCGTTGGTGGACGTGAATTCGGAATTATTTGAAATACCGGAGATTGAATATCAGGCGGACATGGGTTTTTTAACAAAATCGTTTGCGTCGTTGGTTGACCAATTGGCGTTGTTTGGGGATACCATTTCGATACGTGCGAATGAAGAAATTGTCCAAATCCAGTCATTTGGAATAGAAGGGAAAATGTCGGTGGATATTCCAATGGACGATTTAGCCGAATTTGCAATAGCAGAAGGTCAAGAGTTGCAATTGTCCTACGGGATCCGTTATTTGCATCACATGTCGTTATTCCATAAATTGTCAAAAAATATAATGTTGCATGTAAGTGAAGAATTTCCAATGAAAGTTTATTATGAAATTGCCAACACAAATAATGTGTCATCCTACTTGCAATTTTACTTGGCGCCAAAAATATCAAATGATGAAGATTAAAAATGACTGCTTATTCATAATTCGTATTTTGTATTCATGTGTGTATAAATGCGTATTTTTTTTATTTAAACAAAAATTAATTAAAAAAAATTATTTTTTCGAAAAAAAAAAGCAAGTAAGGGATAAAACAAAACAAAACAAAACAAAACAAAAAAAGAGAAAATGCAGATATTAGCGATTGTATTTATATTTGCGGTGGTGCTGTTTTTTTATTTGCATTTGTATTTTCATTTGAAAACGTCGAATGATTTAGAGATTTACGAAATAACGCAACCGACGAAAGACAAATTGGAGGAAATATGTGATTTGAGACAGCCCGTTTTATTTGATTTTGAGGGGGATAAAACATTAATGAATACGGTCCAATTGGATTCATTGGTGTCCACATTTGGGGCATTTGACGTGAATGTGAAAGAAGAAACCGAAACAGTAGTGCCATTAAAATTGAATACGGTATTGCCATTATTACAAGATCCGTCAAAACGGTATTTATCGGAAAACAATTGGGATTTCATAGATGAAACGGGGTTGAAAAAGCAATTCCGGTTTAATGAGACGTTGGTAAAACCCCCATTCACCGTCCAATCAGATTATGACATCCTACTGGCATCGGAGAACGTGTCCACACCTTTACGGTACGAATTAAATTACCGCACTTATTTTTTAGTGACACAGGGCGAAATCACGATTAAATTGGCACCACCATCCAGTACACGCTATTTATTTTCAGAACCCAATTATGAAGAATTTGTGTTTGAGAGTCCAGTGAATATTTGGTCTGTACAGGATAAATACAAGGGGGAAGTGGAAAAAGTGAATTGTTTAGAATTTACAATGCGCGCAGGGCAAATTGTATTTATTCCTGCATATTGGTGGTATAGTATACGATTCAATATGACCAATTCATTGGTTGCTTCATTTAGATACAAAACCATGATGAATACAATGGCAATCATACCTTCCTACGTGATGCATGTATTACAAATTAATAATGTTATACATAAAGTGGCAAAACATTATGATAATGTGATTATTCGAAAACCAGACGAAGATACACCGAAACAAAAGGCGAAAGAAGAAGAAAAAGAAAAAGAAAAAGAAGAAAAAAAGGTGATAAAACCATTTTCGATGTTGGATTCGTTAGATTAAATTAAATTAAATGAGTCGGGAGGATTCGGCGACGCGGGCGGTATATTTGCGTTCTTGTTCAGGTAAAAAGCTGCAAATGCCGAGAGTGAATGAGATTTCTTTGGTACCAAAATCGACGGGAAGTCCATTGTGGTATCTGAAATAAAATTTGAGTTTCTGGATTCGCTCGTAGGGAAGATTACCTCCAGAATAATGGACATTATGATCACTGAGTACGTAATGATAATTTCCGGCTTGATTGACATAGATTTTGGCAAAGGCGCTATCAACGGTTCCTACTTGTTGTTGTTGTTGTTGAGAGGAGGGGTGGGGCTTGTAGGGGACTAATTCATCTAAAGAGTTATATTTATCGAGTTCCATATAAAATACTTTATTGGGTTGGAGGTTGATTTTGCTGGATGGTTCGAGGACGTATCCATCGGTTTCGATCCAGACGGAGCCGTCGGTTGTTCCAGGTAGGATATATCCATAGATTCCTTCTACAGGCGAAGAATTGTAGATGTTTGTTTTATCGTGGAACCCCAAGAAATAAGGCAATCCCCATTGTGTATAATTGTTATATATAGTGTCGTCGTTTTCATCTGGTTTTATTGTGCAATTGATGGAGAAAGTGTCTTTGGTGTTTCCGAAGACGAGGGAGTCGGTGACGGAATTGTAGGTGACACGAAAACGGGAATAGACAGGGGGGTCATTAAAAGAAACATTTGAATTGCGAAGGCGTTGGGTGACGGCGATGTTCATTTTGGTTTGTAATTCGGCAGCGATTTGGTCAGGAGTGTAATTACCTGATGCGATTTGAACCTGTAGGGGTGTATTATGTGTGTTTCTTAAGACATGGAAAAATCCGTCCCAATAATAAGAAGAATTAGGTGGATTGACGTGAAAGTAGAGGGTGGTGTTTTGGTAAGAATTGGTGAAAACGGGGTAGGTGACTGGGAAAGACCAATCGACCAGGACGATGGATTGGACATTTTTGATGGGGGCCGGTAGGGTGATTTCAAAATGATTGCTATTTGGCCATTTAGAAATATTGCGGTCTTCCGAATGAATGGTGATATTTTTTCTTATCACTTGAAATGTGTTTTGACTTGGTGTAATGTGTTGCATATTTATTTTTTTTTCAACTTTTTTTTTAAAATTTATTTATTTATTACGTTGGGTTGATTTGATTTGATTTCGATTTATTATGTATATAATATAATAATAATATAGTTATATAAAAATTATTTTTTTTTAATTTCTTTTTTTTTGTTGGAAAAGGGTTGTATTAAAAAAAAAATGAGTACAGGAACAGGAACAGGAACAGGAACAAAAAATGATATAGGAGAGGCTGAAGAAAAGATATTTTCGTTACAAGGTTGTATTGATTATTTTTTGAAAACAGGTCAAAACACATGGGCAGTTGTGATCGGAAAGATGGATTTAACAGATCCATTAATATTGTTGTGTTTGTTATTGATTACTGCGATTTCATTTATTTATATACCGAGATCGGGGCAAACGGTATATGTGACGGTGGTGTCACTTGCGTTAATTTATTTATTTGTTTCAATGAAAAAGGGATGGGAAAAGCAAATTGAAATAGTGTGGAATGCGATGATACTTCCGATGGGGTTATATGCGGTCGTTGCCATATTAATGTGTTATTTTTACATCCGTTATATGTCGCGAATAAATAGTGGGGATGTTCCGGAAAATTTCAAATATTATGCGGAAATGACGGCGGGGATGAGTATAGCGATAATGGTATTTTTCATGTTGATTACCATGTTGGTGAATTTTGAAATAGAAGAGAAATCGAAGGGGGGTGTTGGATTTACGGCGTTATATCAAGTTCTTAAATTTATCTTTTTGACGGCAAATTATTTTTTGATAGGGGTTTGTTTGTTGAATGTGAGTTTTATAAATAACAGTTTACAGAATTTAACAGGTGGTTAGGGACCATTTAATGCCGGCAGAAGTGGGTGTTTCCCAAATATCGCAAATGGTGAAAACATATTGTTCTCCATGTTCTGACAAGGAATTTGTGTCTATAGGCATCCATGTTTTGGTTTCTTTGGTGGAATATTTCATTTTTAAATATTTGTCGTGGATCATTTCATCAATAAACCGAACGAAATGTTTGATATCAATGGTATTACTATCCAGTTGCCAGTAGAGACAACTTAATTGGACAAATGATGTGGAATAAACAATTTGATACCAATCATTTACTGGTTCATTTGTTTGAGTGTTGAAAAAGGGGTATTCGGATTCGGACATGCCTAATTCGAGATCATAATATTTAGGTTTAATAAAGAAACAATTGGGGTCTAATTGATTTTTTGGATCTAATGCAATATAAAAAGATGGATGAGGCAATGATTCTGTTAACGACATTGTTTATTTTTTTTTCCCCTTTTTCTTATGTGTTTAGTGACTTTTTGTTTTTTTTTGTTTTTTTTTGAAAAAGAAAAAAAGGGATATAAAAAAAAATGAATGTAAATAATTTTAAATTCATTTTTTTCAAGATTTCCAGACCAGATTGTCAGAATTCCAGAATTCCAGAATTCAAAAAGAAGAAGAAAAAGTTAATTGAAAAAAAAAAGGAAAAAGGAAAAAGGAAAAATGTATAATAACAATAGTAACGTGGCATCAGCGGGTGGTGAAATAACAACACAAAAACGTAAATTTTACGAGACAACATTTTTGGAATATACGGAGGCGGCGAAGAAACGTGTCAATTTGCACGCGAAGGTGACATCCCTGTACGAGACACATTTTCCAAAGACGTTGTCGGCAATGAGGAATTTGATATTTTATGGTCCATGTGGGTCAGGTAAATATACGCAATCCTTACTGGCAATACAGAAATATAGTCCGAGCAATTTGAAATATGAAAAGAAGTTGGTGATTCAAATGGACGACAAACAGTATTCGATGAAAATATCGGATGTGCACTATGAGATCGACATGTCATTATTGGGTTGTAATCCGAAATTGACATGGCACGAAATTTATTCGCAGATCATCGATATCATTTGTGCGAAACAAGAAAAGGTGGGAATTATATTGTGTAAGAATTTCCATGAAATACATAGTGAATTGTTGGATAATTTTTATTCCTACATGCAAAATATATCTCACCACTACATTCACGTGACGTTTCTATTGTTGACTGAAGAATTTGGTTTTATTCCGGAAAATATAGTGGAACGTTGTGGGTTGATACATGTAGAGGCAATACAATCGGTGGAGGTGATGGCAGAATCGTTTTTAGCGCGGAAGCGTAAAGAAGCAATAGGAATTCCCACCAGAACAACAGAAGAGAAAGAGAAAATCAAAAAGGAAGTTGGGGACATACACGCAGCGTATCCAACCGAGAATTTGAAATTTGTATATTCGGTATTTGCTGAATCGAAAAAGGGTCAAGATCAAGGCCAAGGCCAAGGCGAAGACCAGGAACAAGAAAATAAATGTGACGAACAGTCCATATCGACACTGATGCATAAAATATGCGATAAAATCGTGGATAATATATCCTCTACAGGCAACCCTGATTTAAATCAAATACGCGAAAATTTGTATGACTTGTTGACATTTAATTTGAATATTTATCATTGTGTTTGGTATATAATACAAAAGGTATTTAGCAAGTACGAGACAAAATTATCGGTACGGGATACGAGTGAAATTTTGATACAGACGTATAATTTTTTGAAATATTATAATAATAATTATCGTCCGATTTATCATCTGGAAAATTATGTTGTCACTTTGATAATTCAACTTAAAAAGAAATAAATTGTGTTTTTTCCAGACAGAAACGAAGAAAAAGAAAAAGAAAAAGAAAAAGAAAAAGAAAGAAAAAGAGGAAAAAAATGAAAAAAGTGGAAACAATAAATGATGCGTTTAATATATTGATGTTGCCTTATTCACCATGTTATACCCTACAGGAAATCAAGAAGCAATATCATTATATGTGTTTGCAATATCATCCGGATAAGAATCCGACAATTGGGACGGAGACGTTTGTGAATATTCAGATGGCGTTTGAATATATTAATGAGAATTACATGTTTTCGAAAGGGAAAGGTGAAGAAAAAGAGAATGGAAAAAAGGATAATGGAAAAGAAAAGGGCGAAAAGAAGAAGGAGACGTATCAGGAGATGTTATTGTCGTTTATTAACTCATTTGCGGATATTGGATCAACGTCGGCCTGTAGGGTGATATTGCAGATGATGAGTCGCAAAATGACGTCGAACATATTGGAAAATGTGGGGAAACATACGTGTATATTTATTTACAGGTTTTTGAGTCAATATAAGACGGTGTTATGGATTAGTGATGATGTGTTGAGTGAAATGAAGAAGATAATTCAGGATAAAATGTGGGGGGATGGGATTGTGTTGTTGAATCCGACGATTGACGACATGTTGGATCACAATATCTATCGATTGGAATATCAAGAGGTGGAATATTTTGTTCCTTTGTGGTATGAGACGCATGTATTTGATATAGTGGGTCAAAACAAGGGGAATGAATTGGTTGTGAAATGTATTCCGAATTTGCCGGAAAATGTGAAAATTGACATGTATCAAAATATATTGGTGGATTTAGAATACAATATGACGGATATAATGGGTTTGTCCGAAATAACATTTACGTTGGGGCCACATGTGTATAGTATGCCTGTAGAGGTATTGAAGATACAGAGGTGTCAGACGTTTACAATTCGCGGGAAGGGGATTATACGAGAAGAATGTTGGTTGGAAAACGAAGATCCACGTAAATCAGATATTATCGTCAAACTTAAATTGATATTGGTATAAAATACATGTTGGTTTTTGTTTTTTTTTTTAAGTTAAGTTAAAATTCAAATTTAAGTTAAGTTAAAAAATACATTATTATAAACGAGTAAATATATTTGATTTTGATTTGATTTGATTTGATTTGATGATTTATTTAGCTGGAGCGGCGGCAGGTTTGCGAATGATTTTCTTGACAATCTTTTTAGGTTCTTCTTCAACAGGAGCAGCGGCAACAGGAACAGGAACAGGGGTTGGTTCCACTTTTTGAATTTTGAAAATGGTTTCTTCGTTATGAACGGCAACATTTTCGCGTTTGACAGATGGTTTATCTTCATCGCATTCGTCGTCACTATCGTTAATGAGGTGGGAACTTTGAATACCGGTGATTTGTTCTTCCATGATATCATCAAGAACATCATCAGGAATCATTTTGCGATCCATGTTGGATTTGACGGCATTGTCTAAAGTGATTAAACAGCGTCCAGATAAATTGAGGATGGCTTTTGGTTTGACGACGGCTTGCTTTAATTTCCAAGTGACACCGAAATTACTTCCGACGAAATAGAGACCACCGCATTGCAAGACGCAATAAACAGAAGTTCCTTTAGGGATTAAATCGACAGGGGTGACATCTGGGTTGGATTCGTTAGGATAGAGACGGTTACCATCAGGGTCATAAATTTCGGAGGAGAAATGGCCTTCCCACATAGGGACTTTGACTTTCAAACTTGGGGGATAATTGTAATCGTATTCGCCAGTGTTCTTGTCTTTACGATATTTTAACATTGGATACCATTTGTCATTAATCAGTTCATCCGAAACTTCCTTCTTATTGAACCAATCTTTGCAATGAAGACGAGCATCAGCCTTGATTTTAGCTTCAAATCCTTTGAGGTTCTCCAAAAAGCGATCAGTTTCAGGAGAAGCATAATCACCGGATGGGAAAACAAGATTCATTTCGTATTTTTCATTGCTTTTACCGGTTTCCTTATCAACGAAATCAGCAACCCCCCAAGTAAGCATGCACGGAGTTTCCAAGTAGAGGGAACGATTTGCAAGGGAATTCAAAATAACCACCGATTTACCTCCTTGTTTGTTTTGTTTTGGAGCCATATATTTAATATTGGTTGGGTTAAAAGCACTTCCTTTCATAATTAAATTATTGGAGGTAGCAGTAGTAGCAGTAGTAGCAGCAACAGAAGACATCTTTTTTTTTCGTTTGTTTTTGTTTTAATGAATTAAGAATTTTTAATTTATTATGAAATTGATTATAAAAAAGAAAACAAATTTTTTTTAAATCATATTTTTTTTTAATCGAGAAGGTTCGATAAAAAAATATCATGTGAGAAATAGAATAAGAACAAAATAGAACAGAACAGAACCAGAAGATTCTTTAAAAAAAAAAATAAAATATAAAACGATGTCGAATATAAATCAAGAAGGGGAAATAGAAGACGACAGCGAAATAATAATGATTGAAAATATGATTCATCCATCGACCAATAATATAATATTTCCATATACGCAACAAGATGAAAATCTCATCCAAAATAAAAAGTCGCGAAAAAAGAAAAAAGATGCGATCAAAGATGTAGAGACAGATGTAGAAACGGGTGGGGGTGGTAAAAAACGTCAAAAAAAGTTGCCACATGCGAAAAATGTATTGGCGAAAAATGAAATACCGACATGTAAGGATTTCAAGTGGTTAGAGAAATACAATTGGCAAACGACCCGATTGAAAGAAATAGCGAAACATTATCATTTGAAAATATCGGGAAACAAGGAGGAATTGACACGTCGTATTTACGACTATTTATGTAGACAATTTGTGGTATTATGGATACAATCCCACACAAGAGGATTCCTCTACAGGCAACATAAATCGATGTATAAATACGCGGTAAAAATTCAAGCGTGTATTCGTCGCTATTTAGTGTATTTGTTTATTTCCAAAATGGGTCCAGCAAGTAAGGGAAATACAATTGGGAATTGTAATAATTCAACGGATTTTATGACCATGGATCCCTTAGAAGAAATAAAGTTTCCATTTGTATATTCCTTACGTGACAATGATGGGTTTATATACGGGTTTGATATAAGATCATTGATTCAATTAATCGAGTCAAAATCGGAATCCGGATATATAACTCGACGATATTATTTGAAAGGAAACGACGGAAAAGGAAAAGGAAACGGAAACGATGAGAAGAAAAATGGTTTGGAAATACAAAATCCGTTTAATCGAAAAATAATACCGAATATGGATTTGCATGTAAGGAATATATCATTTATATATACAATGTCGTTTTTGTGGCACATTCCAATATTGATTGAAGGGACATCTGATTATGACAATTACATGAAATTTGGTCAAGGACCTGGTTCGGGATCTGATGATTCTATATCTGCATCTGCATCTGCAAATTATAATTTATTGGTTGGACCTTTAAATGAGAGGCAAGTAAGGGATGTGTCTGAGTCGGTGGTGAGACAATATGCATGTGAAATATTTATGAAAATGGATAATTTAGGTAATTACACCAATATGTCGTGGTACTTGGGATTGACGATTTCAGGGTTGACGAAATGGTATACAATATTGAAAACCGCGTGGTATAATCGTGCGGGAATATCAGAACAATATAGGAACGAATTGTGTTTGGTTCATCGTGAAGCTTTTATGGAAGTTCATCATTTTATTGTTGATCATTCAGAATTGTTGACGATTTATGCGATTCAAATGATTTTTTTGCGTTTGATCAATCGACTAGTATTTACAAATAATGATGTTGAATGTCAAAAAATGTGTGTAAATTATGTTTTAGGGGCGTTAACTTTAGTGAATCCACAAACGGCTAGGGATATTCCATGGTTGTTTGAATATTTTGCGGTCATGTTTACAACCCGATAACCTTTTTTCTCATTTTTTACAATTTTTATTTTATTGTATTATTTTATATATATAATCAACACCTCAAAAAATTTAAATTTTAAATTAAATTAAAATCTCATTAAAAAAAAAATGTTTAAAGAATTATTTTCGAAAATTGGATGTATAGGATGGGTTGTCATCGCATGTATTATCACATTAATTGTATCTGAAAATTTACGTGTAATTGAAAGTTTTGCAATTGCCGTTACTGGTATGCGTGGTCCAGAAGGTCCACAAGGTCCAATTGGTCCACAAGGACCACAGGGGCCACAAGGAACACCTGGTGAAAAGGGATCTGATGGTCCAGCAGGACCTGCCGGACCTGCTGGACCAAAAGGTGAAATGGGTCCAAGTGGACCACAAGGACCAGCTGGTTTAACCCCAAAAATTTATTATTCTCCAGATGGAGTTAGTGCACCAGTTGAAGTTAAATTACCATCTACTTCTCCAGAACCATTTTCACTTATGAGCGGATTATTTTCCATCTAAAAACTATAAACAAAAAAAAACAAAAAATAAAATAAAATAAATTAAAAATTAACATTTTTTTTCGTTAAATTTTAATTGAAAATAAAAAGAAAGAGTCTGGAAAAAATGCAAATATTTAAGAAATTAGGTGGATGGGGAATATTATCCCTACTTGTATTTTGTATTATGATTGTTTATGCAAATAGGGATAAAAAAGAAGGATTTGAGTCAAAAAGACAAAGAAGGAAAAATAAAAGAAGAGAAATAATAAGGGAAGCAAGAGCGAAAAATCCAAATATTACTCGGGAAGAACTACAAGCAATTGTCTCGGAAGAAATGAAAAAACAAAAATGGTGAGAAGAAAGTTTCGTTTATTTACCGTGATCATGTTTGATATAAAATTGGGTTTTGATTGCAGGATAGCCATGGATTTGATCATCGGGGAGAGTATAAGGAATTAACCCTGTTTTCCAAGCCACGTAGGGGAAACTAATTTGATCTTGTGTGGTGTAACGCATAATTTGGAAAGACCAATGATCAAGGAATTGTTTGACGTCTGGGTCTTTATTTAGAAAAGCAACAAAACAAGTGAGCCAAACGCCGTAATATGGTCTGGGTGTTATTTTTTGACAGAAAAAGTCGTCGAATCCGTCTGCTAGATATTCATAATATTGTTCATCGACGTTTTGATAAGGTTGGTGTTGTCCATGCCAATAATGATTGGTGTATCGAATCGTATGGGATCCTTCAACTTCGCCGCGTAATAATCCTTCTCTGTCATGTATCCAGCCGATGATTTTTTTGTCGTTAATATTATTTAAAACATATTCGCTGGTATGTTCGTCAGTGATTTCGATAGTACCATCGAGCCAGACAACGACATCGTAATCTTTTAATCGGGGTATACACTGAAAAGACGTTTTATAATATTTTGCAATATTGAATGTGTGTTTGTTATTGCAAAGTGAATTCCTGTAGGAGCCATTATCTTGGGGGTTGGGATTTAACACATGGTAAGGAGTTGTATCAATTGTCCATCCGTTGGGAATAATGTTGACATTTTCAGTGAAACAAATGAAATCAGCGGGGACGGATTGTGGAGCGTATTGTTTACAGGAGAATTCGTAATTGCCGAAAATGGCGGTAATATAACAAATACGTGGTTGTTGTTGAGACATTTTCTTGTTTCTTGTTTCTTGTTTCTTGTATTTTATGAGAGAAGTGATGAATTATGTTTAAGTTTTATTTTTTTTCCAACACCACGACCACAAACTAATCTAATCTAAATATTTCTCCTACAGGCTGACAGAGAATCAAGTAGGAGGAATAAATATATTTCTTAATATATATATAAAATACAATAAAACATTCTTTTTAATATATATATATATATTTTTTTAAAAAATAGATAGTATATATTATGTCCTACAGGCCTGAATCCAAAAAAAAATTACAAGATGCGTTAAAATCATTAAAATTTCTTTTGAAAAAAAATGAGGCGGATTACAATTATAAATATTGGAAAGATCCTGCGTGGGAAAATAAAGGTGAATTGAATACATGGGACGTTTCAAATATTACAGACATGGAAGGATTATTCAGCAATTTTACAAATTTTAATGAACCAATTGATAAGTGGGATGTTAGTAATGTGACAAATATGAAAGGACTTTTTTTTATGTGTAAAAATTTTAATCAACCACTAAATAATTGGGGATCAAAAGTAGTCAATGTAAAAAATATGGAAAGTATGTTTTTTGGTTGTGAATCTTTCAATCAACCGCTTGATAAATGGGATGTAAAAAATGTGATGAATATGGGTGGAATGTTCATGTTTTGTACAAAATTCAATCAATCACTAAAAAATTGGGTCATTCATAATGGAACTGACACATCAGATATGTTTACAGGAACGCAAATGGATTCTGCAAATATGCCACAACAATCAGACAGAGATAATACGTCGGTTGAACCTCTTTCTCCTCAAACTCAAGTAGATCTTCCTTTAACTCAAGTAGATGAAAATTGCGATACATGTCTAAAAGAAGCCATTCAAACATATAATGAATGTAAGAAATCTAAACAAGCAGGAGGACATAAAAAATCAAAGAAAAAAGGCAAAAAAACGAGAACAAGAACAAGAACAAGAAAAATGCGTAATAAAAAAACACGTAAAGAACGTTTATAATGTCATTTGAATAATATAGATTTATTTATATACAAAAATATAAAAAAAAAAGATTATGCAATTAAAATTTCAATGGTGTAACATCATCTGGTTTTTTCCCATTACAAACAACTGCGGCAATCGTTACAGCCGGAATAAGAATTCCAGCCATAACAAAAGAAAGTGTAATAACAAGAGGAACAGCAACAATGTTATTAAGAATAGTTCCAACTTTTTTAATCATCTTTTTTTTTCCTTTTCCTTTTCCTTTTTTTTTGAACGAATAAATAATTAAAATAAATGAAAAGGAAAAAAATGCATTGTCTGGAAAAAACATAATTTTTTTTTCCAAACAATAACAAATCAAGAACGTTCTAGAAAAACATGTGGAATTTAACCCTTTTAGATTTAGCCTGTAGGAGGAATCTGGATTTTTGAAACCTTTTATTCATTTTTATTTTTTTATTTTTAGAAATTCATTCTGGAAATTTTGTTTTTAATTTTAATTTTCCAGAATGAATTTCCAGAATGATAAAACATATTTTTTTTTTAGACAAAAGAGAAAAGACAAAATTGAAAAACAGAAAAACAGAAAAAGAAAAAGAAAGAGAAAAAAGAGAAAAAAAAATGACATTTCTGATAAATTATATTCCGAAAAATGCGTTTGTGAAAATAGCCAAACCATTTTCGTTACGTGTGTTCGATGCAAAACAACATGTCCGTCCGCGATTGAATCCACCTCCAATATTTGTTAAATATTTGGATGAAACAATTTTGAAAGACAATATTGATTTCTATATAAAAATGCATGTATATGAAGATATGTGTTTCAAAAATTATACAGAGGAATGCAAAATAGAATCAAAAATAAAGATATATTTGTCAAACAAAAAGGAGAGTTCGGTCGGCACTCCTTTAGAGAAGAAGAAGAAAGATGGTGAAGCGACAGAAG
>JACCDI012001374.1_pt1 | contig 13279 bp, 10 predicted proteins | sample 7442791 | NCBI WGS metagenome assembly JACCDI01 (sample SAMN15323434, study PRJNA562643) | freshwater metagenome | isolation source: river surface water | place: USA:Blue River Watershed | collected 2017-08-15
ATGGCGCTCTGCAATGGGGAGGATGTTGCTTGCACTATTGATAATGATGACAGAAAAAGTGGCATTAATAAATTTTTGTAAAATTCAAATTCAATAAAAATGTAGAAATGAAAAGCCTGATTGACCTTCTTTGAAAATAATATACTATGTAGGCCTGATGAAAATGCTATGAAAATAGAAGTAGGATGGCACTGACATTAATTATTTGAAGTCTGAATTAAAAAAGAATAAAAAATTACCTACTGGAAGAGCAAATTACAATGGCCGACATCCTCAGCCAATTTTTTGCAGGTAGGAGCTAAGGTTTATAGGGTTTACATCAATTTAATTGTATGAGCATTGATTTCAATGAATAATTAAAAATGAAAAAAAGTATTTTTTGCCGGATCAGAGGGGTGCATAGGGGGAGTGAGATGCGAGATGATGAAGTTGTTTATTGACACCTCATTTTTTCAATCTTTGAATTAATATTGGTTTTGCAGTTATAAAAATACAATTTGAGAAGGACGTCTTAGACAAAGGAAATGAACTAAACTTCCAAAGATTAATTTTGCAAGTTTTTTGTTATAGATGGAAGTGAGGACACTTGACTTACTGCAAGGATGCATTACCAACAAGTGACTGAGCAAAAAATGCAAAAAAATGTCCAGCCCTCTCATTCTGTCCCTGAGAATTGAGGACATGCCCCTGTCCTGGGGACATGGCTATGACATGTTTGGGTTATTTCCAACTAAGACAGCTGGCCATCTATCTGTCACTAAGGTTTTAGAACATGTTTCTGTGCTTAGGACACGGTCAGGACATGGCCAGGACATGGCCAGGATATTTCCAAATTAGAAAGTCATAAACTAGATTTTTCACTATTTTGTGTTAAGTAATAGTTCCTATGAGTACTCATACAAGAAAAATTGGTTGAAAAACATCTTTTCAGAGAAAACATGCTTTTTCATGCTAAAAGTGTTCTAAACCATTTGGTTGGAAGTTTTCAGTGTTCCTCAAATTTCCATCCTACCACCATTGGATACATGATCCCCCAAATTGAAAAAATTCTTGGATATGTTTGAAGAATAATGTCATAAAGTGATAATGCTTGTCAAGATCCCTGACAAAAAATAAAGAGAGAGAAATAATTGAATACCTTTGGGAATGAATGTTGTGATGATTGCTCATTTAGTGTCTTCCTTTGGAACTAGTGGTCCATGACATACCAAATCAAAGCTGAGAATCTATACTTTTATTTGGTGTTGATTAATGATACTAATTCATATGTATTTGGTATTCCACAATACTCTTGAAGGATAACATCAATCTTTCCCAATCAATGATACCTCAGTACACACTACACATGTCAAAAAGTAATGTATTTTTGAATATTCCATTGCATACTTCAAATGTGAAGATTTGCAAATAAGCATGCATATGTACAAATGTACACAAAAACATCATGATGTACCAGTTTCAAGTTCATGATATTTTGAACTTTTAACTATGAAAGTTTGGTAAAGAACTAGACAACATGATAAAAGAACATGGAGAAATAGTAGAATAAGGGATAAAAGCATATGACAAAGGTGTGCTTGTAACATTACCAAACATGAGAGAAACTGGAGTTGTTGGTATTTAAATAGAAGAATTTTCAATGTCTGAATACATGGTGCTAGAGGAGGATTGCAAAGAGATGGCTTCCAATAAAAGCGTGCCAAATATTATCATTTTTTTAACCCAAGGTCATACTTTTTGATAGAATTGACTCTAGGAGCCATATAGACAGGTTTTTTCATACCTAAATGCTTTTTGACAATTCTGGTTTAATCAGTATGATTTGTATTGGCAACAAAAAAGGAGCTATTGTTGTGACAGAATTGAGTTCCATATGGAAAGGAGAGGAATATTGAAAAACGGAAAAAGCATGTTGTCTTCAATGTGTGCCTCTGACGTGGTTGAAATTGCACAATGCAGAGGAGTAATATTGACAACCAAAGCATTGTCCACAAGGACGGCATCTTGGGTTTTTGTTAAGCTCTATTGAGCCAGCAAGAGCGTTTTCAAGATAGATGCCACAATGGATTTTAATTTGTAGTGATCACTGGTTCAAAGTTGAAGCCCGTCAAAAGTGAGAAGCAATCAAAGGCATAACATGAAAACATGACCACCTTGTGATTATTTAGTTTAGTTGAAGTCAAGTAGCATACGAGTATGATTTTCTTGAGTTTGTAAGCAGCATGGTTTCTACATGTTTGAACTTGACAAAGGTAATGGTCACTTTTGTGCATGTGAGTGATAGAACTCAAGTTCACTATGGGATATAAATGACAATTAAATCGATTGCAACATTTTCTCTGAGGAGGTCTTGAAATACCTCAATCAGGGAGGAGACAATAACTCAGATGAAAGACTTTGACCTTATTATCCATTGTAAGCATAATCCTCCATATTTATACAAAAATTCTGATAGTAATTATAGAGCTAAACTCTTGCACATAAATTAATGATCCACAACGCACATAAATTAATGATCCACAACATCCAAGTGTGAATTGTGGGCTAAACTATGTATGTCATAACAACTGGGCAATACAAAACGGGGACACAGCTCAGTCTGTCCTGTAATTGATGGATGAACATGGACGCAAGGATCCAATATCATCAATTTACATTTATGCATATCAATCTTAATATTTTTCTTCCTTTTTCAATAAGACTACATTGGACTTGAAAAGTAGGTCTTGTCTACAAGTTTGCCTTTCTGATAATAGATGCAAACAGTGTAATTGAAATTATACTTGTCTACATAGCAATTTGTTTGTAATCTCCAAAGTGTATGTAATTGCTGGTTTGGTCCTTGATTTTAGACTTTATTATTGTTGTGAAAAAATGTTTTTTTGTGTTTTCTGAAAAGCAAACAATCAAGGAACATAGTCTAATTGGCTGAAGATGTACAAAACAAAAAACCCGTGTCCCCCATTTTGTATAACCCAGTCTTAAATGTCACCAGGAGAAAATAACAAATAATTCTTTTTTGCAACAGACCATATTCTTCAATACACTCATGTTGCATTCATCTGAGTACAGTTACTTTTCAAATGCACTCAAACATTAATTAATATCAGTGCCAGGCACTATCATGCATTTTGATGGATGTAAAAAATAGAAAATTGAAGTACATGGATTACATTGTACTTTGTTGGAAACATGAGTGAAATGCTTGCAACATGGTTGGCATTTTGTCTTGTGTTGGTAAAACACAAAAAACCTCATCTGTAGTCAGGTCTTATGAGACTGGGACTCAGTCACATGTTCATTTTGCAAATGTTGGGATGTACAAATAAGAGCGAAAAATTTTCACTTTACATGTTTGAGTGTTTTTTTATTTCTTTAAAACAAGCAAACACCAAAGAACATGCATGCTAATATAATGCACAGTTTTTTTTGCTCCAAAGTTTGGCATTGTGGTAGATGGTAGACTTCTTCTGGCATGTCATGGAGAAGGATAAAAATAATCTAATATCTACTTAGATTATTACTTTTTGTTTCATTGATAAAATGTTTTTTGGCAACTACAGGCAATCACAGGTAACTATCTCAGTTATTAAGTGTGTGAAGAAAGAACAACAAAACTTAATTACTATTGGTTCCCCATTTGGTAGTTTTTCATAAATCAGAAAATATATGTCACACATTGATCTGTCTTATGGATAGCATGATACATGATTTTTCCTTTAGTTGCTGTAAGGGTACTAGAATTGATTTTAGCAACTAAGTCCTTCAGTAAATTGTTGCAGAATCTGATAAGATTTGTGTGACCATCCCCAGAGCTCCTGCTCCTGGGAAGGCAGGTGGGCTAATAAACAACAGGAGCAAGGTAGCCAGGTTCATATTCAGGTGTTGTCATATAGTTCAATGAAGCCAATAATTTGTGAGCAATATTCCATTCCATCTGATTGTGTGTCTAATTCAACCTAAGATGTTGTATGACACATCATCTGGGACCAACAGCATTTGAGGCAAGTCCAATCCTCTTATTGATCACAGATTCTTCCTCTGCAAGATGAAAATCTCTCAATTTCTCTACTGTCTGCCTTGGAACAGAGCAAAGGATGAATTACCCGCCTTAGAAAAATTCTCAGAGTCAATAAATCAGTGGTGAAATCAATCATATTAATAATATGAATTTTGTCAAATTATTCAGAAAATATAGATTCCATTTGCACTATGGTTGAATTAGCATCCCAAATGAATCACAATAATCAACAGGACAATATCATTTGTATTTTTGCTTTCATAGAGAGGAGTTGATTAGCTTTTGAGCGAGTAAAAATTGGATCTGGTCCTACCTGTATCTTCTACTGTCTTCCCTCATAAAAATCACTTCTGTGGAACAGGTATTTGTATGTGATAGATGATATGAGCAATGATACTTCCCATACAAGGTCTTTGCCAACTATTACAAAATATTTTTCACAAATATAGGCAGCTTTTCACCCTTTTGATATGGATTGCCTTAACTGTGTAAATATTATTTCAATGACATTGAACTGGTTTCATTGTCATCACTCCCCTTTCCAACAAATGCACAATGTAGTCTATAGCCCTTTGAGAAGCTGAAACATCATATAAGACAGTAAAATACAAAACTGGGGAAGGTGCTCTGTCTGTCCGGCTTGAAACGGTCAAAAAATGACACCCTGTGACCAATATGGTCAAAACACGCTCATGCATTTCAATCTTAATTTTTTCTCCTCTTTCTTGTAAGCTATAGCCCTTTCGACAGATTGTTTGCTTCCAATGTGTGTCATTGCATGTCAATTCAATGAAAAAGTTTTTTTACACGATTGATGGCTGATTTGAGCATGGAAGCGCATCGCTCCGTTCACAACAATGCAGAAAATTCTAGCTTGATTTTATTGTGCGCAAAAAAGTTTTTTGCTTTTTCTCAATAAGAAGTTTTGCGAAAGCATCAGTCTGTCCGGCAGAGATGGACAAAACTTGGAAAAACACCTTCCCAGGTTTTGTACTTTACTATCTTATATTGTCTAATGACATTGCCGCTTTTGTAATTAAGTAATATCAGCAAATCTAACATTAAAAAAGCCAGAAAGCACTAATCCTAGTCTCAGCAAAAATATCAATGAAGCCAGTAATGGCTTCAAAGAATTGTTTCACTGGACCATGCCAAAAAGAATGTTCAAAAATGGTTCCAGAAAATGACCCACATAATTTTTTCAATACTTAAGGTAACAAACTACTGCAAAAGTTGGTGTTAAAGAACTATCTGGGTTTAAGAACCAAAAAAATTGATGATAATATTAAAATCCTTTGTGGCTGGTTTTGGAGTCATTTTGTTGTGATGACTAAATTTGTCACAAAAATGCATTATGTTCATGTATATATATGCACTACATTGGCAATATTGATGTAGCAAAAAATATATCTAATAATTAATGGAATGGTGCTAATTTGTTGCAATTTTTCAATCTAAATCTTCATTAGCCTCCTCCATAGGTTCTTGATTTTGCAAGAAAAGGTGATCTAATTGGATGTGTTGGTGCATTGATGTTTTTTGTTGATGCCAATTTGTGTCTTGCATTGCACATCCAATTCAACATATAATGACTGACCATAAAAAAGTGAAAGATTTTCTTCAAAATATACGTAGGAATAGATCTTTTAACTTGCCTCCACTATCAGTGTTTAAGAACCAAATTTGCACATTTGCTAATTCTTAAACACCAACTTTATGGTAGCCGAATGATAAAATAAAATCTCATAACAAAGCTATCATATTTCTGTAATATTTTCTTTGAATCGTGCAACCATGTTTAACCAATGCACACACTCTCTCAATACATTATAGAAGAGGTCTTTGTGCTTCTTGTAAACTAATTTAGTTTGATCTGGTCGTGATGGCTGTGATTGTTGCTATCAGCTGAAAAAGCAGAAATCTTGTGGTCGGCGTGAAGTGGTCTGGTGTTAGTAAAAAAAAATCACTTACTACGTCTGTCAGTTCATTTTTTTGCTAATCATGCAGTATCTCTGGCCAAGGACCATCATTTTTAAACTATGCATTTTACACTATTCAGCGAATCCGTTTTTCAATAGCGTAAACGATGACCGACACAAGGATAACCACGTAATCCCCCCCAGATAGGCTCGACGTTCCTCCTTCAATGAAGTTTACATTGAACTGCAATTGAAAATTAACATCTAAAAAATTGTGTAAATATTTCAATTTAATCGGACGTCATAGAGTAGATGTGAGTTGTCGTTCAGGACTTGAAGGTCTCATGTTTCAGGTTTTTTTACTAAGGCGAACTTTCATCATGACATATCAACATTAAGTAGAGCATTTTCATCTTTTAGGTTCCATGATTCTTCAAAATTGACGTTGCGACTATTCGTAGTAGTGTACAAAATACCTGTACCTACGTAGCATTCAACAATCATTTTTGGTTCACCAACATGAAAAGACTACCTAGTGTCAATGTGCCAGTACCGATCCTTACGTAAGGCGCGTTTTGATTGGCGTCAAAAATAAAAAATATTGTACTATAAGTTTTATAATAAGAATCCTTGATTTTTGGAAACTACCTAGTACATTAAAAATAAATTTTAGTACACATGATTTTTTTAAAGAAAAATTAAAAATTAAAATAATTGCAGCTTGGTTTGCTATGACAGTAAATTCTATATTCCTCTCCTCATCACTTCTACCTGTCCCATCAACAATTGATGTGTGGTAGTGTTGTGATACCATTTTGTCACCTGTGTAATCAGTTTTTGAATCTAAATCCTCTGCAGCATCACAGAGTTTGTGCAACCTCATTAAAGGTTTTTTTGCTCATTGCATGAGGAAAAGCAAAATGCTGTCTTGTGCTCCTGTTTCCAGACATCAACAAGCCAGCACAGGACTGTGTCATACAAATTAATTTCCTTTGTCTTTAATTCATCCAATTCATCCTCATCTTGATCTGTACAAGGAGCAAATATGGATGTTTCTTACTCTTCACCTCCTTCCACTTCTTCAGTTTTTTCTTCTTATCACCCCACTTGGTTTTTGGAATTTGATACCAAAAAAGGAGGATATCCAACTCCTTCACAATCAATTCCTCTGCACTCTTATTTTTTTTAATACTGCAGATGCATCTTCAGTATATTGCTGCATTGCAACCCAATGTGCCTTATCTGTCTCCATTGCTTTTATCTTATTTTCCCTAACTGAAATTTCCAATCTCTTAAAAAACATCATGAGAAATGTGACTTCCTCCTGTGGTATGGAACAATGCTCCATGTGTCCTTGCCTATGCAACAATTTCAATGCATTGTTGTGTATGGGTGCAGTCACCTTCTTCTTGTTGAGTTTGCATGTGAAAACACTCCTGTCATATCCATGATGGGTCAAGAAGAATGTGCATTGATCATTTTGTTCTTGTATCCTCTTCATGACCTTGTTCATTTCATCATCCTCATTACCGAATTCCCTCCTCACCTTACCAGAATCAAGACACTTTTGTGTTGCAGGTGCTGCTCCAACCTTCTCCCATGCTTGCAAACATTTCCTTTTGTTGAATCCTGCGTTGAAGGCAGTTTTTTCTAATATAAAATCACTCTCCAGTGTTTGAATAAAAATCTTAGTTGGAATCAACATTTTTTGTGACACATTGAATATTAGCAACACAACACAGAACTCACAACATTTTGTCAACTTTTTGTAGCAAAGACCAAAAATGGGTCCAAAATGACACAAAAAGGTAGTTATGAAACAAGTGACAAATGCCGTGTGTCTTAGTGAAGATGCAACATGATTAATACTAGTATCTACAAAAAATCTTGTCCTTGACAAAAATCAACAACAACTAGAATGTATAATTGTAACTATTGTGAATTGATAGGACTGTCTCCAAAAATTACTCCTGCAGATAGTCCCCCCAATGCCCTATGTCATTGTACAGCAACTGTCCCATCAACAATGCCACTCCACTGCTAACAATCTTCTCCACCATGAAATGGATCCTCATCCATCTCACTCTTGGCACCCCCATCAGACTAACTGCCGATGGTGGAAAGGTCTATTTCTCTGTTGAGGACTTGACTGTCTGAGCCACAGATGGCATGGCAGAAGGACTCTCCAAGGGTATACTGGAGGGGATTATGTTGGACTGGTTGTTGGCAAAAGTGGCCCCAAACCCTCAAAGGATGGGCTGAATGATTTTTGAGGAGGTTTCACTCCTTGTCTCTGTCTTTGTCATCACTGTAGTACTCTGTGGAATTCTCTCAATTTTTGTTCTTGTCATCTATGGTGGAATTGACACCTCCATTGAGTTGCCATCATCTGGAAACAACAATAAGAGTTCTCCATTATCATCAACAATGTCATTGTCCCTTGCAAGGAGTTGATGGCTGCAGGGGTGTGGCAGTGAGTAATGTTGGCACTGGTGCATGGTGCAGGTGACTGTCAGATTTGCACTCAGAGCGGTGCTGGGAAATTGGGTAGGAGCAAGGGGGTTGATGACTCAGACATATGTCTCAATGAAGCCATCTCCTTGGTGGAGAAGAGGTGGTTGGCATTCATGAAGGAGGGGGAGGAGAAGGTGAAGCTGAGGCAGGAGGTGGTGGAGGGGTAGGAGGAAGTAGATGACAGGGTTGGATTGGAGGGCAGGGCTTTTGGGGGTGTAATTGTAGTTGTAGTGTTTGTTGTTTTGCTTGCTGCTTTGTTTGCTGCTCTAGTCCTCCATAATATTATAAAAAATAAAAAAGTCTTTCGAAATAAATAAACAGCAATATCTGATAGTTGTGTGTTGATGTGAATGATGCAGTGTTGACCCGCAACTCAGCCACAAAAAATCTCAAATGTTGTAAACTGACACACAAATTTTGAGAAATCAGTAACAAACCCAAAATATGTAACAACACTTCATTGACAATTCCAATTAAGCCAAAAACTAGTAGACCTACAAGTCATGGTTGTAGAGAGCAAGATAATTTATTGTTTAGCCTGTGTTGTGTGATCATTTCCATATTAGAAGTGAATTGTTGCTTGAATGGAACATAATTTTGATCTGTCTCTTGTGTGACAGAAGTTGTGTTTGGTACATCTGGGTATTACACAAGTCCAATAATTTGTAGTCAAGCACAAAGGGTTCGATTCATTCAAACAGGGCCACTGTCAACTTTCAAAATAACTCGCTTTCCAGGTGTGTCAGCTGCATTGAGATAAATTGAAACATTAGAGTGAAAAATAGATTTCTTGAACTCAATATCATCCATCGCATCCTTTTGATTCATTCCAAATTTGGGCCCAACTTCTCTCTCTTTCCAAAAACATATTTTCCAACAAGTTTTGACATAAATTCAATAATTTTGTTGCTTAATCTCATGTTGTCAATGGTTTGAGCATGAGTTGATAATTGAAATTGGGTGGGATCACAGCGTTGCTCCCACCAATCATGGTTGTTGATAGTAATGATTTTATTGTGCCTTTTCCAATTCAGGCAACAAGCAATCATAAAAAGAAGCTGTGGGCTTTCCTCCTTTCCCACTTTTCCTCCCATCCAAAATTAAACAAGTCCCATCAATATTTACAATGTTGAAAGTTGCTCCAGTGGAATTGTCATTTCTCCATTTTCCATTTTTGCAAAAATCAAATCAACCAAATCTTTGGACCAATTTTCCAGCCAATTTTTTAGGTTTTTTCGGTTTGTCCAAAGAATCCTTCAGTCATCAACATCTGCCAACTTTTCAAACAACAAATGAATTGCAGTGTGGGCTAGCAATTGATCAAGTAGTTTTTGTGTGGATGTACTGTGCATCACCAACTGACAATTGACAACTTTGGGCACCTGTGCTGCCATTATTTGTACATTGTCCCCTGATTTCCCATTAATTTGATTGATACAAATGTGGGATTCAAATTCCCTTTCAAGATTTGCAAATATGAGTGTTGGGATGGATCCAGTTCATCCCATTATCTTGGGCCACTCACTAGCTTGTCCATCCTACACAAATCAAAGGATGAAGCTTTCTGATGAATGGATGCCAGTGTTGTTGAAGACGATGTCCCTAACTTTCTTGGATGACATATAACAGGTTTAGTTTTTTCATTGGCATAGATTTTGGTGGCTGTTTTGTGAGCAGTAGAATGTTGCATTTGTAGAATTTTTTGTTGACTCTTTGTTGTTGTTTTTGGGTGGATGTTTTTCTTATTTGTTTCATTTTTTGGATTTGGAGTTGACAGTGGTTGATGTTTTGTTTGTTTGTGAGGAGAGCAATGATAGCAGAGGGAGGTTAATAACCTCAACGGATGGAAGAGGACTTCTTGACTCCTTTTTGTACAAGCAGTGAACTTGTATTTGGATGGTTGTGTTGTGGTTCTCACCATTTGAGAATTAAGCTGCTCACATTGCCTCAGAAACCTTTTTGACCCATGGGTCCTTGGCAGGTTGTTTGACAGACTTATGAGGAGTGTGTCAATATAAACTTGCTGTGGATTACTCCATGGTGGATGGTGTTATTGTAAATATAACACCGGTGCAATGTTGCACCAGGGCTAAATTTTGCAACATTGACCAACTTTGAAGGGAGCAAATGTCATGAACACTCACAATCAACCATAACTATGATTATCAAAATGACCAAAAGCAGCTTCTCTTTTTATCTGTTGGGGTCCATTTGAGAAAATAGGCATTTATGGTTACTCCTAATATTGACCAAAGTTTTGTTAGATTTGGGCTCTGTCACAATAGGAGATAAACTGGTATCTAAGCCCATCTTATGGCCATTTTTGTTCAATTTGCCTAAAGCAGAGAAACGATTACACAAAGAGCATTTTGAGGCAAAGAATATTTTTTCTTCACCATATTCTAATGAATATACACAAATTAGTGGATAAAAACATTACAACAATAAAAAAGCATACATTTCACAAAAAAGCCTTGTTGCTTTAGGAATCAAGTGAGGCAAAGTGTAAATGTGGGAAAGTAAAATAATACCTACACATCAAAAGTAACATGTCAATGTTACCTAAACAAACATGGCACAAAATATTTTCCAGTTGATAGAAACTTGTCATAGTATTTATGTTGTGATTGGTTGGCCCAATATTGTCTATACTCAAAAATATTTTTTTAGTACACAAGTGGCTGAGATTTGATTCTTTGTTTCTCAACCCATGATGCCAAGGACTGGTGCCATTTCCATTTAAGATGAGATATTTTTGAATAGGACATTAGATCCATAGCATAAGATGACCAGTAAGACTGATTTAATTTTGTTCACCTATTACAGCCCATAATTTCACAATACACCAGAAAAAAATCCTTTCCCAAAATTTCTACTGGTGCTACAGTTTGATACTCGCAATAAAGAATGCACTATCTTTCTAGATTGTATCTTCCTTACTGCACCCTATTTCTGTAAATACTGATACTGTTTGACATGTAAAATACAAACAGTATAATGAAAGCATGGCTGTGTATCATAATATTCTGTCTATCTCTCTCTGCTGAAGTGTTGCACCAAAAGCAAGATAATCATAGTGTGTCTAGGATTGCATATAATTAACTTTGGACAAAAATACAATATGAGATTTACATTCCATGTTGATTAGCTTTATGATTGGTTTGTGCAAAGATCAGGCATGGTCAGGTACCTTAAAAATGCCTAAAATGACCAGAATCTCTAGGAATCTGTCTTTTATAAATCATCTAAAGATATCGTGCACAAAATTGATCTTCCTATGAAAATAGAAACAATGCATGAGAACACATGTTTTTTGTTACCAAAATTTTGCAACAGAATTGTATACTTGGGAAAAAAGTACACACAAAATCAATCTGGATATCTGCAATGTTAAAGAACATAGTAAAATAATGTGCATTATTAGAATATTTGAATTGTCATGATGACTATGAATTATCATAAAATTACTTTGAATCATAATTGAAATTATCTTAAATGAAAGCCAAAATTTTCATGATGAAACACATGTTGTAAAGTCATAATGTATGATCTATTCACACAACATCAACTTAAGCATAAGGATGATGTGATTAGGTATCTCTCAATCAGCAATTGTGATTTGGCTAAAATTATATGCACTCCGATTTTAGCCATGCACTAGTTGTTCACAAACTTACATATCCCTTTTATGTTGTGCAATATATACCTTCTTGCATAATGTTGCAATGATATAAACCAATAAAATGACTTAAAGATTCACAAATAAATCAATCTTCATCATACTAATTAACAACTCAGCCAAAATGGCAACTGCTTAAGCAGGTCAGGTACAACAACAGAGGAGGGAAAAGGGGGCAAGCTTGATTGAGGGAACTAGGTTAAGAGCTGATTATTTTCCCATTCAGGAGGTTGAAAAATTCAAATTGATAGATGCATGTTGTGCTTTGATTGTTAATGTTATCTTTGCTGTTTATAGGCTGATTCTGATGGACGACTTTCTTTACTAGGTTGATTGTTGCTAGAGAATACAAGGTATAAGACCAAGATTGATCAAGTAGTTGTTTTTTCAGTTAGAGGGAAATTATAGCTAGTTTGCAAAAAACAATAATTCTGCTTGATGAGTAGGCTTCTTATTCCCTTGTATGACCCCTTATTTCTTGATTTGAACTTAAAATCAATGTTCTCATTATCTACAAAAGAAAATACCACATTTGGCAGGTGATTAGATGCATCTGTTTGTTGACTGGGTATGTTGAGGCTACACACTAGATTGGACACTTTTGTGTTATTCATGTGATGGCACATGGTCCTTTCTGAATGTCCATTTTGTGCATATGTAGGAACTGACTTGTTTGATTCACTTTAACTGGTCCATTTGTTGCAACCATTATCACACATACTGATACCTGGCACTTCCAATAGTCAGGTTGAGATGTCTTGGACATTAATAGAAAATATTGTAGACATGTCATGGACATGTCATATTTTCAGCCAGATGTCATACAATGAAGAACATACAACCATTTTTACCACCTGTCACAAGAGATTCCACAAATATGGTGTGCACCAAAGGATGATTCTGAAGAAATCTGGTACTTAGCACTTTTGATTGTATTATTGAACCTTCACAATGAGATGTGCAGTATACAAACATGAAAAAATGCAGGCAAAGTTTTTTGCCTCAAAGTTTGACACTTTTAAACAAAATTTTCAGACATATTGTGACATATCCAGTGTCTGTGTCAGTGTCATCAGTGTCAGTGTCATCAGTGTCGGTGTCATCAGTGTCAGTGTCATCAGTGTCAGTGTCATCAGTGTCAGTGTC
>JACCDI010651656.1_pt1 | contig 13275 bp, 8 predicted proteins | sample 7442791 | NCBI WGS metagenome assembly JACCDI01 (sample SAMN15323434, study PRJNA562643) | freshwater metagenome | isolation source: river surface water | place: USA:Blue River Watershed | collected 2017-08-15
ACAGGGCTCCTCGGCTTCAACATCGGTGTTGAGCTCGGGCAGCTCGTCATTGTGCTGTGCTGCGCTCCGCTCATCGGGATCATTGTGAAAAAGTATCCCGTCTAAGGTCGTATTCTACGTATCTCAGGAAGCATCGCCATCGGACTCGCCGGCCTGTTTTGGTTTATCCAGCGCATCACTGCGGGATAGGAATAACGGTTGCTTCCAGCGAACTGACACCTAGATGCCAACTCACAAGGCATCGGAGGCACGGACATGGCAGCAGCGTATTATCCGAAACCGGATGCAGAGGGTGGTTGGCGAACCGTCGGGGATGTCCGAATGGCGAGAAAAGTCGCCGGCATTGACATCAACCGTCTGGATCAAGCCTGGGAATTCAATACGCGCTGCGCCGCTCATACAAGCCTCGTCGTTATCCGCAAAGGCTGGCTGGTTTACGAGAAGTACATCGGGCGCGCATCCCGGATGTGTAACCCCGACATGGCAAGTACGGGAAAGGCATTTACAAGCATCGCGTGTGGAATCATGCTTCGCGAGTTTGCAGACCGCTTTCCGCAGGGACTTGCGACAAAGGTGTTCACACCTGAATTCTTACCCGAAGCCTTCCCCCTCGATGACCCTCGCAAAGCGGACATCACGCTTGGCCAGCTGCTCTGCATGACGGCGGGCTACCACGGTGAGGGCACGAGTCCGGGCGTCCGCAATGGTCAGGTTATCCCGCTAACTCCTATCCCGGGTCAGGACATTCGTAACTTGGATATGTCATCGCTGCGGACGGCGCTGTGGTGTAACCCGGGGGATGGCTATTCGTATTCGAGTCCTGCTCCGCATATTGCATCGATGGTGCTGCGCCGCGTCGCAGGGATGGACCTTAAAAATTACATCCAGTCGCGCCTCGGTAAGCCGATGGGCTGGGGGGCCTGGGATTACTGTTTACGCCGTGGGGACTATGTTCAGAAAGTCGCAAATGGTGCGGGAAGCATCGCGCTGCACGCAACGGATGCGGCACGTTTTGGGTACTGTCTTGCCCGCGGCGGTCAGTGGGATGGCAAGCAGCTTGTCCCAAAGCAGTACATTGAGTTGTGCCACACGGCGAGTCCATTTAATCCGCACACGCCATTTAGTCTGCAATGGGAGCAGAACTCCGATGGCCATGTGGCGGGCGCTCCCCGGGATGCGTTTTTCAAAAGCGGCGCCGGCGGCTTTTGCCTCTATGTGGTCCCGAGTCTCGACTTGGTCATCTACCGCATGGGCGGATCCACCGGGCAGTATGAACCGACGTATACGGATATCCCACAGCCCAAACCGGATACATCGAGGGATAACTGGAAGCCAACCCCGCGCAGCTTGTTCTACGATGGTGGCCTCTACGGCGAGGATGGCCTCCGGCGTGTTCTTGAAATGGTATGTGCGGCGGTCGTGGATTAGGCGCTTGCTACTCTTCTGACAAATCGGTATAGGTATCCCAGTTGTACAGAGCATCGATTCGCTTTCCGATATCGACTGTTTTGGATGCCACCACAGCGAAAATGGATGTCCCAAATCCGCTGGGTACAGATTCGTGACGCTTGGCTGTTTGCTGATCACGCGTCGCCGCAGACTGAGCCTCCGCGGTGATCTGTGAGGAGTGCGTATCGGCTTGTTCGGTGGTGCTAACGGTGTCCACACTTGATGCAGATTCCACATTCAGCGTAAGACTCTCCGCAATGTCATCCGGGATATGGATAACTTCGCCATCCGTGTCGTCGTTCTGTGCCTCTGCCTGCGAGGTGCCGGATTGCGTTGCTTGATCAATTGGGATGGCTGACTTTACGGATGCGGATGTTGGTCGCTTAACGGGACGCTGTGGGATGTTCTTCTTGAAATCTTGGTTTGTAGATGCGGCATTTATACACGCGGCTGCGCGCTCAAGGAGGGTGGAGAGCTGTGAGACGGCGATGTCGGGTTCGAGGACGATCGCAAGCCTGACGGCGCGGGTGAGGCCGATGTATAGCTGTTGACGGGCACGTGTTCGCTCTGCAAGACGCTCTAAGTCCAGAAGTACGACAATGCTCGCCTCGACGCCGCGGGAGCTGTGAAAGGTCGAGATGCGGACTTGATGATCCCTTGGAGTCGTGTTTCGATTCCCTTTGATGGTGAAATCAATCCGATGGACATCCAGCATGTCCAGTGCCTTTAGAAGAGCATGATACGCAGGACTCTTGCTCGTCGGTATGAGGAACAATATGTCTGAAAACTTCTCGCCATCTTCCAACTCCGACAAAATGGCCTCAACCTGCGTCTTCATACCGGACACGTGCATTTCTGCATTTTCAGTGTTCGGGCCTGCCTCAACCTTGTAGCGACGGATCGCTGGTGGGCGGCCAATCGACCGAAGTGGCCGGACTTCCTCACTCAATCCGTGGCACTTGCCAGAGAGGACGCGCTTGGCAACCGTTTCAATTTGCTCCTTCGATGTAAACGCTTCGCAGACAATTTGCGCTGCCTGAAAGGTCTGCGCCGTCGTGCGATAGACCTTTTCCAGCTCGCAAACCTCACTCTCCTTCATAAATGCATTCAGCCAAGCTGGAGCAGTTTCAAGGTAGAGGTTCTGTCCAGTACCAACGCCGATGACTATATTGGTATTTTCCAGCGTAATCGCTTGCAGCAAAGGCCCGACATACTGCTTTAAGTCCTGTGCCTCGTCAAGAAGAACTGTGTCATAAGTCTCCCAGAGAAAGTCGCGCATAAACATCTGCTGTATGACTTCATCTGCAAATGCATCGAATTCTTCCTCGTGCAGAACGCATCCGAGGTTGCCTGTCGCATTCAGAAGCCCAATTTGATCAAAGATGGTGTGGACGGTGATGCTTCCATAGTCTGGTCCCTTTCTGAATGCACCAACCATTTGCTCGATGTTCGTTTTAAGGACATGGTTGTAGCAGAGGAAGAGGACATGTTTCCCATGTTCTGCATGAAACTTTGCGATTGAAAGGAGCTGCCAGGTTTTTCCTGTTCCCGGGACGCCGCTAAGTGCAATTCTGGAAATCGCATCCAGTGGCGCCCGCTGCTGTGCAACGTCACGGTAATAGCGTTCGAATGTTTCGAGCATCTGCTGATCGGTTTCATCCGAGCGTTCTGCTGATTTGTTTCCGAGGATCTCGATGAGCTCCTGAATCGCAAGATTTGGGACCGCCCCCGGAGTACAACCCTGACGGATAGCCGGCTTTTCAAACAGCGTTGTGAGCTGTCGTCGGAAGTGCGTAGTACCAGAGTCGATATCTTCCCGGAATAACATCCCGTTTCCAAGGTCAAGGGCCTGCTTGTTTTTGGCCCAGGTCTGCTGCCATTCCTTACGGCTGATGTTGGTCCACAACACGGTTGCAACAGTTTGAGGGAAGTAGCGCCCTTGACCTTCAACGTACGAGCGGAGGTCATACAGCTGTGTCTGTGCCTGCTTGATCGCTGAGCGTCTCTGTTTCTCGTTACGAACGGTCATACAGTCAGCATTGAAATGTTCGAGAAAGCGGATGGGGATTGCTTTGATCTCGATGATGAATGCCCCGATCGCATCATCAATCAAGAAGAGGTCTATCTCGTGAAGCCGGGTCCCTTCGATCGTGGGCCAGAGGTGGATGTGGCCATCATCCAATGACTGCAGCTGTTCAAAAGCAGCCTTTTCAGAAGCATGGGCAAAATGGTAGTCACGATATGTTGGCATTGTGTGGACATCCAGACATTGGGGTGTCTGTTATGTACGGAGTTGAATGCCAAAAATCCTGCCAACCTATCGTGAACCCGGTAAAACCGCTCGCTAAACTGTCTTTTCGATGGACACTTGGCGGCGAACCGCATCCATCACGCTGTCGATGTCGTTGCCAGCCTTTTGCATCACGGCCTGTACGCGGTCCTGCAGGAATGCCGTGTCGGCGGCCGACAGCTGTTTTGCAGTGACGACAATCACCGGAATACCCGCGCCATCCGGCGTGCTGCGCAGCCGCGCCAGGAACTCAAAGCCATCCATCTCAGGCATCATCAAGTCAAGCAAAATCGCGGCTGGACGCTTTGCCGTGACCTTTGCCAGAGCATCCTTGCCATTGGTCGCCGTCTCGACAGAGTAGCCATCCTTGGTAAGATTCCGCAGCCAGAGAGCTCGCATATCGGCATCATCTTCGACGACGAGGAGGTGCCCGGATGCCGTGGCGGAGATACCCCTTAGGATAATCGCAAGACGGCTCCAGTCGACGGGCTTGCTCACAAACTCAAACGCTCCAAGAGAGACGCCCATGTCGCGCGTGTCCGAAACGGAGACGAGGATCACAGGAATCTGACGCGTTAATGGGTTTGACTTGATCGCATCCATTACCATCCAACCGTCCATCCCAGGCATCAGGATGTCCGTGGTAACCGCGACGGGCTGGAGTTCGTTTACGAGGCGGACGCCTTCCTGGCCGGTGGATGCCGTTACAACGGCATAGCCTTCGCGCGTAAGGTTTCTGGAGAGGAGGGTGAGCATGTCTGGATCATCATCGATGGCGACGACAACCGGACGGCCATCCGGGTTTGCAGTGCTTTCCACAATAACGCGTACTGGCTGTGCTGCATCCTTGTCAGGTGTCTCGGTCACAACGGGTGCGGTACGTGGCAGGGTTACGATGAACGTGGATCCGACATTTTCGGTGCTTTCAACCGTGATGTCACCGCCAAGGAGCTGGCAGAATTTGCGGCTGATGGCAAGTCCCAGACCCGTTCCGCCGTACTTTCGCGTTGTGGATGCATCCGCTTGCGTAAAGGCCTGGAAGAGCTTTGAAAGCTGCTCGGGCGTCATCCCGATACCGGTGTCCGTGACCTTGAAGACTACCGTATCCGAGTCAGGCACCGGTGCCGCTGAGAGGGTAATCATCCCGCTTTCAGTGAACTTCGATGCATTACTGAGCAGGTTGAACAGCGTCTGGCGTAGCTTTGTGAGGTCGGAATAAATCGTCCCGATTTCCGGTGCGACATCGATGACGAGTTTGTTGTTGTTCTTCTGGATGAGGGGTGTAACCGTTGCGCGTACTTCATCGACAACGGCAACAATGTCCACTGTCTCGCAAAACGTCGTCATTTTGCCCGCTTCGATCTTGGACAGATCCAAAATGTCATTGATGAGCATCAGGAGGTGCTTACCCGCGCCGTGGATGCGCCTGAGATCCGGGATGAAGTCCTCTTGGCCAACATCTTCCGCCTCTTCCATCAGCATTTCGCTATAGCCGATGATGGCGTTCATCGGGGTGCGAAGCTCATGGCTCATATTGGCAAGGAAGGAGCTCTTGGTACGGTTGGCCTCTTCGGCATCTTCACGGGCGGCTTCCGCCTCGATACGCGCATCATCCGCTTTTTTCAGCGCATCCGCGAGGGCTGCCGTGCGGTCCGCGACCGTGGATTCGAGGCCTTGGTTTAGCTCTTCGAGGCGTTTTTCGCGTGCTTTGACCTGCCCTGCCATGTCGATAAAGCCGTGTGCGAGAAAGCCAAGGTCATCCTTGCGGCGGGCGGTTTTGGTCAGGGAATCAGGATTGAAGGTGCCCTTTTCCATTTCGGTGGTCGAGCGCGAGAGGAGAGCGAGAGGACGCAGGACCGCCCGAAGTACGAGTCCAATAATGGCAGCGGTTAGAATGAGGCCAAACAGTGCAAGACGGCCGGTTTTGATACTAAGGTCTTTGAGCGGTTCGACGATTTGTGCGACGGGGAAGCTCAGAACAACTTTCCACCCTGTTTTCGGGGATGTATCCCAGTAGAGGATCCGGTCATCGCCATTTTCGGAAGCGTACGTCATTCCCCGTGGCTGGGATGCGATGTCATCGCCGCCTGGGAGCTCAGTGATTTTCATCCCGTTCCGGATACGAAGTTCGGGCTGTTTGGTGGTTTCGTTCGCTTGACGCTCAATCTTTGCGGCAAACTCAGCAGGGTCTGCACCCGGGCCTGCGGCGAATCCAGCGGAAATGCCTTTGATGAACTCACTGCCAACCGTTACCTGTTGGCGATTTTGCTTCAGCTTGGATTGTTGGTTTGGATGAGAAATCAACTTGCCATTAGCGCTAACGAGAAAGGCATAGGTGGCTTTGACTCCCGGTGGGAGTTTCAGAGCGGGTGCGCGCGGGCCAAAGTCGGATGTCACTTCCATCAGGCCGCCGGATCCGATACGAATGGGTTTGTTTTCCCGTTTCGCCTTCTCGAACATCCGCTTGCCATCGCTACCTTGCCGGCCAACATTTGTTACAAAGGACCCAATAGATTCCAGGGCAAAGTCGACGCCCGAGACACCGATAAGCGAACCGGATTCGGTGTAAACCGGGCGCGTCATACTGACCATCAGGATATTGGAGCCACCCTCATCAAAGTAGGGATCCGTGATGAACTGCTTTTTGCTCTTTATAGCACCTCGGTACCAAAGCTGATTTTTATCGTGAAAGTCGTATGAGATGCGTGCGAGATTGGGGAAAGACTTTCGGTCAATCAGGTAATAACCATCGGCGTCCTTTGTTGACTTGGCATCATAGTAAATGTACGAACCGTAGACATCGTTCTTCGGCACCTGGCGCATTAAGTCGCGGATAAACGCGGGCATCCCGGGGTCTGGAGAGGTTCCATACACCCGCTGGCGAGCGGCGATAGCTTTCGGGACGACCTCGAGTTTTTCTATATTGGATTCAAGGGTGCGTACGGATGTCTCGAGCTGGATGGAGGCGAATTCTCCGGCATTTTGCACGAGCTCGACGAGGCGGAGGACATAGGTGACAAAGAGGACGATGAGAATGACCTGACTGATGAGAATAGTCATCGTCCAGCCCAGCCGCCAAGCCAGACTTTTGGGTTTTGCAGGTCGCTTTTGTGCCAGACGTGTCATAGGTTTACATTCTCCCGTAATTGTCGTTGAACGTCACCATTTGGATACGAATGGAAGCGCTGACGGGTTACATGATGTTTCTGGAGAGCGAGAATCCCTGAGCGAAGTGATGACTTGTGGTTACCAAGCGTGAGCCGAGAGCAGTGCTTGTCTCACCCTGAGTCAGTTTTGTCTGGACCCGCATTATGGCTAGTCCCTCGATTTGCTGCCTCTGTAAACAAATAAAACCCCCGGAAACAGCGGTGTCTCCGGGGGATGTTTTCAAGGAGTGGTGTTTGGTGTCTAGTGTGCAAACACCATTTTTTTACTGGATGTATCAATTCCAAGGAGCTTGTAAAGTGGGCAGCGACCCGCCATGCCAGTGATTACCAGCACGGCTCCAGCGAGACCAAGCACCGCATTGACGGCGCTCGGTAACGGGCCCATGATGGCCGTTATAAGCAGTGCATCCCCGATGTAGACCCTTGCGATTCTGTCTGCGATGCCTTCGTTTATGTTCATTTGTGTGTTCCTTCTCTCACCGCTAATGGACATAGCATCGCATGCATCGAGATTGCTTTCATCTGCCGAAGGGATGATTTGTTTCCTAGGAATTTAGTGGCTGTTGTACCGGACAAATTTGTTCAGAATGCTTCCGGCACACATATCAGTGACTAATTTCATAAGCTATATCGTAGAGGCGGAGAGGCCACAGTAATGAGGTGTTGCTGTGCAACGCTAAATAGCAACTCGAGTGGGACTTTTGTATCCAATCGGGCATAAACACATCATTGTCACGTGTGCATTGTTGAATTCTTACGTAAACCCGTGCAAAGTATCAGCGTTGAAGCTTTATCGAGCTTGCCAGTACTTTTCTTTTTGTCAATAAAATGCCGATTCCTTTGTCGTTGTTCCCTACGATGAGCATCGGGAGCGGTATTTCTTGCGGTTATACTTCCGCTATGGCCGTCACCATTGTGGAAATCGCAAAGCGGGCCGGGGTCTCTCACTCCACCGTTTCACGTGTCTTAAATAACACATCGGATGTCATCGCAAAGGACACCCGCGAACGCGTCCTGACCATCGCAAAAGCCATGGGCTACGTTCCAAATCTTGCTGCGCGTAGCCTCCGGGATGCACGTACACGCATGATAACGGTGTTTTCTGCCGGCCCGGGTGACCTCTGGCGTGGCGCAAACCCTACGATCATTTCCGCTGCGGCGAATGCCTTCCGTGATGCTGGATATGAACTTTTTTATTCCTTTGGAAGCAGTGCGGAAACCGCGCGTTTACCGGCTTGGCGCTTTGATGGTGCTGTCCTCCTTGATCGCGTCCCTGAAAACCTTCGCGAGCAGCTTCGTGCTCAAAATACGCCCTATGTCGTGATCAATGACATCGTGGATGAAGATGCCTTGATTGTCCCGGATGACGCCCAGGGCACCGAAGTTATGCTTGAGGAGCTCTTTGCGCTCGGGCATCGGAAGATTAGCTTTGTCAGCCCTGGGAGTTGGTATGTTGGGCACCACTCTATTGTTGCGCGTCAGGCAGCATTTACCGCATTTATGCAGGTTCACAAGCTTTCTCATTCGCTAACGCTTGGGGAGCGAATCCTCGATGAGCAGATGGATTTGTGGTTGCGTGACCAGCTGAGTGCTGGTGTTACGGCATTTGTGGCGAATGATCACCATACGGCGATTGTCCTGATGTCGGCTGCGGCGCGTTTGGGCGTCCGGATACCTGCTGATTTCAGTTTGATGTGCTTTAACGATGAGTTTCCGCTGTCATTACTTGAGCCGCCTGTGACCTGTGTGTCTCCGGATTCGGAGCTGCTTGGGCGTACAGCGGCGATGTATCTGCTCAGTCTGCTCAACGAAAAAGAGCATGCACTAGCCCATATCACCCGTATTCCCTATCAGCTGGTTTCCCGCGCATCGACAGCTGCACTGTAAGGCGAAGTCTCCTAACCACAGACGTAATCCAGTGCCAGGCTATCGAGACTGTTGCACGCTGGCATCTTTGCAATGTCAACAGTTTTCGTCAATCCAATGAATATTGGTGTTTCAACTATGTTGGTCGTCAAAAAACCCGTATTTTCTCCAGTGATGCTCTATTAAAAGCCCGGTAAGGTTGACGTGTAATGTCGCCAATAAGGGGACATACGGATGTCGGTAAAGCGACGTTCAGATGGAGACAAAATGAAGAAAGTACTCTTGGGTGCAGTAGCAGCGATTGCTGTTACGGGTGCAGCCAACGCACAGTTTGGAACGTGGTACACAGATTCAGCTGCGTGGACGGCTGCCGTAACAAGCATCCAGACCGAAAATTACACGAATGTAGTTACGGGTTCACAGAACTACAATTCTGGCTTTGGCGGACTCGTCACGTCGACGACGTTTGTCAGTGGCTTTATCCCAGCAACCGTTGGAATCACAACAAATGACGCTGCAGCACCAATCACCTTCAGCTTCACTAGCGGAAATGCATTCGCGTTTGTCGGTGGTATCACTGACAGTGGATTCAATCCGGTTTCTGGCAACCTTGCAGTTACTGTCAGCGATGGTGGAACCTACACCTTTGGAAGCACAAATCCATTCTCCTTCCTTGGCTATGTCAGCAACTCGGCATCCCTATCGAGCGTTGGCGTAACCGGGCCACAGAGCAACTACCTCCAGTTCAGCAGCTTCTCCCTTGGAAATGCATCGCAGAACCCAGGTGGCGGCAACGGCGGCGCAGTTCCTGAGCCAGGCACTGTTGTCTCGATGGGCCTCCTCGGAGCTGGTGTGCTTGGACTCGTTGTCCGCTCACGCCGTCGTATCTCCAACTAGTAACTCTCACTAGACGATCTCGACCACCTCATACACTCTGAAAAGATCTGTACGGGGTGGTTTTGGCTTTAAGGCCTACGGAGAGCCGCTCGTCGGCTAGTTGCGATCAACAAATCACATAAGCTGCAATTAACAATCGTAAATACAACTACTTGATTCACCAAAGTAAAAAGTCAAAAAAGTTGGAACCCAGTATTTTTACGGGTGATGAAATTACCAGTTTGCGATATCCTCGTACCACTACCAGCCGTAAGATTGCTGGCTGGAAAAACTAACAGGTGTTCCAGCACTTGTAAGAAAAATCCAGCAACAGCATACGACTGACAGTGTTTGGTTGATTCATCTGTTTCCAACTATCCCCCGGTGAAAACTGGGGGCTTTTTTTTGTTTCTGATCCAGCTGTGCTGGTGGCATATCCCGGTACATACACTTTTTGTGCCGCAAGGAAATGTCACGGTATTGCTGACAGGAATAAACCCGGAAGATCGATGTTTCAGGCACAGTTACGAGGTAGATACAGGCAATTCCACGGATGTAGATATATTCGTTTCGCAAGTAATCTGTTCCCATCGGCGTCGTGCTGTGTCCCGACGACACACGCCAGACTCAAAACTGGAGACATGAAATGAAAAAACTATTGACCACCGCTGTTGCAGGTCTGATCTTCGTCGGCACCGCAAACGCACAAGGCACCTGGTACACGGATTACAGCACCTGGCTAGCACAAATGACATCGATTGGTGGAACGGCTGAATACAACTCGTTAGCTGCTGGTGACCTCGGAGTCACAAGCATAACTGAAAGCGGTGTTACACTTTCGAACAACTCACTCAGTGATTTCCTTTGGGGTGTTAACAACGTAGGTACGCCGCTTGGTCAGATTACATCTGGAAACAACACCAATACGCTTACCTTTACGTTTAGTGGAAACGCTTTTGGTGGTCGATTCTTGGTGACTGATCCAGGTGATAACTACATCGATGCTCCACTATCGTTCGCCACTACGGATGGTGGTACGTATAATTTGCTGTCTGTAAGCGACTCTGCGCCCTTTACGTTCCTTGGTTACATCAGCAACGGCAACTCGCCTGTATCACTCGACATCCTTGGCTCTGCAAACTTTGCCACCATCGATTCGTTCTCGTTCGGCAACGGTACAAATGCCACCAACCCCGGCTCCGCCGTTCCTGAGCCAGGTGAATACGTCAGCATGGCCATCCTCGGAGTGGGGCTCTGCGGGATGCTGGTTCGCAGCCGCCGTATCAAGAAATCCTGACCTCCAATGTCGTAGGTACCAGGAACCAGATAACCTCTCCAGGCTTCGTCTCTCAGGCCCGGAGAGGTTTACTTCATTTGGGCATCCGCTTACAAAACACGCCAATATTCATTAAGAACCTGCCGAATAAATCCAACTGGATGCCTGCTATGCTGGAAGGCATGGACCGTCGTCAACTTCTCTCCGATGCAATCAAGCTTGGAGGCTCTGCTGCCTTCGCTGGTATCGTCTCCCGCGGACTCCTCGCCGATACAACCCGTGACAACGCCTTCGGCTACGGTGACCTCACCCCAACCACATCGCTGAATACCGGCGAAACCATCCTGATGCTCCCAAAAGGCTTTCAATACACCGTCTTTGGCCGTAAAGGCACAGTGATGTCCGATGGCAACATCACACCTACCCAGCACGACGGGATGGCCGCGTTTGCATCCACAGCAGGCGAAATACGCCTTGTTCGTAACCACGAAGTCACCGGTGACCATGTGTCGGAATGCAAGTGCATCGTGGATGTCAAAAACCCCTACGCCTACGACCACACCGCACCGGCAGGCTGCGTAACCCTTGTGGTCGATCCTGAGACGCGTCTGCTCAAGCGAGACTTTGTCAGCCTTGCAGGAACGCACACCAACTGTGCGGGTGGCGCGACGCCATGGGGCAGCTGGTTATCCTGTGAGGAAACCGTTTTTGGTGCACTGATCGGAAAGTCAACAGATAGCCCATTTGGCGGCTTTGCCAAAGAGCATGGCTATGTCTTTGAGGTCCCAAGCCAATTCGACATCGCCGTGAAGCCCGTGCCGCTCAAGGCTCTCGGACGCTTTGTGCATGAAGCCATCGCCATCGACCCACGTACCGGGATTCTCTACCTCACAGAAGATCGCAAGACCGCCGGCTTCTATCGCTTCATCCCGAACAACCGCCGCCGCCTCCAAGACGGTGGCAAGCTCGAAATGCTGATGATCGATGCCAAACCAGGGTTTGATACTCGCAAAGGCCAGCGGGTTGGGGATGCTCTTTCGTGCAAATGGGTTGCCATCGATGACCCTGATCCGGTTTCCGCTGCCACCAATGACCTTGCTGTTTACGAAAGCGGCAAGGCAAAAGGGGCAGCCACATTTGCTCGCCTCGAGGGGGCGTGGTTTGGGAATGGCTCTGTCTATATGTCGGCAACAACGGGTGGGGATGCCGGCCTTGGGCAGGTTTGGCGCTATATTCCATCGGAGACGGGAGGCACGCTTGTCCTCCTCTTCGAATCCCGGGACAAAAAGGTCCTCTGGTCGCCAGACAACCTTACCGTCAGCCAACGAGGCGGCATCGCGATTTGCGAGGATACCTATGGCGGCGCCTGTCACATTCGTGGCTTGACACCGGATGGGCGTATCTTCGACTTTGCAAAGAACATTTATCCTGGTCAGGAAGAGTCGGAGTTTGCAGGTGTGTGCTACTCACCTGATGGGCAGACGATGTTTGTGAATCTGCAGATGCCTGGTGTGACGTGTGCGATCTGGGGCCCGTGGGAGCGCGGTGTGCTCTAGGTTTCCAGCAAGATATTAGAGTAGAAATGCCCCCGGGTTCCTAGCATCGATTCGATGCAATACCGGGGGCTTTTACATTACTGCCAGCACTGGCGTTTAAGGGTTAGAAGAACAGTTTCTTACTTGCTGTAAAGATGTAAACAATCCCAATAAAGAGCACCGCAACGCCAAAGACTGTCTTTAGCAAACGGTCTGGCAGGCGGCTCGAAACCAACGCGCCAATCTGCCCGCCAATCAACACACCCGTTGCACTGAAAATCAAAATGTCGAACCGGATGTTTTTGAGCACAAAGAGGTTGAAGAGCGTAATCGTGATGTCAGCAAGCGCCTCGATGAAAACAGCGGTCGCGTTCGCCTTCTTCGTAGCGAGCTTGCCCCTCTCTTCGAATAGAGGTTGGTGCATTTCCGCAACACCCGTTGCTGTACACGCACTGCTGGCACCGGCGATGGCACTTAGCCACATCCACTTCTTCAGCTCGATGTAGTCCGCAATTTCCTGTATTCCGAAAATCTTCTTCGCAGAACGCCATAGCTGATAGGCGGCCAATGTCCCAACAACAACTCCTACGATTAACCGGAGCCAGTCCTTAGGAATATTCACAAAAATGTAAATGCCAGCCACAATCCCGACAAGCACCGCAGGCAACATCATCAACGCAGCCTTGCGATCAATCTGCTTCATCAGGAAATAACGACTCGCACCCGAGCTCATCCCAATCGTTTCGGTCGCAATACCCGTCGCAACACTCTGGCCTATCGGCAATCCAAGCACAAAGTTGAAGAATGGCTGAAAGA
>JACCDI011906534.1_pt1 | contig 13268 bp, 11 predicted proteins | sample 7442791 | NCBI WGS metagenome assembly JACCDI01 (sample SAMN15323434, study PRJNA562643) | freshwater metagenome | isolation source: river surface water | place: USA:Blue River Watershed | collected 2017-08-15
CAGCTTCTGCTTCGGCGGCTTCCGCCTCGACAGGGGCCAGCGCCTCGGGCGCAAGAAGACCCTCGGGGCCGTAATTCTCGATCAGACACGGGGCCTCGGCCGTGGGTTCGCACAGGATCGTGCCATCCTCGGCCAGGATGAGACCTTCCTCGGTCAGGGTCTGCGCCACAAGGGGCCAGGGTTGGACGGGGGCAAGCGCAATGGAAAGCGCGGCGGTCGAGGTCAGAAGACGTCTCATAATGTTCCTTTCATGCGGCCCGCAGGCCCACATCGAATCTGTCGCCCGATCAGGGCCGCATCCGGCCCGACCGGTCCTGCCCATTTAGGCCAAAGCCGGGCTGATAGACGATATCACGGGACGGATCAGCCGTTGATAGGCGAAATCAAGCGCATGAGCCGGGCCTTTTCGCCCGTGTCACCTGGTGCCGAAATGACGGCGGCAAGCGCTTCGAGCGAGGCGACCGAGTGACCGGCGCGAAAGCTGTCGACATGGGGCAGCATGGCGCGGATGCCGCTGGCCCTGGGCGCAAAGCCCTCCCAGCGCAGCAGCGGATTAAGCCAGATCAGACGGCGACAAGACAGGTGCAGCCGTTCGATCTCATGGGACAGAAGGCCGGTTTCGTCGCGGTCAAGACCGTCGGTGATCAGCAGAACGACCGCCCCCTGCCCCAGGACCCGCCGCGACCAGTCGCGGTTGAAGGCGGCCAGCGAGGCGCCAATGCGGGTGCCGCCCGCCCAGTCCTGCGCCTCGGCCCCGGCGGCGCGCAGGGCGGCGTCGACATCGCGGGTGGCAAGGTGGCGGGTGATGTTGGTCAGCCGGGTGCCAAAGGTAAAGCCGTGAACCTTGGCCCAACCTTGCCCGCGCGCATTGGCAACCGCATGCAGGAAATGCAGGACCATGCGGGAATACTGGCTCATCGAGCCCGAGATGTCGCAGATCACCACAAGGTTCGGCCAGCGGATGCGGGGCTTGCGGTGGTGCAGCGCCATCACCTCCCCGCCGTGGCGCAGGGCGGCGCGGATGGTGGCGCGGGGGTCGATGCGCGCACCGTGGGGCGCGGCCTGCAGGCGACGCGATTGCAAAGGGGTGACCGGCAGCGACAGGCGCGCCAGCATGCGTTTGGCCTCGGCCACCTCCTCAACCGACATCTGTTCGAAGTCGAGTGTTTTCAGCCGCTCTTCGACGGATTGCGTGGCGGTGGCGTCAATCTCGATCTGCGGATCGGCCTCGTTGAGGCCTTCGGGCACAGGAGGCGGTTCAGGGCGGGCGTCTCCCAAGAGCGCCTGGGCCGCGCGCTTTTCCCCCGCCTCTGCACGGCGGTCTTCCTGCGTGCCTTTGATCTGAGGCAGCATGAAGGACATCATATGTTCCAAGAACTGCGGGTCGCGCCAGAAGAGGCGAAAGCATTGGTGGAAGATCACCCGCTGTTCGGGGCGGGCGACAAAGACGGCGTGGAGCGTCCAGTAGAAATCCTCACGCTGGGTAAAGCCGGCGGCCGCGACGGCGCGGATGGCATCAGCCACGCGCCCCGGGCCGACCGGCAGCCCGGCGCGGCGCAAAGCGCGGCCGAAATGGGCAATGTTTTCGGCCAGACGGCCCTCATCTGGCGCGGGCGCGATCATGCCCGCGCCCCGGGGGTTTCACACCCCCGGACCCCCGTGGAGTATTTTGGCCAAGATGAAAGGCGCAAGGTCACACCAGCGCCTTCTTGACCTCGGCAAGGATCTTGGTGGTCTCGAGACCTTGCAGTTTCTGGATATCGTCTTGGTATTTCAGGATGGCGCCCAACGTGTCGGCAATCACCTCGGGCGAAAGCGAGACGACATCCAGCGCGATGAGGCATTTGGCCCAGTCGATGGTTTCGGCAACACCGGGGCGCTTGAAGAGATCCTCGCCGCGCAGCGCCTGCACGAAGGCCACAACCTCACGGCTGAGTTGGGCGGAGGCTTCGGGCACGCGCGCGCGCAGGATGGCCAGCTCGCGGTCGAAGGCGGGGTAGTCGACCCAGTGATATAGGCAGCGGCGTTTGAGCGCGTCATGCACTTCGCGGGTGCGGTTTGAGGTGAGGATGACGATGGGTGGCTCAGGGGCCTTGATGGTGCCAAGCTCGGGGATGGTGACCTGAAAATCCGACAAGGCTTCAAGAAGGAAGGCCTCGAAGGGTTCATCGGCGCGGTCAAGCTCATCGATCAGCAAGACCGGCGCGCCACCCGGCTGGGGGCGCATGGCGGCGAGAAGCGGGCGTTCGATGAGGAAATCTTCCGAAAACACCCCGGCACGACCCGCCGCTTCGCCCGCGCGGATGGCGATCATCTGGGCGGCAAAGTTCCATTCCGAGACGGCCGAGCTGGCGTCCAGCCCTTCATGGCATTGCAACCGTATCAACCGCCGACCGAGACCGGTCGCCAGCACCTTGGCGATCTCGGTCTTGCCCACGCCAGCTTCACCCTCGAGAAACAAGGGTTTGCCAAGGCGCAGGGACAAAAACACCACCGTGGCCAGCGACCGTGCGGCGACATAGCCTTGGCCTTCCAGCAGCGCCTCGACCGCGTCGATCGAGCCTGGACCTTCGGTCATTCTGCAGCCTCCCTCAAAGCCTGGCCCACGTTGGCGGGCCACCCCGCCGTGGTCAACCCGCACCGGTGCCGCATGCGACCAAAGGCGGGGGTGCGATTTTCGCTTCCCTTGGCCATTCATCTTGGCCCAAATACTCATGAAAGCGCGGTTTGGATTTTGCTGACAGATATTTGAGATGCGCGCGGGCCTGGGATGTCTAAGGCCGGCCGCAGGTGAAAGGGATTCAGATGCGGGCGCTGGCTATTTTGGGGGTCAAGAACGAGGGCGCGTTTTTGGTCGAGTGGCTTGCGCATCACCGCGCCGTGGGGTTCACCGATGTGCTGGCTTTTTCCAATGAGTGCAGTGATGGCACCGATGCCATGCTGGACCGGTTGCAGGCGCTTGGCTGGCTGACCCATATCCGCAACGACGGTCCGCATGAGGAGGGGCCGCAATGGGCCATGCTCAAGGCCGCGGACCGTCACCCCTTGAGGGCTGCTGCTGATTGGGTACTCTTTTGCGATATTGATGAGTTTGTGAACATCCACGTCGGCAACCGCACCCTGCCCGACCTTTTCGCCGCCCTGCCGCAGGCCGACGCGATAGCCCTGACATGGCGGATGTTCGGCAATGCGGGTGTCGTCGGTTATGACGACCGCCCGGTGACCGAGACCTTCACACATGCGGCCCCCGAAACACTGGCTTGGCCATGGCGGGCGCAGCAGTTCAAGACGCTGTTTCGCGCAGCAGGTCCTTGGCGCAAGCTGGGTGTGCACCGTCCTCGCAGCTCAATCCCCGGCCAGGCCGCGCGCTGGTTTGACGGGTCGGGCCGCGAGGTGCCCGAACTGGCCGAGGGCACGCGCAGCTTTTCCGACTATACAAGGCCCAATTACGCGCTGGTGCAGTTGAACCATTACGCCCTGGGCGCGATGGAAAGCTATGTGGTCAAATGCGACCGGGGCCGCGCGAACCGTACGGCGGCGGGGTTGGACATGGGCTATTGGGTTGAGCGCAACCTGTGCGAGGTGGAAGATCGCAGCATTCTTGCGCTGGACAGCTCGTCCCTGGGCGCGGAGTTGCTGGCCGACCCTGTGCTTGGCCCTTTGCATGCCGCCGCCGCTCAATGGCGCAAGGACCGTTTTGCGCAGTTGATGCAAGAGGAGCCGTGGCGCGCGCTGTTTGGTCGTCTGTTGATGACCCCGCCGTCGCGTGCGCTGACCCCGCAGATGGCTGCGGCCCTGACCGCCTATCAAAGGTCTGCGCCGCCCAAAGCGGGCTAAAGCGCCCAAATGGGCGAGATGCGAAACAATCGCGCGGGGTTGTTTTTGCCGACGCGACAATAGGCCTTGATCTTGCCTTGCTTCCAACGCTCCCGCGCAGGACACTGACGCGATATTCTTGAAAGCATTGCGGTCTGCCCTTTGCGGCGGGCAACGAAAGCAGGTTGGCGATGACTGAGGTCGAAACTTCCAACGATGCCCCTCCCGGCACCGGGCGCGAGGCGGCACGCGCGGCGTTGCTGCAGCGGTTGGAGGATCTGACCGTCGATGAGGGGCATTTCGAGGCACTCGGCGCCCGTCATTGGGCGCTTTTTGAGGATGCGGGCACCGCGCTGATCGTGACCTTCGATCAGCTTGATACGATCGTGGCCAGCGAGGCGGGCATGCCTTGGGGTCACGCCTTTGCCCGAGACCGGGGTTGGTCGCATCTGTGCCTGATCGCCGTGGGTGAGACCCATTTCCGCGACACCGCGGTTTATCGCCATTTCGACCGGCTGGTGGACGATGCCTTTTTCGAAGATTTCGACCGGGTGCTGTTTTATGGCCATGGCCACGGCGCCCATGCGGCCTGCGCCTATGCCGTCACGGCACCCGGCGCGCAGGTCTTGGCTTTGAACCCACGCGCCAGCCTTGCAGGGCGCGACGTGGCTTGGGATCGGCGCAATCTGGCGGCGCGGCGGTTGGATTTCACCAGCCGCTATGGCTATGCGCCCGCGATGTTAGAGGGTGCGGGCAAGGTTGTGGTGATCCATGATTTAAGCCTGCGCGAAGAGGCGATGCATTCCGCCCTGTTCCGCGCGCCTTGGGTCACGCGGCTTTCGGCCCCCTTGATGGGGGAGCGGATTGAATGGGCGCTGCGCCACATGGGCGTCTTGCCCACCCTGATTGAGGCGGCGATGGAAGGGCGGCTGACCCCTGACCTTTTCGCGCGCGAATGGCGCAAGCGGCGGGCCTTCTCGCCCTATCTCAAAGCGCTGTTGGATAAGGCGGAAAGTGCCAAACGGCGCAGCCATGCGATTGCGATTTGCCGCTCGGTCACCCGGCGGCTGAAGGCGCCGCATTTCGCGCGCCGCTTGGCCAAGCTGACGGGCGAGAAAGAGTCGCAGCGCTAGGGCGTTTAGCGGGCGGCCTTGGTCAGCCGTTTGGCATTGGCTTTGGTGCGCCGCCCGACCGGCTTCATCGCGGCCATGGCGATGTTTGACAGGCTGCCCCCTGCGGCCCCAGTCCGGATCGCGGCATGGGTGGCTTGGGTGGCGGCGGTCAACTTTTCAGAGATCATGCGTTGGTTTTCCACCTCCGCCATCGGCCAAAGCCCCGCCATACCAGACAGGCGCAGCGCAATGACCGTATGTGATTCGGTGAGGATCTGGCTGGCTTGCAGCACAATGCGCCAGTAGCCGTGTGGGGTCAGGGGCAACATCGGGCAACCTTTCAAAAGACTGATGCCACCATGACGCAAATGCTGCGCCGCAGAAAGGGGAATTCCGCGGGACTTCGCGCACAAGGCTGGAAACCCTGACACCTTTGCGTTACGAGATTTCGCCATGACCCAAACCCTCACGCTCCGTCGCCCCGATGACTGGCACCTGCATCTGCGCGACGGCGCGATGCTGCGGGCCGTTTTGCCCGAAACCACCCGGCATTTCGCCCGCGCGATCATCATGCCGAACCTTGTGCCACCGGTGGTGACCGGCGATCACGCGGCAGCCTACCGCGAGCGGATTCTGGCCGCCCTGCCCGAAGGTGCGGTGTTTGAGCCGTTGATGACGCTCTATCTGACCGAAACCACTGATCCGGCCGATGTGGCTGCCGCCCATGCCTCGGGCCTGATCAAGGCGGTCAAGCTGTACCCGGCAGGGGCCACCACCAACAGCCATGGCGGCGTGCGCGACATTGCCCGCGTCATGCCGGTTTTGGAAAAGATGGCTGAGATCGGCCTGCCGCTCTGCACCCATGGCGAAGTGGTCGACCATGACGTCGACATCTTTGACCGCGAGGCGGTGTTCATCGACACCGTCCTTGACGGCCTGCGCCGTCGCCTGCCCGAGTTGCGCATCGTGATGGAACATATCACCACCGTCGAAGGCGCGGACTATGCCCGCGCGGGCGGCCCCAATCTGGGGGCGACGATCACGACCCATCACCTGATCATCAACCGCAACCACATCCTCGTGGGCGGGATCAAGCCGCATTACTATTGCCTGCCGGTGGCCAAGCGCGAACATCACCGCCTTGCCCTGCGCCGTGCCGCGACCGGGGGCGAGGCGTGCTTTTTCCTTGGCACCGATTCCGCGCCGCACACCGACGCACTGAAGGAACACTCCTGCGGCTGTGCGGGTTGTTTCACTGCCACCAACACCATGCCGCTTTTGGCACATGTCTTTGAAGAAGAAGGCGCTTTGGACCGGTTGGAGGGCTTTGCCAGCCTTCACGGACCCGCCTTCTATCGCCTTCCAGTCAATGAGGGCCAGTTGCGGTTGGTCAAGCATGAGATGCCGCAAACCTTCCCCGACAAAATCATGACCGAGGTTGGTCCGGACACCGTGTTCAATCCCGGCCTCCCCGTGCATTGGCACGTCGAAACCTGACCCTGTTGTTTCGCCAAGACACCGCCCCTTCCTTCGAGTTTGCACCGAAAACTCGCCACCCTGCCCGAGGCCCCACATGATCCCGACCTCCTTTCCGCCCGCCGAAGAAATCGCCCGCCTGACGGCGCGGGCGCTCTTGGAAATCAAGGCGGTGCATTTCAATGCCGAGACGCCCTTTACGCTGGCCTCCGGCCTGCCCTCGCCTACCTATATCGACTGCCGCAAGCTGATCTCGTATCCGCGCATCCGTTCGACCTTGATGGATTTTCTGACCATCACGATCATGCGCAACGCTGGCTTTGAGGCCTTTGACAACATCGCCGGCGGCGAGACGGCGGGCATCCCCTTTGCCGCCCTCGTGGCCGAGCGTATGGCGCTGCCGATGACCTATGTGCGCAAGAAACCGAAAGGTTACGGCCGCAACGCCCGCATCGAAGGCGCGATGAGCGAGGGGCAGCGGGTGCTCTTGGTGGAAGACCTGACAACCGATGGCGGATCAAAGCTGTCCTTTGTCGATGCGATCCGCGAGACCGGAGCGAGTTGCGCCCATACGGCGGTGATTTTCTACTACGGCATCTTCCCCGAAACCACCCAGCGGCTGGCCGATCACGGCGTGGCCTTGCATCATCTGTGCACCTGGTGGGACGTGCTGGCCGAGGCGCGCGCGCAAGGCGCCTTTGATGCCAAGACCTTGGCCGAGGTGGAAAGCTTCTTGCACGACCCGCGCGCGTGGCAGGCGGCCCGCGCCAAATAAGGGCGGCGCGTCACAAGGGGGCTTCGCGCCCCCTGCGCGGGATTGTACCAATCCCGCTTCCCCCGCGGAGTATTTCGAAAGGCGCAAATCCAGAGCCTGCGAAATCAGCTGGGGATCAGGCTGTGGATGGATTGGGGACAAGTCTGGGCCCGGGCGCGCCGGGCCTTGAAGCTTTGCAACATAGCCGCAAGATGTGGTAGTGTGAGGCGTGGGCACCACCAGCCGATTGCGGCTGAGGTGGAGTTATCCCCAGACATTCCCAGATTGCCCGGTCTGGCGCGGATGGGCTAACAGGGTCCGGTCAAGAGGATCATCATGAACGAAGTCGCCCGCCTGCCGATTGCCGCTGCCCCCAGCGCCGAACCCGATGCTCTGCCCCATAACATCGAAGCCGAACAGCAGCTTTTGGGCGCGATCCTGACCAACAACGATGTGTTCGACCGGATCGCGGCCTTGGTGAAGGCCGAGCATTTCTTTGACCCCGTGCATCAGCGCATCTTTGAAAAAGCCTCGGCGCGCATCCAAAAGAACGCGCTGGCCAGCCCTGTGACCTTGAAGCCGTTTTTTGAGGATGACGAGGGCCTGAAAGAGCTGGGCGGGCCGTCCTACCTTGTGCGTCTGGCCGGGGCCGCCATCAGCGCCTTTGCCGCGCGCGATTACGCGCAGATGATCTATGATCTTGCGGTGCGGCGCGAACTCATTGCGCTTGGCCGTGAAATCTCTGCCAAGGCGGCCAAGGTGGATCTCGCGTCAGAGCCGCGCGAGCAGATCACCGAGGCCGAGCAGCAGCTTTACAAGCTGGGCGAACAGGGCGTCGCCGAGCGGGGGTTTCAGTCCTTTCTGAAGGCCGCGGTTGAGGCCGTGAACATCGCCAATGCCGCTTATCAGCGCGGCGGGGGTCTGTCGGGCATCTCGACCGGGCTGATTGATCTGGACAAGAAGCTCGGCGGCTTGCACCCGTCTGACCTGTTGATCCTCGCAGGCCGTCCGTCGATGGGCAAAACCTCGCTTGCCACCAACATCGCCTTCAACATCGCCAAGGCCTACAAGCGCGGTCGGATGCATGATGGCAACGAAGGCGCGGTGGAAGGCGGGGTCGTTGGGTTCTTTTCCTTGGAAATGAGCGCGGAACAGCTGGCCGCGCGGATCCTGTCCGAAGCCTCGGAAGTCCCGTCGGAACAAATCCGCCGAGGTGACATGACCGAAGGCGAATTCCGCCGCTTTGTCGATGCCGCCAAGGCGCTGGAAAGCTGCCCTTTGTACATTGATGACACCCCTGCCCTGCCCATCAGCCAAGTCGCCGCCCGGGCGCGGCGGTTGAAGCGCACCCATGGGCTGGATGTTTTGATGATCGACTATCTCCAGCTGCTTAAGGGTTCCTCCTCCAAGGGCGACAACCGGGTGCAGGAAGTGTCCGAGATCACCCAAGGCCTGAAGGCGATTGCCAAGGAACTGAACATCCCCGTCATCGCGCTGTCGCAGCTGTCGCGTCAGGTCGAAAGCCGCGAGGACAAGCGCCCGCAGCTGTCAGACCTGCGCGAATCCGGGTCGATTGAGCAGGACGCCGACGTGGTGATGTTCGTTTACCGTGACGAATACTACAAAGAACGCGAAAAGCCGGGCGATCATGAGCTGGAGAAAATGGCCGCTTGGCAGGTGATCATGGAACAGGTGCATGGCAAGGCCGAGGTGATCATCGGCAAACAGCGCCATGGGCCGATCGGGTCGGTTGAACTGTCGTTCGAGGGCCGGTTCACGCGCTTTGGCAATCTGGTGCAAAGCTATCAGGCCAACCGCGACGTTGGGTTCTGAGGCGGCGGGGGTGGCGGGGTTCGCGTCACGCCTGCCTATGGGCCAGTAATCGCGCTTCAGCCAGCCCACGCCGTTTTCCGAAACCCTTGCTGCATTTGATGTCAACGGGCTATCCTTGCGGCAAAAGGGAACCCCGTCATGACGCCGCACGCACATCCGAACCCCGACCTCTTGGTGGGCGAGGACCGCCGCCCCCGTTGGAATTCAGCACCATTCCGGCGGCAGGGGTTTCACAACCTGCATCTTTTGACTCGCTATGCCCAAAGCTATCGCGCCGCGCAGGTCATGGATTTGCGCCCGTCGAGCGAAATCTCGATCGCGATGCGGGATGATGTTCGGCGGCTGACCGGCCTGCCGTGGTTTTCGGCGATGGCCGTGATCGAGGGCAACCGGGTGTTGTATGAACGCTATGCCCCGGATTTCGGCCCCGACCGCCCACATTCGATCATGTCGATTTCCAAGATGTCGGCCAATCTGATCATTGGGCGGCTGGGGGAAGACGGCAAACTTGATCTGGCCGAGACGATGGGCGCGATCTTGCCGTGGATTGGGCCGGGCTACTTTGGCGCAAGCCTGCAAGACGTTTTGAACATGAACGTCCAGAACGACTATGACGAAGACTATGCCAATGCCGAGGCTTCAGTCTTTCAGCATGAGGCCGTAACCGGCATGCGCCTGCCCGTAGGGGCAGAGCCGACAAACCGGTCTTTCCTTGCGGGCATCAATCTGGCCGTGGGCGCGCGCGACACCCGGAATGACACCGGCTGCTATCTGTACAAAAGCGCCAATACCGATGTCTTGGCCTTTGTGGCCGAGGCACGGGGGGGGCGACCGATGGGGCAGTGGATGGCCGATCTGGCCGATGCCGCCGGTCTTGAAGGCGCGCTGCACATTGCGACGGATCGGCAGGGATTTCCTTTGCTGAACGGCGGCATCTGCCTGACTGCGCGCGATCTGTGCCGCTATGGCGCTGTGCTTGCCCGACGGGGTCAGGGCATAGATGGCCGACCCTTTGGCTCGGCACCCTTCCTGCAGCAAACCCAAGCCGGCGGCATCCCGATGGCCGCCCCGCGCCAGCATCTGCGCTATTCGAACCAAACGAACACCAATGGCGTTTGGTTTGGGCATGGCGGCTATGGCGGGCAGTATATGGTGGCCAATCCCGAAACCGGCCGGGTGGCCGCGTTCCTGTCGGTGCTGGATGACGAGAACGGATATGAGTCTGGCTACTACCCCCCGATCATTTCCATGTTGTCCGAGATCTGCGCCACACGTTAGGGGCCGTCAGGCGGGCAGATAGCGTGCCGCCGAACGAACGTCTGGTGATATGAACTGCCGCTCTGTGCCAATGCATGGCTTGGGCGCACCTACCCAAGCCAATTCGACGGGCTGGTCGGATTTAAAAGGTCCTCGTCGTTAGCTGGATAGACGGGGCCTTTGGGAACGCGGCTCACTGGTGCGACGTTGCTTCAGCGACAACGCCTCTTTAGCCGCAAAGGCCCCTTCATGCCGGTTCTGACTGTCCCTGCTGCGCGCGATCTGATCCGATCCGCCTTGACCGGAAGCGGGCTGGCCCCACGCCATGCGCCCTATTTCACCGAGGCCATTCTGGACACCGAGCTGTCTGGGCTTGAGGGTCACGGGTTCTATTGGCTTGACTACTATTGCCAGCACCTGCGCAGCGGCAAGGTCAACGGAACGGTAGACCCCGAGGTCACCGCCCTGTCGGCGAGCAGTTTCCGCGTCGATGCGCGCCACGGCTTTGCCCATCCGGCGATTGAGGCGGGCTTTGCCCAGCTGATCCCAGCCGCCAAAGCCCAAGGGATTGCGGCGATGGGGGTTTTCAACTCTTACAATGCCGCGACGCTTGGGTTTCACACCGGCACCTTGGCGCGGGCGGGTCTTTTGGCGATTGGGGCCACGAATGAGGTGCCCACGGTTGCGCCTGTGGGCGGACATCGCCCGATCATCGGCACCAATCCGATTTCTTATGCCGTGCCTGCCCCTCAAGGTCAGATTGCGTTTTTGGTCGATCAATCCGCGACGGCCGTGGCTTGGACCGCCGTCAAGCGCGCCGCAGATCAAGGGCAAGCCATTCCCTTGGGCTGGGCTTTGGACGCCAATGGCGCGCCGACGACCGACGCCGAGGCGGGGCTGGCCGGATCTATGGCCCCGGCGGGCGGGGTGAAGGGGTTTTCCATCGGTCTTCTGGTCGAAGTCCTGTGTGCCGCGCTTGCCGGGGGCAGGCTTGGCCTGCAGCAAGGCTCGTTCACCGACAATGACGGGCAGCCCATCGACAATGGCCAGTTCTTCATTGCCATCGACCCGCAGGGGTTTTCCGGCGGCGGGTTCGACGCCACCATTCAGCAGTTGATGACCTCGATCACCGAACAAGAGGGCGCGCGATTGCCCAATGCCCGGCGCGACGCGAACAAGCGGCGCTTGGCGGTTGAGGGGTTGGAGATTGAGGCAGGGCTCTTGGCCCGGTTGCAGGCCTTCGCATGACCAACAGTTCCATAGAGACCCTGTTGCAAGAGGCCGGGCTTTGGCAGGGCCCGGTCACGCTTCGCCCGCTGAAAGGCGGGTATCTGAACGAGGTGATCTTGGTCCAAACCGGGTCGGCAAAGCTGGTGCTAAAGCGCTTTGCGCCTGAGACCACGGGAACCCTGTTTCCCAACCGCCCCGAAGATGAGGCACGCGCCCTAAAGCGGCTGCAGGGGCTAGATGTCGCGCCGCGCCTTTTGGGGTTCTGGGCCGATGCCTCGATGATGATCTATGACTATGTCGAGGGCAGCCCTTGGCAGTCGGGCACAGCCGATGTCGCACGGCTGTTGCTGCGTAAAGAGGCGGCAGACCCCGACGGGTTTCGCCGCGTGCCGCTGAGCCCGGCCGATATCATGGCCGAGGGCGACGCGCTTTTTGCGCGTTGCAACGCGCCACCTCCGCCGCGACCTGCCCCGCGCGATCTTGCCCCACCCGCGCGGCTGTCCTTGATCCATACCGATCTTGGACCGGGCAATCTGATTGGCCACGGCACAGGTTTGCGGATCATTGATTGGCAATGCCCCGCGGCTGGGGACTTGGCCGAGGATATCTACAGCTTTCTTTCGCCCGCTTTCCAAATCTTAAGCGAACACGCGGTGCTGACCCCGTCCGAACAGGACGCGTTCTGGCACGCCCTTGCCCGCCCCGACCTGAAGGCCCGCTATCTCGCCCTGCGTCCGTTCTATGCGTGGCGTATGTCAGCCTATTGCCTGTGGCGCGCCGAAACCCGGCCCGAGGCCGAGGTTCGAGATCGCTATAAAGTGGCATATGCCGCCGAACTCACAGAACTGGATGCACAGGATGCAGGTTGAACCCACGATTCACAGCTTTGGTCTCTGGCATCACTTTGCCCATAAACCCGGCTTTGACTGCGTCGCCTATGCGGATCTCGCCGCAACGCTTGGGTTCAAGGGCATCAGCCTATCTTTGAACAACGCCAGTTATCGCCACCTTGGCGGCCGGGAGCCTTGGCGGATGGACCGCCTGCGGGCGCATCTGCAGGGGCTTGGCTTTAGTCTGGAAGTGGACACTTCGGGGACAGATCCGACCCATATGACCGAGCTTCTGGGGGTGGCGCATCGCATGGGGGCCACCTCGCTGCGCACCTATACCCGCCACGCGGGCACCCCCGATGCGATGATGGCGGCGACGATCCGCGATCTGGCAGCAGTTGCCCCGGTTGCAAGCGATCTTGGCATCGTTATCGTGTTGGAAAACCACGAAGATTTCACCGGCCCAGAATTGGCTCAGATTGTTGAGGCGGTGGGGCATCCGGCGCTGAAGATCCTCTATGACTATGGCAACTCGCAGATGGTGCTGGAAGATCCCGAAGCCGCGTTAGAGGCGGTCTTGCCCCATGTGTATTCCGTCCATTTCAAGGACCACGTGATGGTGCGCCCCGAAGATGCGGGACAGCTTAGGGTGGCGGGCGTGCCGGTTGGTGATGGGGTCCTGCCCCTGAAACGCCTGACCAAACGCCTGCTGGACCAAGGTCTGCGGCGGATCACGTTTGAGAATGTCTGGGCCTACACGGCACCTATCCGCGCAAGCCGCGTGCCTTTGGCGGGCGTAACGCTGGGCGAAGGGGCGTTTGCTTTTGCCGATCCGCCCTTTGACCCGGCCTTTCTTGTGCTTGACCAATCGCGGCTCTCGCCAGGGCAGTTGGTCGATCTTGAGCATCAGGCCTTGCTGCGCGGGACCGCGGCGTTCCGCAAGGTCTTGACCGATTTGGG
>JACCDI010147523.1_pt1 | contig 13265 bp, 10 predicted proteins | sample 7442791 | NCBI WGS metagenome assembly JACCDI01 (sample SAMN15323434, study PRJNA562643) | freshwater metagenome | isolation source: river surface water | place: USA:Blue River Watershed | collected 2017-08-15
CGCCCGTGCCTGAAAAACTTGCATGAATTGCGGAAGAAAGAGCGCACTGGGGTTGCCTTTTTCGGTTCCTTTTTGGCAAAGCAAAAAGGAACACGACGATAGTCGGAACTTCCGTGCCATGCTGGCACATCCAGCCCCCTAGCGCATCGTCACAAATTCCTCGGCGGAAGTTGGGTGAATGGCCACACAGTTATCAAAATCGGCTTTGGTGGCGCCCATTTTAATGGCCACAGCAAACCCTTGTAGCATTTCATCGGCACCAAAACCAATCACGTGCAAGCCAACAATTTTTTCATTTGGGCCCACACAGACTAATTTCATCCGTGTCGGTTCGCGATGGCTGGTGAGTGCGCGGTACATGGCGGTAAATTCACTTTGGTAAATTTTGACGCTATCGCCGTATTCTGCACGGGCTTGCGCTTCGGTTAGGCCAATGGTGCCAATGGGTGGGTGTGAAAACACCACAGTCGGCACTAAATCGTAGTTCAAATGTTCGTTTGGTTTGTTGTTAAACAAGCGTTCGGCTAAGCGGCGTCCAGCGGCCACCGCGACTGGCGTTAAAGCCACACGGCCCGTGTTATCGCCAACCGCATAAATGTTAGCAACATTGGTATTTTGGAATTTATCGGTGGGGATAAAACCCTGCTCATCTAAGGCTACGCCGGCAGCGGCCAGATTTAATGCTGCAGTATGCGGGGTGCGACCAATCGCCCAAATCAAACAATCGACTTCCAGCACAAAGCCGTGGTCTAAGTGCACCAATAAACTGCCGTCACTATTTTTTTCCACACTCACCACTTGGCTGTGTGGATGGATTTGACAGCCATGTTGTTGGCTTAACTGATGCAGGGTATCGCTGAGCATGCTATCAAACTGGCGTAGTGCTTTATCATGCCGCACCACTAAATGAGTTTGCGCGCCGAGGGCTTGTAACACCCCAGCAATTTCCACAGCGATATAACCTGCACCGACTACGGCCACGCGCTGCGGGCATTGTTGCAGGGCAAAGAAGCCATCACTGTCAATGCCAAGCTCGGCGCCGGGAATATCGGGCCAGCTCGGTTTGCCGCCGGTGGCAATGCAAATGTGGTCGGCACTATACAATTTGCCATCCACTTCAACAGTATTGGCATTGACAAAGCGGGCAAACCCTTTGATGACGGTGACATTATTTTTGGCAAGCACACGATCATATGAACCATGGATCCGGCTGATATAAGCATCGCGACTGGCCAATAACGTTTGCCAATCCAAGCTTGATGCTGAAATTTGGAACCCATAATCAGGCGCTAACGTCAGTGCTTCGGCAATTTGACCAGCAAACCACATGGCTTTTTTCGGTACGCAACCGACGTTGACGCACGTGCCTCCCAAGGCTTTGGCTTCAATGATTGCGCATTTTTTGCCATAACTGGCTGCGCGATTGGCGCTCGCAATACCACCGCTGCCCCCGCCGATGGCGAGGTAATCAAAGTGTTCGGTCATGATAGGTTCTCTTTTCTCTCAGGCAGGCTTGTTATAGAGCCTGTTATAGGGGGCAGCAACGGAAAAAACAAGGGTTGGGTTCAGATTGACTGGGCTCGAGGCATTCTGCAAGATATACTGTATACGAATCCAGTAATCAGCGTTGAAGTGGACGATACAAGGAGATGTCAATGCTAACTTTCGAACTCGGTGCTACAGCGCTCGCAGGCTTAATGGTGTTGGCTGCAGGCTGGCTACTGTGGCGTTTACAAGGCCGGCAGCTCGAATTGGTGCGCCTGCAAACGCAATTACAAGCCGAGCAACTGCAAAACCAAGAGTTGAGAAATCAACTGGATGTGCAGCTGGAAAACAGTAAAGAACAACAAGCGGAATATGCCAAACTCAAAGAAAAATATGACCGATTGCAAGTGCAATTTGCCGAAAAGCAGCAGCAGTTCCAGCAACAGTTACAATGGTTACAAGAAAATAAAAACCAGTTGAAGCAAGAGTTTGAAGTGCTGGCTGCCGAAATTCTGGAGCGTAAAGGCTTACAGTTTCAGCAGCAAAGCAGCCAAACGTTGCAACAATTATTGACGCCTGTACAAGCCGAGCTCAAAGGGTTTCGCGAGAAAGTTGAAGCCATTCATACCGAAGAATTAAAACAGCGTTCAGAGCTAAAAACCGAGCTGGTGCAATTACAAAAATTGAATTTAGCCATCACCGATCAAGCCAGTCAGTTAACCAATGCCTTGCAAGGCCAGAAAAAACTGCAAGGCAATTGGGGCGAGTTGATGCTGGAAAATGTGTTAGAAAATTCAGGCTTAAGACTGGGCATCGATTATCGCCGGGAAGTCAGTTTCAACACGGCCGAAGGGCGTCGTCGGCCGGACGTGATTGTCGACTTGCCCCAACACAAACATCTGGTGATTGATGCGAAAACTTCGTTAATTGCCTATACCCGTTACGTCAATGCCGAAGATGAAACCGAGCGCAGCCAAGCCTTGCAGCAACATTGCCAAGCGGTGAGTGATCGCATTAGTGAATTGGCCGATAAAAATTATTACCAATTGCAAGGGCTCAATTCACCGGAAGTGGTGTTCATGTTTATTCCGATTGAATCGGCTTATGTTGAGGCGTTGAAACAGGATCCGTTGTTGTATCAAAAGGCGTTAGAGCGCAATGTGTTAGTGGCAACGCCCACAACACTGTTAACTAGTTTGAACATTGTGCGGCAGTTATGGCGGTTTGAGCAACAAAATCAACACAGTGCAGAATTGGCAAAACGCGCAGAACGGTTTTATCATAAATTGACCGCGTTCCTAGAAAGCATGCAAGGTGTTGGCAAGCAGTTGGATAAAGCACGGGAAAGTTACGACAAAGCTTTGGCACAGTTGTATAGTGGTAAAGGCAATTTGATTAAACAAGCAGCAGAGTTCAAAGATTTAGGAGTGGCTGTCAGATCTGAACTTGATGCCGAATTAGTGGAAAAGGCGCAGTTAGAATTACCACAAGGAGTGGAATTATCACCGCATGCATCCGTTGTCGACCATTAAGTTTACCGAGGTTACTGCAGCAACATGCCGTGATCTTGCTGTTATTGTTGCCGCTGACTTGGTGTTCAGACGCTGCTGAATTGTCTACTTACGCACAGCCGGTGCAAGCTGTACCCAAGCAAGCTGCGCCCCTGCAAGCTGATGGCCAAAACACAACCACAAACCTACAGCCAAGCTCAAACTCACGCTCAAATTTTGCCTCCTGTCATTTAGTTGCACACTTAAATGAAACCCCCGACACTGCAAAAGCCGAGGGCTTAACGCTGCCGCGTTGGTTTGAATTGCACCAGCGAATTTTGAAACTACTGACCGACCAAGCAGGTTGTAGTCTGTCAGTGGTGGGTAGCCCTTGGTCGAGATCACTCAACTTATTGAAAGCAGGTGATATCGACCTGATGTTGACCATGTCTTATACTGCTGAGCGTGCAACATTTGCTGAGTTCATCGGCGTGCACTATTTAGAAGAATCGGTATTAGTCCTCGATAAACAATACAGTGGCCGTGTGCGTAAATTAACCGACATCAGTTTGCTGCCTGGCTTTATTGGTGTGCTCAGGGATGCTTATTACGGCGATGCTTTTGCCAACATTAAAGCCGATGAAAACTACCAACCCTACCTGCTTTATACCAACACCCTGACGCAAAAACTAAATTTACTCAAACGTCAGCGAGTGCTCGGTAGTATCGAAGACAAAGCCCAGTTTTTGGAGTGGAGTCGGCAATATCCTGAGCTGGCCGAACGATATGAAATTGTGTTTACGCTGCACAAAGCCCCAGTCTATATTGTGGCGAGTAAAACAGGGGTTTCTGAGTCTTTACGCCAGCACTTAAAGCAAAGCTGGGCTGCGGTGTACGGCTCACCAGCACATCTGGCAATTTTGCAAGAATTTGGTTGGAGTTTAGATGATTCAGCTGCCAACTGACGCGGTTTTTATTTGGGTTGGTGGTGCTTTAGATGGCTACACCCGGCTGCTCGCGCGTTATGTGCCTGCCAATCAGCAGGCGGTTCATCATTATGTCCATTGGTATCAGCGTCGGCGGTTACGCCAATTGATGCAACGTTATCCCGCCGCGCAGTTAGTGTTGATTGGCCATAGTTATGGCGCCACGACGGCCGCACAATTGGTCGCGAAAGGCCAACCGGTGGCGTTATTAATTACCATAGATCCAGTGGGTCGCTGGCCAATCGCCATGGGTGAGGTCGCCAAGTCTTGCCAGCACTGGCTCAATTTTCGCGCGGCAGATCAGCGCAATAACTTCGCCAACTGGGTGGCGCGTCTTGGCGGTTGGTGGCAACAGAAACCGCAAGGATATGCACATCAACATATTGATATTGAAGCAGATCATGCATTGGTTGTCAGTCAGGTGATGCCGTTGTTGGCAACATTAAGAGCGCATTGATGGCCGCTGCATTATCAGTTAGTCGCAACCAAGTCGGAACTAGTCGCAACTTGCAACAAATCTCAGGTGGCACTGGGTTGCAATTTTGTTATGCTGAGTTTTTCCAAACCTACTGGAGTATCATCGAATGCCTATTCAAGGGAAGTCTGCGTTTAAAGGGGTCATGTTATCCGCCGTTGCTGTTGCGGTTTTAACTGCCTGTGGCCCGAAACCATCGACAGAGGAGTCTGCTGTGACTGTTACTGCTCCTGCCGCACAAGCCGCAAAATTGAGTTATCCAACGACAGCCAAAGGCACTGTGGTGGATACTTATTTCGACACGCAAGTTGCTGATCCATATCGTTGGTTAGAAGATGACCGCAGCGCAGAAACTGGGGAGTGGGTGAAAGCGCAGAATAAAGTTACCTTTGATTATCTGTCGCAAATTCCTTATCGCGACCAAATCAAACAACGCTTAGAAGCGCTGTGGAATTACGAAAAAATTGGCGCGCCAAGCACCGAAGGGGATTACACCTACTTCTATAAAAATGATGGCTTGCAAAACCAATTCGTGGTTTATCGGCAAAAAGGCGATGGCGCTGCTGAAGTGTTTTTAGATCCAAACACCTTCTCGGCGGACGGCACAACCTCTCTGGCTGATTTGCAATTTACTGAAGATGGGAAAATTGCTGCCTATGCCATTTCTGAAGGTGGCAGCGATTGGCGCAAAATAATCATTATTGACGCAGAGACCAAACAAAAACTTGAACCCGAATTGGTTGATGTGAAATTCTCTGGCATCTCTTGGAAAGGCAACGAAGGCTTCTTCTACTCAAGCTATGACAAGCCTACGGGCAGCGAATTGTCTGCCAAAACCGACCAACACAAACTGTATTACCACAAGCTAGGTACAGCGCAAAAAGATGATGTGGTGGTATTTGGCGGGACTGACGCTGAGAAACACCGCTATGTGGGCGGTCAAGTGACGCAAGACGGCAAGTATCTAGTCGTGTCAGCTGCCAACGCAACTTCAGGCAACAAGTTATTAGTCAAAGACTTAACCAAAGCCGACAGTCAATTCGTCACGCTGGACGGAGAAGGCAGTGCTGATTACAGTTTGGTCGATAGCGTCGGCGACGTGCTGTATTTTGAAACCAATTTCAAAGCGCCAAACAAACGTTTAATTGCAATCGACATGACCAAACCCAGCCAAGATCAGTGGCGTGACGTGATTGCGGAAACAGCCAACGTGTTGTCAGTCAGCAAAGGCGGCGGTTCGTTCTTTGCAAACTACATGGTTGATGCGGTTTCTAAAGTGCAGCAATACAGCTACGAAGGCAAACTGGTCCGTGATATCAGCTTGCCTGGGGTTGGCAGTGCGAGCGGTTTTGAAGGCAAAGCGAAAGATACAACCTTGTACTTCACTTTCACCAACTACAGCACGCCAGGTTCAATTTATGCGTTTAACCCGCAAGATGGTAGCTCAAAAGTCCACTTTAAACCGGCGGTGAAGTTTAACAGCGACGATTATGAATCGAAGCAAGTGTTCTTCACCTCAAAAGACGGCACTAAAGTTCCGATGATTATCACGGCGAAAAAAGGCATCAAACTGGATGGCAGCAATCCAACCATGTTGTATGGCTATGGTGGTTTCAACGTGAGTCTGACCCCAAGTTTCAGCGTTGCTAACTTGGTGTGGATGGAAATGGGCGGTGTTTATGCGGTGCCTAATCTACGTGGCGGTGGTGAATACGGCAAAGCATGGCATGATGCCGGCATTCAACTGCGTAAACAAAATGTGTTTGATGATTTTATTGCGGCTGGCGAATATTTAATTGCCAATAACTACACGTCCAGTGAAAAGTTAGCCATTCGTGGTGGCTCCAATGGGGGCTTGTTAGTGGGTGCTGTGATGACGCAACGGCCTGAGTTGATGAAGGTTGCTCTCCCAGCGGTTGGTGTGTTGGATATGCTGCGTTACCATACTTTCACTGCAGGTGCGGGCTGGGGTTACGACTACGGTACGGCAGAGCAATCGAAAGAAATGTTTGAGTACCTGAAAGGTTATTCACCTGTTCATAACGTCAAAGAAGGTGTGGCTTATCCGGCGACTATGGTCACCACCGGTGATCACGATGACCGCGTTGTTCCAGCGCATAGCTTTAAATTTGCCGCTGAACTGCAAGCGAAGGCTGGCGGGAACAATCCGCAGTTGATCCGAATTGAAACCAATGCTGGCCATGGTGCAGGCACTCCTGTGTCGAAGTTAGTGGAGCAAACTGCGGATACTTGGGGCTTCACCCTGTGGAACATGGGGGTGAAAAGCTTGCCTGAAGTGAAAACTGCAGAGAAATAAATGACCGTCAGGTCTCCCCGAAAGCGCCCTTAAGCAAGGGCGCTTTTTTTATACGCCGATAGTAGTGATGCCGATAGTGATTTAGTCGCGCAACCCACTATCGAGGGTTTGCTGCGATAAGCTATGCTAGTCTCAGTTTTTCAGCAAACCACCATCCAGCTTAGACTTCGCAAGGACATGTTGACTGATGCAGTGTTGCAAATTCCAACGCAATAAACGGCTGTTGGCCTCTTGGCGCAAGGCTTGGGCCATTGGTGATGCTTTGCGGCTCGATGTTTCGCCATTGAATGCTTTGCTCAGCAATGGTTTTCGCATGAAGGGCGCGGTTTTAGTGCGATGGATTTTACTCTGTGTCAGCGGCTGTGGGAGTCTAGTGAATGCTGCAGAGCCTGCCGTGGCAGCTGCGACGGACCCAAAAAACCCCAGTGTTAGGTTTGTTTATCTCACCAATGGTGATCGGCTGAGTGGGGAACTCATTGCGGAAGATGCTCAGCATTTAGTCTTGAAAACGGCCTATCATCCAAGTTTGAGTCTCGCAAAATCGCAGATCCAGCGTGTTGTTGATCCTACCCAAGACAGTCAGGATCCAACCCTAGCAACGACGCAAGCCGACACGCAAATCCTTGCACAAAGTCCGGCAGCAGTTGCCGAAAAACCGCCAAAAGATGCAAAACCGGCAGCGAAACAGCCTTGGCAACTGGAAGTAGATGTCAGTGCTGCCAAACGTCGGGGGAAAGAAAGTAGTGAAAGTATTTCGACCTCGGTGAATTGGGAGTTTCGTCATGACAAGTGGCGCTATAGCAGCGATGCCAGTTTCGATTATGAGATCAAGCAAGAGGTTCGTAAGACTCATAAATATGCGATTAATCCGGGTCTGGATTATTTTTATAATGAGCAAATCTTCGGCAGAGCTCAGTTAGATTTCAATTACAACTATTTGGCAGCCGACTATAAAAATATCGATGTCAGCTTGGGGCCAGGCTTTAGCTTTTTTCGCGATCAACAAGAATTACGGTTGGAATTAATGGCACTGGTCGGCGTAAAAAATGCTTATTTTCGCGGCGACCAATTTTTGCAAGCACTCTTGGGGTATCAAGATTCTGTCAGTTTTCGTTTCGCCTCCTTGGATTATGATTATCAGTACGAATGGCCAAACACGGGGTGGGAGTGGTACGCCAAAGGGTCTTATTTAACGATGTTAGATCAGCCGATCGCATTGCTCGATTTTGCTTATGAGTGGCGCAATGACTTCGGCATTCGTTATTGGTTGACCGACAAAATCCGGCTGAGTTGGTCGATGGTCCATGAAAAAACCGCCATCGATTTAGTGCTGAGTGATGGTACGGTCTGGCCATTGGATGTGAAAGATATTCGGCAGAAATTAAGTATCGGGGCCAGTTTCTAAAAGAGTGAACCCCAGTGATTATCACCATAATAGTGACAAAATAGTGAATATTTTGATCTGCGCTATATTACAAAGCTGCCTAATTTTTCGGCAAGTGTAAAGTTTCTGCATTCGAATTCATTGGGCAGACGTCAAAATGCCTTCTATGTTGAGAGCCAGCCGACCACAAAACAAGAGTCGGCATAGACGACACTATCAACATGACAAGGAATAACTATGAAACTTTCCCATGGGGCAACAGCGCTGCTGTTGGCCTTTTCTAGCCATGCCAGTTTGGCTGCATCTCCCACCACATTTGTCCATTTATTCGAATGGCGTTGGAGTGACGTTGCCACTGAATGTGAAACTTTTTTAGGCCCAAATGGCTATGCGGCGGTGCAAGTGTCGCCGCCGAACGAACATATTCAAGGCAGCCAATGGTGGACCCGCTATCAGCCAGTCAGTTATCTGTTAGAAAGTCGGGGCGGTTCGCGCGCGGCATTCATCAATATGGTGCAGCGCTGTAACGCCGCTGGCGTGAGCATTTATGTCGATGCGGTCATTAACCACATGGCCAATGGCGGCGGTGTCGGGGTAGCGGGGAGTGTTTATGGCAATCGGCAATACCCGATTTACTCCAGTCAAGATTTCCATAGCGTTTGTAGCATCAATGGGTCTGACTACGGCAATAACCGCTGGCGCGTCCAAAACTGTGAACTCTCTGGCTTGCCTGATCTCAACACCGGTGCACCCTATGTGCAAAATACCCTCGCGGCTTACCTGAACGAGTTAACCAGTTTGGGGGTTAAAGGGTTTCGCATCGACGCGGCAAAACATATGTCGGTAGAAGATATTGCGGCCATTCGCAGTAAATTAACGGGCACTCCGCTGATTTATCAAGAAGTGATTGACCAAGGGGGTGAGGCGATTTCTGCTGGTGAATACACTGGCCAAGGTTTAGTGACCGAATTCAAATACAGCGTGCAGCTGGGAAATGTGTTTAAAACGGGGCGATTAGCCAGTTTACGTAACTTCGGTGAAGGCTGGGGCTTTTTACCCAGTAGCCGCGCTGTGGTATTTGTGGATAACCATGACAACCAACGCGGCCATGGCGGTGCTGGCAATGTGGTGACCTACAAAGATGGCCGCATGTATGACTTAGCCAACGTGTTTATGCTGGCCTATCCCTATGGCTATACCCAAGTCATGTCGAGTTACGATTATAAGGGCGACACCGATGCCGGCGGTCCAGGCATTCCGGTGCACCAAAATGGCCAATTGAATTGTTTTGGCACTGATTGGAAGTGCGAACATCGTTGGAGTTACATCGCAGGTGCTGTGCAATTTCGTAACAACACCGTCAATGAATGGCGAGTCACCAATTGGTGGGATAATGGCAATAACCAAATCGCATTTGGCCGTGGCCCTGCCGGATTTGTCGCGATTAACAAGGAAAGCTATGGCCTCAATACCAGTTTAGCGACCAGTATGGCGCCGGGGCAATATTGTAATGTGCTCAAAGGCAAGCTGAGCAGTGACCAAAAATCTTGCAGTGGTGAAGTCATTACCGTTGGCAGTGATGGCCGTATTCAAGCCAATGTTGCGCCTTGGGATGCATTTGCTATCCATCAAGCCAGTAAACTAACGACCGGTGGGACCCAACCAGGCGCCGACTGGAAACGCACCGTGGTGTTTATTCAAGCCCAAACCCAAAGTGGCCAAGATATGTTTGTGCGCGGCGGCTTAGATCATCAAGTGGCGTTGAGTCAAAAAGGCTTGAATTGCACGGCCAGCAATATGTTATGTGCCATGCCTATTCGTCATCGCAATTTGAAAAATGCCACCACTGCGCCATGGAAAGCCAATGATAATTTCTTAGATTGGTATGGCAAAGAAGCCAACCAAAGTGCCAGTGCTGAGGGGACGGCATTGGATTGGACCACCAATCTGTGGCCAAGCAGCTGGGGAGCACTGCGCACCGTGCCCGTTGATGGTTATGGTCAGGAAGCGCTCAATACCTTTGGTGCCCATTATTGGATGATGGACGTCGACATGGATTGCAGCAAAACGCTCAATGGCTGGTTCGAACTAAAAGCCTTCGTTAAAAATGGCCAAGGGTGGGAAGGCGACATTAGTCAGGTCAATCCGCCTTATGCCAGCAAGAACCATTTAGCGCAGTGTGGCAAATTGAATAAGTTTGAGTTCGGTAGCTCGGCGGTCACTATCAGCAACTTGTAATTTGTCGCAGGGATCGGAAAAGGCAGCTGAATTGGCTGCCTTTTTTTGGTGTTGGGCTGACATTCAACGTTGGTAAGCGGGGGGAATACTACAAGTTGTTACATATTGGTAAAGTGAAATACTGCCATTTTGGCGTTACTTACGGTAGGCTGCAGTCAGTATTGACAAAGTAGACAAGGAATACTGATGAAACTTTTAACCAAACTTTTCATTTTTACGTTATTTGCACCTTGCATTGCAAGCGCTGCAACGGGAACTAAAGTGGATGTTACTGCAGCTCAATATGACGCTGCTTTGAAAGTGGCAATTCGCCAAGCGCACTTGAATCAACCTGAAGATGCATTTCCTGTGTTACTGCAATATGCGCGGTATGGTGAAAAAGTCGCGCAAAATTTAGTAGGAACTTATCTCATCAACGGCCAAGGAACACCGGTCGATGTGGCTCAGGGTATTGTCTGGATGGCATTGTCACTGGAGCAACAAGATAAAATTTGGAAGAAAAATTACGAGAAAATTACTGCGCAGTTATCGAAAGAGCAGCTTGCCCAGTTAGAGGTCATGATTGAGCAGTATCGGGCCAAATATGGTGCTGATGCGCAATATATGTCATGCCGAGTGGAACCGCGTAAAACGGGGTCCAGTTTGCGCATTCATTTATGTCTGAAAATCAGAGATAAAGATGATGACGTACAAATCAATGTGTATGCTGAGGATCAACCAATCCCTGGTGCGGAGTTGGTAGCATTTAAATAAATGCAGTCTAAGACGCCGACAGGATCCTGTCGGCGGTCTCGCATGATAGTTTTTCGAAAATCACCACAGATTTCAAACAAGATCACATATCGATATATTGCGGCCAGCCCAATAAAGGGTTCTGCAAACCTTGTTTATGTTCAAAGGCATCCAGTTTTTCCGGGGATGCATCTTCAAGAGCCAAGGCGCGATATTTCTGCGCAAAATTCAGGGTTTTCAGCAAGGCTTTGGCGAAGTTATCCCCCAAATCTTGCCGAATCGCTGCAGCAATGCCGGCGGGCAATTCAGCCAACACCGCTTCAGTTTGTAACTGGAGATAATCCAAGTTAAACCAACGCTCTTGCAATTCGATATGACGGATGCGCTGCTTCAGATCTTGCTTCACTTTACCGTTACTACAAATGACCCGATAAAGAATCACTTCGGCCAACATGCCTTCAAGGTTGAAATGCTCGAAGGGATCCAGTTGGGTGTGATAAAAAAAGGTCTGTTTAATCAGCGCAATGGCATTGCGGCGGTTCGACTCTACCAAGGCTTGTTGGTACAGCTGCCAGCCATGCCATTCTTCGGCATCGGGGGGGCTGGATATATCCCGCAGCAATTGCTCATCGACATCACCATACAGCGACTTGCGGCTGTTACTTTTGCTGCTGACAGTGCTCAGCATGTGCCAGCCTTTTTGAAACGGTTTTACCACGCCCTCAGTACTGGTCAGTAACTGCAGCGCTTTGGCCAGATCATGGCCTGACAATTCAAGCAAACCCACGCTCACCACGCCGATGATGTCGTGCGCCGCTTGCTCCAACAGATGCATTTTGTACTTGTTATAAAACTTATCAGCAAACTTTAAACTCATCAGCACCGCTTTGTTTTTGATTTCAGCCAATTGTGCTGTTGAAAGTTGCTGCTCTGCTTGGCCATAGGCCAACACTTGGCTAAAAAACGGCCCTTGGTTTTGTTCGCGAACGACTAATTGCATCAGGCGGTTCCTTAGTCCAAAAAGCTAAACATATCATCCACTTCGGCGTACTCATCAGTGGCCTGATTTTTCTCTTTGGCTTGCATCACCAGTTCAGTGGCAAACTTATTGATGATGTTTTCCCAGCCCGAGTTGTCGTTGCGCACTAAGCTTTTAATCGCTTGCTCAACGTCTGGCGTGAGCTGGCGGATTAATGCCAACAAACTGCGCGGGTCGTCAAAGCCTAAACCGTGCACTTCTTCATTTAAATGCCGCTCGGTGTAGCTGATGGCTTCCTCTAAATCCTGTTCTTCTTCATGCAATAAGTCATGGATTTCATCGTCGTCGGCGAAGGCTTCGCCGCGATAGATTTCAATAAATGGGATGGCTAAATAGAATAAACCCGCCGGATCTTCGGCGATACAGCTGAGGATTTCCGCCTGTTTTTCTTCGGTTTCTTGCGTGCGAATTAAATAAGTTAAAAAATCAAACGTATGCTGTTTCAGCTCTTCTGCATTATTTTTGATTTTCTCTTCCCAATACAGCGGCTGTTGGCAGACGATGTCACGGATTTTTTCTGGCGTCATCAATTCGGAAATAATCGATGGGAACGAAATATCGTGTTGGCTGTTAATTTGCGTCAAAGTGACGATGTCAATTTGCTCAATGACTTCAACGAGTTGATCATCTGACATGGTGTTGGCGATGATTTCAAAGCGTTTGCTGGCCTGCTTAGGCTCGACAATCGCTAGTTCTTTGATTTCTGCCACAGTGATTTCAATCAGGTTATTCATCAGCGATCTTCCCCTTTAAAACGAATTTCATCGTATTGGTCGTCATAACCATCTTCGTCGTCTTCGTCGCGGCCTTCGTAGTCATCCTGCGCTTGGTCACGATCGTCGTAATCTTCGTCGTCATGATGGTCTTCATCATCAGCATCGTCGTCGTCATCTTTCGCGCGTTTAGCAACAACTTTGCCCTGCATTTCAAGGAGGTACAGCACAGCACAAGCTTCGATTAATAAATCTTGCGAGTAATCACGGACTTTTTTCACCAACGGTAAATCGTCATTGCTAAAGGCGACTGTGACTTTAAAGTCATCCCATGCCGGCATGGTTTTGGTGTTGATCCAATGCGCCCATTTGAGCTTGGCTTCTTTGCTAAATTTCACCCGGCCAA
>JACCDI011351438.1_pt1 | contig 13265 bp, 34 predicted proteins | sample 7442791 | NCBI WGS metagenome assembly JACCDI01 (sample SAMN15323434, study PRJNA562643) | freshwater metagenome | isolation source: river surface water | place: USA:Blue River Watershed | collected 2017-08-15
CTCTTGCCCTTGGCCACCTCCTGGGCAAAGACCTCTTGTTGTGGCGTCAAGCCATGCTCATTCTTGGCGCTCATGATCGAACTTCCTTCACTTCAATCCCGTGCCGCCACAGCATCAGCTTTCGCTTGAGCCTGAATTCCGGCGTCACGGCTCCCTTCACATCCTCTACAACTTGGCACCCTGCGCGGTCGGTGTAGACAAAATCGGCCAGGTAAACCGTGGGGCGCTCCTTTTTCCCGCTCGGTGAGACTTGGGCGGGTATCAACTCAAATGCAACCTGCAAGCGCAGATCGCGGATCTCCCCTGCCAGTTCCAGCATGGCCAAGTACTGCCAGCGCTTATGCTCAGCCTTGGAGTCGAAGGTGATGCCCTTGTCAGACACTTTCTCGTTGCCGTACTTCTGGGTGCGGCGCTGGCGCTCGGCTGGGTTGTCCCGCATGGCCGTGGCCGATGGCCTGCCAGCGATGCGGGCTTTGATGTCCACGAGTTGGGCGGGCGTCAGGCGCATGGCCTTGCTCACAGAATGTCCTCCCTCACGGCGTGGTGGACTTCTGCCCAGCTGAGGGGCGTTTCTCCAGGCATTGGCGCACGGACTCCAGCACTCGCTCCCGGCCAGGGTTCGACGGGAAACGCGCGATGGCTGCCAGCATGGCTGACGCTTGGGCCTTGCTCGGGTAGGCGGACAACACCAGGCGGGTGCAACACTCCAGGCACTGGAAGCGGTACGCCCCACTGGTGCGCTGTTGCTTGAATGATTCGCAGGCTGGGCATATCACACCCCCACCTTCTTGGCGCGGTAGCTGTCCCAATCGAGCGTCAGGCGGATGCTCCCACCCTGCGTCAGGCGGTCGTAGGTAGCATCACCCAACACCTCAATCAGCTCTTCTCGGTTGAGGTTGGTCGCCAGCAGGTTTGGCAGTTGGGCCTCGTAGCGGGCGTCCAGCAGCCGGAAAAAGGCGTCCTGTGCACTCTTGGCGTTACTGCTCCTGCCGATTTCATCGATCATCAGCAGGTCGATCGACGCCATGCCGCTTAGCCATACCTCACGCTCGTCAAAGCCCTTCGACCAGTAGGCGTCAAGGTACTGGCTGGCCTTTATGCGCAGCACGGAATACCCGTCATCCAGCAACCGACGACTGATCGCCGTGGCGAGGTGGTTCTTTCCCGTGCCAGGGCGACCGCACAGCAGCAAACAAGCCCCCGCGTCGCGGTACTTGTCGAACTCGCTTGCGTAGCTTTCGCAGCGGCGCAAAACGCGCTGCTGTTCCTCTGTGCTCGCCTCGTAGTTGTCGAAGTCGCAGGCCACAAACCGCTTCGGGATGTTGCTGGCGGCCAGTAGCCGGGCAGCGTTCGCCTGCTTCCGGCAGATCGGGCAGCCGGGCGGGTACCAACGCTCACCGCCGCGCTCGTCCTGCATGTTCATGGGGTACTTCCCGTGCGTTTCGCACTCGGCGTACTGCTGCACGAAGGCCCTGGGCGTCGGGGTTGGTTTGGCCTTCACCGCAGCAATGGCGTTTTGCGCGAGGTCGGCCACGCTCTGCATCGAATCAGGCGGGTTCTTCAACGTCGTGTCCGTCATGGTTGGCTCCTTGTTTCGGTCTGGTCTTGGTCTCTGTCGCCATGCGCTGCGCGTCAACGATCTGGCCCTTCACGATGCCGATGGCGTAGGCGAAACTCTTGCCCTTTTGCGCGGCCTGGCGTGCGGCCTGCTCGAACATTCCGATCTCAGCCCCTTGCTCGATCAAGACCGGCAGGTCGGGGTGTGAGGGGTTGACGGTGGCCAGGCCTGCGGATCGCATGGCAAAGCAGATGGCCGTGGTGCGAGACACGGGCTTGGGATGGCCTTCAGGGGGGGATTCACCAGTAGTTGACCTGTGTGTGTCTATATCTACTGGTGACTGGTGTCTGGTGTCTGGTGTCTGGTGAGCATTGCCTTCGCTATGCGTTCGCATTGCGTCCGGTGATGCGCTCGCATTGCCTTCGCTATGCGTTCTCGGCTTATTCCAGCGGGCTTCCGCACTGCGTTTGGCCTTAGCCTGCTTGTCTTGGTAGCGGGCAATTTCCTCGTCGCATCGGACGTTGTGCCAGCCATCCTCGTGCAGGGTGAAGAACTCGTCCAAGACCGTCGAAACGGCATCGCGCTCTTCTTTGGAGCGTGCACCGACAAGACGCTGCACGGCCTTCTGGTCGGCTGGCAGGGGCTTCTCGGTGGCGTAGTACTTGCGGATGAGGCGGCTGTACGCAGCGTCCTCGATGAAGCTCAGGTGGGCGGTGGCTTCGGCATAGTCGCCAATGTGGTGTTCGTAATAGTTCATGGGGAGGCCCGGTAACGCAGGTAGCGGGAGTTGCGCGCCGTGTCGGGAACACACTCGACCAGGCGCTGGGAGCGCAGAAACAAGAGCGCCCAATCCACGCTCTTGGCACTGCGGCCTGTGCCTTTGACGATCTGCGCATGGGTGAGGAACATGCCGCGCTTGGCCAACATGAAGGCCAGGACAGCGGCTGTGGCGCTCCCATCCCGGATGACGCCGGGCGGGCGGGGGTTGTAGCGGGGTACTTGCAGGCCAAGGCCTTGCTGTCGCTTCTCAGCAATCAAAGTCAGCTGGGCTGCCATCCATGACGAACTCATCCGAGGTTTTCCCGAGATTCGTCGGATGGACCCATGGTGAGGGGACGTGTCATCCTTCGCACCATGGACAATTCGCCAAACACGGCTCGCTCGATCAGCATGCGCACGTACTCAGCTTTGGGTACGCCCATGCTCACGGCCATGGCGATCACCGCCTCGTTGAGTTCCTCGCTGACGGGGATGTCCAGGCGCGCTACCAGCTTGCCATCGGGGTTTGATCTGCCTGATCGACTGAGCATCGTGTTCATGGCTGGGGGCTCCTACATGTCTGAAAATTTTTGGTGGCAGGCAGCCGCGCTCTTTTGGGCGGCTGTCTGCTTTTTCCGGGTGGGCGCGATGACCAAAGGCATTGCGATGAGCCGCCGCACGTGGCTTGAGATCGGGCAGGCAGCGTTCATCGTGGTGGTCCTCTTCGCCTTACTTACTGAGGGCCGGGGATGCCGATCCACGGGCACGTCGAGCCTTGAGCCCGCCTCGTGCGTTGGGGATGCGCAGTGCTGATGTCCGCTTGTCGTGCTTCTCGAACCAGTCAAGCAGCGGCTGAACTGTGTCCAGGCGTGGTGAACACAGCCCGGCATGGATGCGGCTTACGGTGGCCTGTGGCACCCCGCTCTCCTTAGCGATGCGGTTGTGCTGGCCAGCAAGTTCGGACAAGCGCCTGCGGAGGTAGTCGTAGATCGGTTCTTTATTCATGGCCCCCGAGTGTATCCGTATCCGGATATTTAATCAACCACATCCGGATATCCATTTATGGAATCATTGCAGCCATGGAATCTCTCCGACAACGACTTGCCCGCCTGATGCGGGAACTTATGGACACGACGATGGTGGACACCCAGACCAAGGTGGCCGCCAAGGCGAGCGTGTCGCAATCCACAGTTCAGCGGCTGCTGTCGCTTGAACAGTCTGCGACCGTGGACCTCCTGGAGTCGTTGGCCAAGGCGTTTGGCGTCAAAAATGCTCAGTACCTGCTGCTTGAGCGTGAGGAAGCAAAACTCTTATCACTTTGGTCGGGTCTCAATGCCGAGGACCGGCAGACCGTTCTGGGCTTTATTCAAATGAAGGCCCAGGTCAGACCCGTGCACGATCTACCAGCGCAACTCAGCTTCGATTCCGGCACGCCGGTGTCGCCCGAGTTGCGCGCTGCGTCGAAGCGGGCATCGGTGAGGAAGCCGGGAACAGACTCCCTGAGCAACCAATCAGATGACAAGGCAAGATCCAACACAACACGCGCACGGCGCAAGGCTTGACACCGTTCATAGCTTTCAACCCCATCCCGAGCGCATCAAGCGCATCCGCGACTGGCACCAGGCGCAAGCCACCGCCGAGCAAGTACCTGTCGCGCTCCTGTCCATGGGCATCACCGACTGCGGCCAGGTCAAGACCACCGGCCTGGCCATCGAGCCCGAGCATGCGCTGATCTTCCTGGCTGAGTTGGAGTCGGTCACAGTACGCTTGCGCGCCTTTGTTGCAGCCAGGCGCACGCCGACAGTCCCTCCGGCAGACATCCTCCCTTTCGAGCGCAGAGCCTAGCGCCCTCCCCCCATGACTGGGCGTTGCCGTGGAGACACGGCAGCAAAAAATATCCGTTGACGAATATCCGTATCCGGATATAAAATCGAGGCGTCAGGAAATTTTTAAGGAGTCAGGAATGAAAGCAGCACAGTACGCAAACAAGTTGGGTTACAGCGATGTCGAGCCCTTCGAGGTCGTGAGAGTCGTCAGCGACAAGTGCCTGGAAGTCCGGGAAATGGATGCCGAGATTGATCCAGCATGGAAGCCTGAGTGGGTGGTCGGCGGCTTTGCTGGGCAGTGCGTCAACCAGGGATCGCAGAAGTGGATCATCGTCAGCAACCCGGCCAACCCGGTGCGGCGGATTCGGCTTCAAAAGAGCGGCGACTGGAAAGCCGCCAGCGGTGAACGGTTTGCCATCAGCGGCATGCCCATCAAGTTCTACGACTACAACTTCTGAGGTGAGCACCATGAACTTCGCACAAACCGCCCAAGGCTTTCAGTTCCAGATCAACGCCATCGCACAGGTGGCCAACATGACCAGCGATCAGGTCTATGAACTCTGGCGCAGGTACGACAAGCAATGCACGATGTACGACCAGTCGCCCGTCATGTTCGAGTTTGTCCAGTGGTACGCCGCCGAGCTTGGCGGAAACCAGCGAGCACTCCAAGACGCTCTCGATCAAATCGAAGCAGTGCTTTGACTTGTCCATCAATAACCGCATCCGGATATTCACAATGAACTTTGAAGAACAAATGAACCAAGGCGGCCCGCTCTTCTGGGCCGTGACCGTGGCCAGCGCCAGCGTGGCGTACCTGGCCTTGTGGGCTGTGATGGCCCTGCCTGATGTCCTGGGGGGCGTATGAGCCTTGGAAACAGACAACCCGGCCAGGACGTGTACCTGGGCGATGGCGTGTACGCCAGCTTCGATGGCTTTCAGATCTGGCTGGCGGTCAATCACCAAGACAACCAAGTCGTGGCCATCGAGCCCATCGTAATGGAGAACCTGGTGCGCTATGCCGCTGGTGTGTGGCCCAAGGTCAAGCGCCTGCCCTCTGACGACACAGAGGGGGGTGCGGCATGAGCGATCAGTACTTCAAGTTCACTGAGTTCAACCCACGGCGCGCAATGCGCGGCGCAGAAGCGGCGCGAGTCGAGGTTGACCAAGATGGTGATTGGCTTTGGATGAGCAAGCGAGACATCAAGGCCAACATGGAAGATTTTGGCGCTCATCCAGAACTACAAAAGGCACTCGATGCTTACGGGGCGTTTGCATGAGGCACTACGACGACGCCCTGCACATGATGGAAGTAATGGGGGGCAGCTTTGTCAAAGCGCTGGCTCACCTCTACTACATGGCAGACAGCACGAACAAGGTGCGCGTGCGTCAAGCCTTTCCCGAGTACTTCGAGAAGTACGAGGCCATGTACCGCCAACACCGCGACCAGGTGAAGGGCGAGACATGAACGAGATCCAAACCCGTGTGGCCGGTATTCCCTGCATTGCCAAGGTCACGCACTTCTATCGACAAGCCCCATGGCGGGGCAGCGCGCACACCTGCGATAGCGACCTCGACTACTACGGCTACACCGAATGCGAGTTCGAGATCCTGGACCGCCGTGGCCGCCCTGCCCCATGGCTTGAGCGAAAGGCCACTGATGCCGACCGAGAGCGCGTCGCCGAAGAAATCGAAACCCAACTAGGAGACTGACATGCAACGAGTCACACCCTACGACACCGGCAAAGTGAAGATCGGTTGTCACTACCAGCCACCCGCGCGCATTGACATGAGCGCCGACATGGAGCGCCTGCAATCCGGACTACTTCGCTATCGCGGACCACGGATTGACATCGACGTGCGCCTGATCCTGGAGCGGGTCAGCTATGCCGCATCGGCCTGCATCGCTTTCATCACCCTTCTCATCATCATCAAACCGCAGTAATCATGAAAACCAAGCTCGCCAAAGGGACGCCCTGGCCACACAAGAACCCGGCCAACAAACAAGAAGTGAATCTCGATGCCGTGCAAAAGTGCGCTGACCCGTACAAGCCTGAGCGCATCGTCCAGCGCCACAAGTACGACGAGCTTTTCGCCAACGTCAAAGAGGGCGACTGCTTCCGATGCCCAGACGCCAAGACCACGGCTGCCGTGGCGCGTGCCCTGCGCATGCACTTCAAGCGCAATGGCCTCGATGGCGTGATCCGCCAGAACGTCAAGACCGATGACGGTGTATGCCGGGTTTGGGCGGTCAAGGTATTCAAGGGGGCCGCATGAAGCGATTGCTGTCCACCCCATACCTGGAAGTGCGATGGGAGCCGCGCTGGCCAGCCATTGCCATCGGCTTCTACGGCGGCAAGAGCGTCCGGCGAGTTTTCGTTGTGCTGGTCAGCCCGCTCGTTATCTTGGTAGGGAGGCAAGCATGAACTGCTGCGACGACTACGGCGATTGCCGCCAAGGGCGGGACTGCCCGGCAAGAGGGCGGGAATGCAACCACTGCCACGGCATCGGCTACGACGCCAGCGGTCTTCGCTGCACATGCACAAAGCCCGCAAAGGTAGCCAAAGTCAAAAACCGGCACCACGCCAAGGCAGCACTGCCACACAGCGTATGGCGCGCATACATGCGTCACCTTGCCAAGTGGATGCTGATTGTTTGGGCGCTTTTGCTTTCTGTCCCCCTGGTAGTGTCAGTCGCCTCGGTTGCAAAGGGAATGGCATGACAACCCTCCCCTATGACGTGACCCGGTGCAGGCCTCAAGCAGCCAGCATCCAGTGCGCCAACTGCAAGCGCTGGGCAGATCACCCCGAGCAGGTTTTCGGGAGCATCACACCCCTTGTCAACGCAACCGGTCCGCGAGATCCGGCATGCGTGTACGTGCCTATCAGCCTGATACCGGAGGCTGTATGAGCTTTGTGAAGAACCCCATCGCCATGCGCGAGACACCGCGCAACGCTAGGCCGTTCAAGTTATGCGACTGGTGCGAGTCCAAGCGGGCACCCGAGGGCGGCATGGATATGGGACGTGGCCGCTGGATGTGCGCTGAGTGCTGGAACCGTAGAGCGATCAAGAGGACTGGCAAATGAGGGCCGGAATCACAGCGCGACCACCGGACACGCCGGAGCACCACATACGCATGGCGCGCATCTTTATCCACCAGGCACGCGAGACCATCCACCGCGATTGGTTTTTCACGCTCATGGCCTGGGCAGCGGAACGCCGTAGGCGTGCGGCACAACTCAAGGCCGTAGGGCCTGCGCAAAAGGACTTATTTGCATGAGCCTCAATACCGACATCCGCAACCTGGGCAAGTGGCTCAACGAGGAACAGACCGCGCCCATAGACCGCCAAGCCCTGGCCAGGCTGTTGACATGGGCTCAGATGGCCGACAGACCAGCAGCATGGGTGTACCCCGAGTTTTTCGAGGGGATCACCAAGGCCGGATGCTGGACCGCCTACGCTGGCGATGGATCAGCCGCCGCTGGCGGTGTACAGCGCTTACCTCTTTACCGTGGGCCTCAGACGGGCGGCGATGAGCGCCGACACATCATCTGCCTGTGCCCGGATTGCACCAAGCCCGCTCACCCAAAAAAGCCTGTGGCGTGGTCTGAGCGCTGGTACGGAAGCGGACCAGAGCGTGGATGGTGGATCGTTTGTGGACGCGATCACATCGCATACCTTGGAGAATCAGAGTTTGCAGAAGATGCGGTGAACATAATTGTCACCGCCCACAATCAGCCCCACCCCCAAGCGCGTGAGCCTGAGCAGCCAGCGCAGCACCTCAGCGGCCCATGCGGGTGCGGCAAGCAGAACATGGCGTGGTGCGCGGCAAACACATGCAGCAAGGCTGAGCAGCCAGCGCAGCAGTGGACTGACGAAACTGCAAAGGTGCCAGATCACGTTTGGGGCACGCCACCATTCAGGTTTCGGCGTTTTGTGTACGGCCAAGAGCGCGCCCAAGATGTTCTGATTGAGCGCGAAGAAACGCTGGAAAGGGCAATCAAGAAGGCTGCTCGAATCTGTCCGCCAAGCGAAATGACAGTGCTTGTTTATGAAGGCCCCCGCCCCCAAGCGCGTGAGCCGCTGACGGATGCGATGGTGGTAGAGGCTGCACGGATGTTGAGTGACCGCCAAGCCGCTGCCTGCAACGTGGATTGTGGCGACATGTGGAAGATGCACGGCAATGAATTCATTGACGATGCACGCGCTGCTTTGGAAGCCGCCCACGGCATCAAGGGGGAGAAATGAAAGAACTCGCAACCTGGGAAATCATCGTGGCGGTGCTGGCCGTGTCGCCCATGTACTACATCGCGTGGTGGTTTTTGTTCCGCTGCGGAAAGGGGGGCGCATGAGCGAGATCTCCAAAGGCGTAATTGTCGAGATATTGCCAACAGCGATATGGATTGAAAGCGACATATTTGGAAGCCGCCATGTGGTGCTTCAACACCAAGGATGCGACCCATTCACTTACGCATCATTCCAATACGACTACCGATACACCAGCAACGCAGGCACATGGGAGGCAGCAAGAAATCTTGCTCTGGCTTTGGGTGCAACCGAACCGATTGAACAAAAACACCGAAATTTGTCGTTTGAGCCTGCGCGTGAGTGGGAGGGCCTGACAGATGAGGAAGCCAACGAACTTTGGGAAAGCACAGATTCAGATTGGGAGCTGATGAAGCGCACCGAGGCCAAGCTCAAGGAGAGGAACGCATGAGCAAACTTAAATCACTTACGTTCGACGAGTACAAAGTAAGCGCCAAGGCGATACTCAACGAAGCGATCGACGAAGAACCTGATGCAGTCATCGTGTTGATGTTCCATCGTGGCACAGGCCAGTTCAAGATCAAGTGTTCCAAGATCGAGGATCGCCTGAGTTTGATTGGCGCTTTAGAAGAAGCAAAGAACCACGTTCTTGTGAATGGGTACGCATCATGAAACCACTAAGCAAAGTGCACGCAGAGGCCGTACTTAAGGCCAAGACCGAGCAAGAGCGGGTCAAAGCCGCCGCCGTTGCTATGGTCGAGAGACCGGTAGAAATGATTCGCGCCATCCTGCTAAAGCACGAACAAGCCGTGATCGAGGTCATGTCTGACTTGGCAAAGGAGCGGGACAGAGCGCGGGAGCTGCTGGAGCGGTGTGAGAACGAGATGCGCTACGCCGGGTGGACCAAGTTCGAGTCGGACAACCCCGCTCGCAACGGGGTGTATGAACAGGTGAAGGAGTTCTTGAAATGAACATCACTATCTATACCAAATCCAACTGCCCCAACTGCGTGAGCGCCAAGCAACTGCTCAAGAGCAAAGGACTGGAGTACGACGAACTCAATCTCGAAACCCATCCAGCTTTATGGGAAGTTCTACGTAAGCACTCGCCAGATATTCGTCAGCTACCGCAGATATTCATTGATGGCCAGCGGGTCGGGGGCCTCGCCGGACTACAAGCCGCACTCAAGCAGCTGGAGGCGCATTCGTGATCGCCTTCATTGCTGGTCTATTCATTGGGGCCATGCTGGGCATGCTGACCGCCGCCCTGTACGCGATTTCCAAGACCGACGACTGACGCCCATGACCAGGTGCCAAGCTGCGCAAAATCACGTTTATCCCAGCGTGACGCACCAACCCGCAGATGTACCGCAGACCGCCCAAAAAGAACCCCTACGGCAACCCGATTGCCAAGGCCATCATCAAGCAGGAACTGACCAGCCAGATCCTGAACCACAAGATCCGCCTGTACCTCATGGAGGCCGGAGAGCCGTGCGATGCCTTGATGGAAGCCACGGGCGTTTCCATGGCCATGGTGGGCTATGCCGCCGAACTGGAGGCCGCCAAGCCTGGCAGCAAGTTCAGCCGCGAGGACCCCAAACTGCGCATCCTTCGAGGTGGGCTGTCCGCCTGCCAGCAAATGCTGCTGGCCAACCGCTGGGACCCATTGCAGGCCACATCCATTTCCATGGGCATCGACGCCACGGTCGAGCTTGTCCCCCTGGTGAGCCCCGAAAGCCTGGCCGAGGCCATGCGCGCCCTCTCCTAACTGTCACCTGTGTTGCAAAGACCGCAATTTTTTTGCGGTTGATTATCCGTATATGGTTGCATTGATATCCGTATGCGGATATGATGGAGCCGTAGTCAGGAAACTTAACAGGAGTCAGGAACCATGAACCAAGCCCAAATCGAAGCAGTGGCAAACGCCAATGCCTTCCTCAACAACGCAGGCCTGCCGCTCATTGAAGAGCGTGTCTTGCAGGTCCAAGTCAAGAACGTGTACGGCAAGGCCACCGTTTACCCGGCCAACGAAACCGCCGAGTTCTTTGCGGCCATCGCCGGTACCAAAACCCTCGCGCCAGTTGTCCTGGCCTACGCCAGACGGTTGGGCTTCGACATCAAACAAGTCGAGGCCTATCAGATTCCGGGGGTGCAGTGATGTGGGGCGCACGCAGTAACAAGGGCGCAGCCCTTACCCGCAAAGCCAACAAGGCCCTCAAGGGCCTGGTTGAGTCGGTCAAGGTCAAGAGCGGCGGCTACACCAACATGGAATGCGGTGAAGTCAGTGGCCCGGAGATCGAGCCTCTGATGTTCGCTCGCCAGATCCTGATCGATGTAGGCATCGAGTGCAGCGAGATCCAGACGTTCAAGAACATCGGGCCTCGCTTCTACATCCAAAACGCCAAGGTGGCCGCATGACGCTGGTCCAACGTCAAACCCGCATCGTGCGCGCACTGGAAAACGTGTACCGCCGCAAGTGGCAAAACCCTGGGCAGCGGTCCAGGGCTGTGCGACTGCTGGCCGAGTTCAACGCCAAGCGTATGGCCTTCGCGGGCTACACCGCAGACGATGCCCGCGCCAGCTTCAAGCAGTGCATGGACATGGCCATGCTCAACATCAACTCAGGGCCTTTGTTCGCCCAGCAATAACCGCATCCGGATTTTTGAAAGGAAACCAACGTGAGCAACGAAAACTCTTCCCTCTCTGTCAGGCCAGTTGGCCAAGTGGACCTCAGCCCTCAAACCTTTGAGCAAGCCTTGACGCTTGCCAACTACCTGGCTGATTCAGATCTGGTGCCAAAGGACTACCGGGGCAAGCCTGGTAACTGCCTGATTGCAATTCAATGGGGCTCTGAACTTGGCCTCAAGCCGTTGCAAGCCCTGCAAAACATTGCCCCGATCAATGGCCGCCCGGCTCTTTGGGGTGATGCAGTCATCGCCCTGGTGCGCAGTAGCCCCCTGTGCGAGTACGTGCAGGAGTCCGACGATGGGCACACGGCAACTTGCCGAGCTAAGCGCCGAGGCGAGGCCGAGCACATCGCCACGTTCAGCATGGACGATGCGCGCATCGCAGGCCTGCAAGGCAAGCAAGGCCCATGGACGCAATACCCCAAGCGCATGCGCCAGATGCGCGCCCGTGCATTTGCCCTGCGTGACGTTTTCCCCGATGTGTTGCGCGGTATGCCGGTGGCCGAGGAAGTCTTCGACACGCCGACCAATGTCATTGACCCATCGACCGGCGAAATCACCCCGGCACCAGCGCCAGCGCGCCCCGCCCTGGCCGCTTATCCAGAAGCCGACTTCAATGCCAATCTGCCTAGCTGGCGCAAGGCCGTTGAGTCTGGCCGCAAAACGCCCGACGAACTGATCTCCATGGTCAGCACCAAGGGTGTGCTGTCCGATGCGCAAAAGAAGGCCATCCAGAACCTGGCCCCCATCGATGCGCAATCCACCGTCAACGATCCCGCAGCTGATGCAGCGCCCGCCGTTGACCAGTTTGTGAAAGACATGGAGTAACCCAAATGAAGACCATCGATCTGATCCAGGGCACGCCCGAATGGCACGCCCACCGCGCCACGCACTTCAACGCCAGCGATGCCCCAGCCATGATGGGGTGCGGCCTCAAATCCCGCACCGAATTGCTGGCCGAGTTGCACACAGCCATCAAGCCCGATGTCAGCCAGTACGTGCAAGAGCGCGTGTTCGATCCCGGCCACCGCTTTGAAGCCCTGGCCCGCCCCTTGGCCGAAAAGATCATCGGCGAAGACCTCTACCCCGTGACCGGCGTCAATGGCGAATACAGCGCCAGCTTTGACGGGCTCACCCTTATGGAAGACGTGGCCTTTGAACACAAGACGCTCAACGATGCTTTGCGCGCTGCTTTCGATGACATGGAAACCATGGCCCCCGAGTACCGGGAGACTGTTTCCGCTGGCCGCTGCCTGCCTCTCATGTACCGGGTGCAGATGGAACACCAGGCCCTGGTCTCGGGTTGCGAGAGCATCCTGTTCATGGCCAGCGAGTGGGACGCTGACGACAAGCTGATCGCAGAGCGCCACTGCTGGTACAAGCCCGATCCCGAACTGCGCGCCAAGATCGTCGCAGGCTGGGCACAACTGGCCGAAGACCTCAAGGTCTACACCCCGGCCCCCATGGCGGAGCCCGCTCCCACCGGCAAGGCCCCCGAGACCCTGCCCGCCTTGCGCATTGAAGTAACTGGCGCTGTCACGGCATCGAACCTGGCCGCCTTCAAGGAAACCGCGCTCAGTGCCATCCGCTCGGTCAACCGCGACCTGAAAACCGATCAGGACTTCGCGGACGCAGACGCCAGTGTCAAGTGGTGCGGCGATGTCGAAAGCCGCCTGGCCGCCGCCAAAGAGCATGCCCTCAGCCAAACGGCCAGCATCGATGCTCTGTTCAAAGCCATCGATGACATCAGCGCCGAGGCCCGCAAAGTCCGCCTCGACCTGGAAAAACTGGTCAAGGCCCGCAAAGACCAGATCCGCATGGAGATCGTGTCGGAGGCTGTCGCCAAGGGCAACGAACACATGCGCACCCTGAACGAGCGCATCGGCAAGCCACTCATGCCCACAGTGCCAGCCGACTATGCCGGTGTCATCAAGGGCAAACGCTCCATCACCAGCCTTCGCGATGCCGTGGACACCGAACTGGCACGGGTCAAGATCGCGGCCAACGAAATCGCGGACCGCATCACGCTCAACCTGCGCGCCATCGAGGCCGCAGAACACGACCACCTGTTTCCAGACCTTGGGAGCCTGACGCTCAAGAACCCCGATGACCTGGCCGCTGTGATTGCCCAGCGCGTGGCCAAGTACACAGAACTGGAAGCAGAGCGCAAGGC
>JACCDI011101983.1_pt1 | contig 13261 bp, 8 predicted proteins | sample 7442791 | NCBI WGS metagenome assembly JACCDI01 (sample SAMN15323434, study PRJNA562643) | freshwater metagenome | isolation source: river surface water | place: USA:Blue River Watershed | collected 2017-08-15
ATATGTGTATTTGTGTATTTGTGTATTTGTGTATTTGTGTATTTGTGTATTTGTGTATTTGTGTATTTGTGTATTTGTGTATTTGTATATTTGTGTATTTGTGTATTTGTGTATTTGTGTCTTGGTGTCTTTGTTTATTTGTGTATTTTTGTATTTGTGTATTTTTGTTTTTTTTCTTTGTGTCTTTTGTATTAGTTTGTATTTTTGTATTTATGGACCATCTGATGACTTGTTTTGCATTTGAAGATTTTTCATGTATGATTGATCACATTTTCTATATAATTTGAAGAGTGTTTTTGACAATAAAGATCATAGTTCCTTCATTTGAATTTCCTCTTATTATGACTTTTTCATTGTTTTGTTTGATTTCTTTTTTTATCATTTCATTGATTCTTTTTCAATCACCTGATGTTCCTTGTTTGATCGTTTGATGTATCAATTTAACAATCTTTGATGATTCTTTTTTGTGATTTTATGAGATCCAATCATTTTCAATATAGTAATAGGAAATAAACCCTGTCATGAGTTCACAATTCATCGATGTAAAATTCCTCTCTGCTATGAAAGCACTGGTTTTTACCACATCATATCCCAAAAAATCGTTTGAAGTACCATACCAACAACTGTTATGGTTTTTGGTGCCAACATTAAATTTTGTTTTTCTCCACAAGAGCAATAAAAAATGTTTATGCAATAATTCTATTGTACAATCTCGTCTTTCTCTTTTTCTTTAGAGAGAGGGGAACTCTCCGAGAGGAACGAATTAACCTTGCAATATTGAACAAACTGAACAAATTATCACCAATTTGGAACCAATCTTAAAAATTTGGTGATGTATCGTTTGGGAGTTATTTGTTAGCATCTACTTTCAAGTTCACAAAATGTAATTCAAATCATTATAGTTTGGACGAAATCGAATTTACAGCATCCACTGCTGCCAGAGCAATTTCTTCGTCCTCCTCTGGTTTTACACCACTCACTCCAACTGCGCCAATACAAACCCCATCGATGAATATTGGAAGCCCCCCTCTCATCAATATGAACGATGATGAAAGTAATGCAGTCCTACTTGATCCGCCAACAACATTCACGGCGTCTTCCAGCTGACCTGAACTTTTGTAAAACTGGCAGGCGGTTTTTGCCTTTCCTACAGCAATATCAAAACTGGCAGGAAACGCCCCGTCGCATCGCTTCACTAGCAAAGGTGATCCACCACCATCTGTGACGGCGATTGTGACCTTCCAATTATTTTTAGCTGCTACTTCTTGAGCAGCCCGAACCGCCTTTTCCGCAGCAGATTCTTTTAATTGGACCGAGGGTGAGAAATGAGTATATGTATCTTCTTTTGAGGACATCTTAGTTGTAAAAATTATTCGATTGCTACTTGAAAAGATTCTATTTGTCGAACTGAACGAAGAGACGGAGGAAAACAAGACAACACTTGTGATAAGAAATACTTTCTTGGAAAACGGCATTATTGATTGTCTCATTTCATTTCTGTGAGTAGCATTAATTTGGGACAAAAAGCATTCAGTCCATTGTTGAATAGAAGAGAGAGAGAGTACTATTACCTAAGGTATTTTCCCTTTTGACATGTCGTCTTAGATTACATAGAGTGTATTGTGTATTGAATAATAATATCATGTCTGACCATTTTATTTTCTTTTATTTTATTTTATGGTTGGTAGGGTATTGTAGGATACTCTTGAGTGATGCCATATCCTTTCAGGCAACCTGTACGACACGATACTATTTACCATAAAATAGAGACGTATCTTTGTTGTGAAAAATTCTTGAGGTAAGTATAATGGTGTTCAAGTAGTAGAAGTGGGGGACGATATTGATTGCCTCCATCGACTGTGATTTTCTTGATTATTGAGAGTTTGGGTACCTCGATGATTGCAAGATCGATAGAGGATTATATTTTTTTCGTTCGGCCGCACAGCGTCTTCTACTGTTTCCCACAAAACGTACTACCAAATCATCCTGACGACACAGAATCATTTTCTTACAATACTTTCATTGGGGATCATTTTCATTCGGTGGACCAAAATAATTGAGTCGTTATCAGAGGTTACAAGATATAGTGATTTAATGATAGCATATCAAATTGAAAATACAGTGAAACTGTCTGTTATCGACTTAGTCTACTTATCATCGAAAACATTAGAGTAAATGATACACGAGATGTTGGACGTTGCAGTTTTTGCAAATACTGCACGACAGGAACACGAAGAATTTTACCATTTACTTAGTTTGAGCCATGACCGCCCCAATTCTTGCACGTACGTCATCCAAATCTCCCAAATACATTCCTTGCAATGGAGCAATAGCATTCTCATTGGGAATAACATTCAGATCATCGTCCAGATCATAGACTAACGGAACTCCTGTGGGAATATTCAGACCGGTAATCTCCTCTGAGGAAATATTATCCAAATGTTTCACGAGAGCACGAAGAGTGTTTCCGTGTGCGGCAATCAAAACTTTTTTTCCGGATTTGATGGCAGGTGCAATCTCATTCTCCCAAACGGGCATGAAGCGGTCCTCGGTGAGTTTCAAACTCTCGGTTTTGGGCAAATCGGCTTTATTCACATCAGCGTATCTGGGATCATTTCCAGGGTAATATTCACTCGATTCGTCGAGCTCTGGGGGTGGAATATCGTAACTACGACGCCATACTAGAACCTGATCTTTCCCGTGTTTTTCTACTGTTTGCTGTTTGTTCAACCCTTGAAGAGCACCGTAGTGTCGTTCGTTGAGGCGCCAAGTGTTGACCTAACACATTTTTTTAGATCATTTCATCAACGGACAAATCAATGGTCAAAAATGAATCAGACGTACAGTTAGTCTGATCAAAAGGCACCATTTGCAAAATGGATGCAATATCAGAATGGCATATTTACCGCATTAACTTACAATTGGAATGTACATCAAGTCGAGCTCTTCCAAAATAATCCACAGAGTCTTGATAGCCCTCTTCAAAACACTAGTATAAGCTACATCAAAAGTAAACCCACTTTCTTTCAGAAGCTTTCCACCCTGCAAAGCCTCTTCTTTGCCTTTTTCGTTCAACTCGGCGTCGGCCCATCCAGTGAAAATATTCAAATCATTCCAGGTAGATTCCCCATGGCGGACGAGGACGAGTTTGTGGGAATACAGCTCAGTTTTGCCGGATGTTTGGGGGTGTACTCGCAAAGAGGAAATGGGGGCAAAGGCAGAAGTTGCTCCCAAAGTTGCTGCATTGTTGTTTCGATCCCGTACGACGTAGTTTGCAGATTGATACGGTATTGTTTTCAATTGAACCAGCCAAATCGGTACCAATTGCCAACAAGAGATTGTTAGTCCATTTATGTTAGCCGCAGATTCATAAAGACGTCCAACAGATGTTCAATGTTCAACGGGATGAATATGTTGAGAGTCGGCAAATGATATTCAGCAGCAACGCAATATCAATTTCATGAAGAAAATCAATTGATGCAATGAGTATCTTACATCTTACCGAGAAGAAAAATTAAAGGTTTCATGGAAATATTCACCATCTTGGAGAAATCTTGAATAATATAATGTTATGAGATAAAATGAGACAAACGACACGATAATTGCCAAGTGGAAGTTTTCCTAGCTTCTTTGATAATAGTATAGTAGAACAGAATAATTCGTCACAGTTTGTCTCGGGAACCAAAAATGTATGAGTGCAGAGGAAGTTTAACCAGGTTGCATCACAGGCGTGCCGAAAATGCAATCAAGATTGTTTCAAAACTTCTCTATGTAGCGAAGAAACATTCGCATAAGAGGGAGAAGAATAATACATGAAAAAAGTGTTTTGAGATGGTGTCGTGATGATATTATTCGATTGTCGTCACTCCGCAACTGCAGAGAACGCGGAGAAGTGTAAGTCCTGTGGGATGAATGGCCACCACGAATGAATGGAAAAGCAAAGAATGAAGTTTTAGACATCAAAAGATACGAAGACATCACATCACAAAGATTTTAAACAAAAGATTCAATACGAATGACGTACAAACCCCCTCACATGTAGATATGTACTGTTCCTATTCAAAGAAAAATCGGCATCTGATGGTATTTTTTCAGAGATAGAATCAACCATAACAATTTTGTACTACCTTTTTTTATGTCAATTCCCTTCTCTGCCTCTGCCGATGTTATTTAGAAGATCGTGATGCGATGTTTGGTCCGGAACGAGTGTGTAGGATGCCGTGCAGCAGGGTGTGTTGAGTGTATGCTACAATATAAAATTATATCCTGGGTTCCACGAAGAGCACTGTCCCCAGAGAGAAAAAAGTGTCGCACTCAACACACAACTCAACCAACAGAGGTGACGAGACAAAACCGATAGATAGTACGATAGTGGCATCGACTCCTCGAACCTCATAATTTTTATTCTCCTCCAACCATCACAATGGCGAAATTACATCTCAGTGCCTTTATTTTTGCCATAGTTGTCGGTGCGATAGTTTGTAGTATTCACCTTTAGACCCATTTTGTTTTTATATGGATAATCCTTTGATACATTTTTTCATATCACGGAAGTTTGCGTCATCTGAACGTTTTGTTTTGCAATAATTATCGTCTCCTACACTAACTTGACAATTGTCCCATTTGCTTGTGACATCAACGGCTCCTATCGACAAATGCAACGAAACTGCATGGAAAAACTCTTATGAAAACAAAAAGGACAATCTTCTGCCTTCAGCCCCGCTGCTACAAATACCCGCATTCGAACTCAACTGGACATGGCTAAAATTCAGTCCGTCAAAGCGCGCGAGATTTTGGACTCCCGCGGAAATCCCACTGTTGAGGTGAGCACATACCAAAGTCCGCAAATCTTTGACAAATGAGCACAGTCGTGAATGAAATTTTTTTGTGGTGTCATTTTGGCAATTGCTCGAAAAATTTGAAAAATCCGCACTATAATAATTCATCAAAAATGATTGTCACATAGGTTGAGCTTTGCACCGAAGACGGAAAATTCGTTGCATCTGTCCCATCCGGTGCCTCCACTGGGGCTTACGAAGCAACCGAATTGCGCGATGGCGGAAGCCGCTATCTTGGAAAAGGTGTCTTGAAGGCGGTTGCCAATGTCAATGATGTGTTGGGACCAGCAGTGATTGGTATGGATCCTACTGATCAAAGGGCTATTGACAACAAAATGATCGACATTGATGGAACTTCAAATAAATCAAACATGGGCGCCAATGGTGAGAAAATCTGTTTTAGTTTTAGTGTCATAATTGCACAGGATAAATATTTTTTCTGAATATTTTTTTGTTTTTGCTCCACAATCGCAGCCGTCCTTGGAGTCTCTCTTGCCACCGCAAAGGCTGGAGCCGCCGCCAACAAACTCCCGCTCTATGCTCATTTCGCCAAACTTGCAGGAAACGACCAAAAGAAATACACCATGCCCGTCCCCTGCTTCAATGTCATCAACGGTGGGAGTCACGCCGGAAACAAGCTCGCCTTCCAAGAATACTTCGTCATTCCCACCGGAGCTAAGAGTTTTGCTGAGGCCATGCAAATTGGATGCGAGGTGTACCACACTCTGGGAAAGATCATTAAGGCCAAGTTCGGAGGAGATGCCACTCTTATCGGAGATGAAGGTGGATTCGCTCCTCCATGTGATAACCGAGAAGGATGCGAACTGATCATGGAAGCTTTGAAAAAGGCCGGATATGAAGATAAATGCTCTATAGGTTTGGATGTTGCTGCTTCTGAATTCCGTGTCAAAGGAGAGGACAAGTATGACCTTGACTTTAAATATGATGGAAACATTATCTCCGGGCAAGAGCTTGGTGACCTTTACCAAAGCCTTGCCGCTGACTACCCTATTGTTACAATTGAAGATCCCTTTGACGAAGATGACTGGGAGAACTGGTCCAAATTCACCGCCAAAAACGGAGAAGCCTTTCAAGTCGTTGGAGACGATCTTACCGTTACGAACATTGAAAAGATTGGGCGTGCCATTGACGAGAAAGCCTGTACTTGTTTGTTGCTCAAGGTGAACCAAATTGGATCCGTTTCCGAATCAATTGATGCAGTGAAGAAGTCGAAACAAGCTGGGTGGGGCGTCATGACTAGTCACAGGAGTGGAGAGACCGAGGACACCTACATTGCTGATTTGGCAGTTGGCCTGTGCACTGGACAAATCAAGACTGGAGCACCTTGCCGTTCAGAGAGATTAGCTAAGTACAACCAACTTTTGCGTATTGAGGAGGAACTTGGAGCAGAAAACACTGTATACGCTGGAGAGGGCTTCAGAACGACATCTTGGATGGGTTGAGCGTTCGATTGGTTGGGATTTACTACTTGAGGCAATGAACAAAAACACGAAATTTGGTTATTCCCCTCAAATAGAAATTAGTAAACAGTACCATGTTATTATTTGTAAGGATTTTCCTTATTTATGATTTTATGTGTAGTCGTTCAATATTGGTGCAATAGGTTACAAGCGTCATATAATACAGCAATAATTCTTTATTTTAGTTCTTCACGTATATTGATCACATTGGTTAGGTAAATATTGTTCTACAGGCTCCTGGGTAGGTGCACAATCACAAGTATTGCATGGCAGTCAAGACTCAGTCAAGAGGAGCACCTGCTGGAAAGTTTGGGGTAACGTCTACCTTTCATGGTGTGTCGAAATAGTAAACACTATCATTATCACAAGAGATTTGGTATTGTTGATTATACTGATTGGTGTAGTCATCAGCAATTGTTTAATAGTGTACCTGTTGAGTTGTGTAGTACTCATGGTGCTCTTGGGACAAGTTCTTCACTATTAGAAGAACCACACCTGCTTGTTTTCAGCATTCGTGTATGAGTGACAGCCTCTTAGGAGTTTCTCTAAGTCAACCTGGCATTTTTGATCTTTTTTTAAAAAAGAAATTTTGATCCTTTTTGGCCTTACCACAAACATTGGATCTGCATGAGCTTGGATTAGGATTATGCATTCTATTGTGAGGTCAACTGAGATCTTGAGTATTGCCCAAAGAGGAAAATCTTTTTAACTTTGTGCAAAATTGTAAAGGAATCCATCTTCTTTTTACATTGTTGGGGACCTCTTGTAGGAGAACTTTTTGATTTTTGGGGCAATAAGAACCATAAGCATCATCACCACACTTTCATCCAGGATTGTGTGGAGGCTGCGCATCTTCATCATCCTCTTTGTCATCTGATACTTATTCAAGGAAATAGTTTGGACAAAACAGGGGAAGTGATGGATAGGTTGCAAACAAGGCCCTTTGTAGTTTCTTTGGGTTAGCATTCTCAGTGGCAAGGGAATCATGGTGATCTCTGCAATCCTACATGGCTTCAATTTCACAGGTGTGGCAGACACCTGGACTGGAGGAGATTTAGCTTGAGGGGGAACATAAAATCTTGGTATTCCCAGGTATGGAAATACAGGAACTTGTGTAATGTTTTTGTGGTACTACAAACTGTGCCAATTTCAATTCAATAAATAATCATTGCAAAGAATATGGTGTAGACATGTTGTATAAACTAGACATTATGGAAATTGATGGTATTTATGACCACAATGTAAAAATCCCTCTGACATTTACTTACAATGTGTTACCCAAAATTTTATGTAACCATCATATATACAATGGATGTGGTTTGTCCACAAGAGATAATGTTTTGAACCAATGTAAGAATCCTCTGAAGGCATGTGAAGTAGCTGGTGGTCTTAATTGAGAACTTATACCTCATTTGACATGTCATTCACATGAATATGCATGTACAAAAACCGATGAAAAAGAAAATGTTGGTGGATACAAATGTTGCAACATATTCAATGCAGAAATGTATCATTTTCTTGAAATTCAAAAATATATCTCTGATATCTTAAGATCTAGATGGGTTTCAATCACTTTGGTACCCACCTATGTATGCAAAGCTGTCTCCAGCTTGGAAATTTGACATCAAGGATTATCCATCTTGGACTCAATGGTGTATGTTTTATACCATCCAGAAAGTGGATAGAGTAAAGAAATAGATTTAATGTCAATAGTTATGGAATTCAGTTATACATCTTGATGAAGCTGCTACCTGGACACTCGTTCCTGGTAGAGATATTTCCTTTGACAAGTATGTCATTCCCAGTAAATCAGATGCAAGACAATTCAATAATAGCAAACCAGACAAGTTTAGAACTGACTATCACATCAACATGAATCAGGGGGAAATTAAAACAATATTTTTGATCACTTCCAATCTATGACATCTTCCCACAAATCAGAAAATGTGCATTCTATTGTTTCTAAATAGATTTTTAAAGATCCAGGTTTTTGAGAACTATATATGGACACTCAATAGTCTGCTCTAGAGCTGTTTGTAATGTTGAAGACTCAATACATGATCCTAGCTTGTGGAACTATCCATACAAAAAGAAAAAGGTGTGATCAATCAACAATGAACCTTTTGAAATCCGCCCCAAAGGGTGAATCTGAATGTTATTTTCATTCCATCATTTGGCATCTTATTGGGACAGTGGAAGGACAATAAGGTTGTGTTGTTCATATCTACACTGCTGCAAGTGGGCATTGTCATAATTACTGAACAATACAGGAGAGAAAAATACCTGTCTTGTGTCCAAAAGCATTGCAAGCATGCAATAAATTTGTGGGATGTATAGATCTGGTCAATTATGATGAAAACATTAGAGGATCTCACAGCAATATGTTGTTTCAAAAATTGTACAAAAAAGTATTCCTCAGCATACTGAATATATGTTGGTAAATGGACGTGTTGCTTGGAATATGTCCTCAGATTTTAGTGGTGTTTTTTGGAAAAATGTGATTTATTTGGATTGGAGAGTTTACATTGCCAAGCTAATGATGAATTGAGTGGACCCAACGGACGAAACTTTTCATAAACCCATTGATGAGCCTGTTAGATCACCTCATTGTCCAATTCCTGTGTACTCCATGACTGCAAATCAGAAACAATGTGTTGAATAATGTTTACAAACTAGCATTTCTAAAAAATCTTGGAATTCTGATACATGATACATTTGAGAGGCTGTCAAATTTTATGGCAACATATAGCCATCATGGTTGCAGTGTAAATGGACACACACATGTTTTGAAGGAGAATAAATGCTTTATTTTTCAAATTTCAGGATTTTCAGGATTGACTTGGTTTGAAATAGTACAAGACAAAAGATTCTGTGGATTATTTTCTTTGTCACCCAAGAATCAACAACACAATTCATGAATCTCCAATTAGAATATCATGCCAAATAAAAACAACAAAAACATATTGTTGAATATGTAATGTCACTCAGAAAACGTCTCTCTGAAATGAAAGAAAGAAAATTATGAATCTTTTTACAATTGAAGTGAACACTTTCACTAATTATATTGATGTGCAGTAAAAAATTGTGATTGCCTCTGTTATCCATTAGTTGTAATTAATTGTTGATTTTAATATTTCTATCACTGGTGGTAATGTATTTCACTTTCATTTTGGGGCACATGATAATGCGATTCGTTACATTCCTCTTTTGATTGTAATTCAAATATCAATTGGAACCATTTCATTTCCCCGTCTGTTTATGGAAGAAGATGTTTTATGTTGAAATTTTCCCTCAATTTAACTGAGTTTCTCTTGAGGTAAAAAGGTTCCTTTTGAATATGACACATTAATAGTTGGTGCCATGTTCCCAATCAAACTCATGTTAGCAATAAATTTAATTTTCTCTTCCATATCTCTCAATGATATCTCCTGCAATAATCACTGTTATAATAGGCAATGGCCCATGATCATCAAAGCATCCTAAATAAGGGATTTTGTTCAACTTGTTTCCATTCATGGTAGAAAGCAAATGGCTTTATTTAGATGAATGCCTGTGTTTCATTCTGTTGCATTGGCAATGATGGGTTATACACGTAATAATTATATCAATATTGATGATTTTAGCAATCAATATATACCCATTTTTACATGACATATCATATATTTTTCTTGTGCTATGTTTTTGGTACATTTTATATTTTTGTATCTTTATATATTCCACCATAGATATAATAACTATGCTCTATGTAATCCTCTATAAGTGAGGATACAATTACAAATGCAATTTAAACCAGCCATAATTTATCACAACAAATCTTTGCAATCCTTTGTTGGCCTTGCTTTTCTATTCTCAATGACCATATGTAATGCATAAATAAAATCTAACAGCATACCTAGGAACATAGTCTAGGTAGAAATCTTTCACAAGAGATTTTTCTACTAGTTTTGTCTGTGATTTATTAGTGTTCAATAGAAATCAGTAATTAATTTGAATTCTACCAAATAATGGTCTAACATGAAGAATGATACACCCAAAAACAAGACAAGCTGGAATAGGTTGATGTCACATTTCCAATAGCAATAAGGGATTTTAAATTTGCTATAAATTTTTTTGATAATAATTGTTTGTGTTTTGTCAAGATGATGATAATTGGGATGATGATATTCAGGGAGACATTGGAGACAAGAAGAAACAAGGATGGAAGGGAGGGGGAAAAGGAACTAACAAAGCAGATAGTGTTGAATGCAGATCCTGCAAGAGGACATGTGCAAGAACAATGACAACAGACAAGGCCATTCTTCAGAATATGCTATTGATCAGCTGATATAATTCATGGTTTCCATTCTCTTCCAGACAATGGAATACATTTCTATAGTTTCACTCCTATCATTGTTGGGAGGCTAGAAGCAGCCAGGAACATTGCCAGTAAAAAGTTATTTGAAAGATAGAGACATGACAAACCTCTGATGATGCTGATTGGCAATTCAAAGACAATGATGTAGTCCATGAAATTGACTTCACACTCTCCACGGTACATTCTGAAGATTTTTAAAATGCATCAATCTAAATCAATTCACTCTATTCAATATTTTTGAGCAAGTTTGTTTTCCCATCTTTTATACTGAGTTAGTAATTAAAATTAATGTATTTATGTTCTACATTACTCATCTTCATTTTGTACATTAGTCATACTGATTGTTCACAATTATTTTTATATTCAGACATTATTTACAATCCTAATTGAGATCTTTATGTACACTACTGCCCTTTTGTGGTGAATCTTTGACCAGGGTATAAGACTATTCATTTTATATGTTGACTGACTTCACTGAATATGATTATGAGTGACTGTATACAAAAAAGAATGTTTCTTTGATCACATTGAAAATAATGGTAAGAATTCAAACATACATATGAAATGCATATATCATTGTTGGTTACATTGTTGTGGATTCATTCAAGCATTTACCCAATTCATTGGATTTTATCATCAGTGTATAATGTTTACGGTTTTGTTGTATTGTTGTTAATCATTTCAAGGAGATATAAGTAACAAATATCAATGTAATTGATATATTTGCAACATTACAGAATGATTACATTGTTTTCAACATTCTGCCAGACCGAAGTAATATATTAATAGAATTTTTTAAATAATCATTGCTTACCCCATTTCTTGACAACATCATCGTTTTTTATTGATAATATTTGGATTTACCTCTTCTTTATTACTAAAACTGTTATATTTTTGTGTAAATACCGTTGATTTTCTATTATACATCAAAATTCTTGTTGTTGCACAAATAATTTTCATAGCTCACTTTATTCCAACTATAACAAAAACTATTCAACTTTGTCAATTACTTAATATTCAAACATGGCACAACATAAGAGATGGACATTGCAATATTCAAGTTAAACCTGGTATGATTGCAGTGCATAGATGCAATGTAACTCTGTTTGCAGAGTTTATGACAGTGTCTGGAAATAATTGCATTCAGGCGCCATTTGCTAATGGTTACAGCATAAGATGACATAGTGGGACAGAAAATGGCCCCAGGACTTCAATTACTCTGAATCTTTGAGAATGCTCCTTGAGGTCAACATTCCAATGGCATTCTTAACTAAAAATGATTTCATTGCTGGACCAAATTATCTCCAAGGTCAAGTGGCTATGTTGATTTCTCACACCAATTGATTTGAGACAAATGATGACATCATCACAATGATAATAATCAAACAAATGCTGGAGGGTGAAAACAAGAATTACAGGATTTTTAATTGAAGCAATACAGACAGAGATGGTTTCATGCCAATGAACTCACTGTAGTTTTGTTACATGTCATTGCTACTGATGACATAGAGAATGAAAAACATCATATTTTATCTTGTAATTGTAGGAGCCAAACAAGACATGATTTCATCATAGAGGCAGCTGGAGACAGTGTTCTTATTTTATGAATCTATAAACAAGATGGTAAAGCAAGGTTGATGTATCTATTAATGGGAAATGGATCATTCACACAAATTTGCTTTTTTTGAACAATGAGGTTGTTTACTTAGTGTTTATACCTAAAATTTGTTTCAAAACACCTTGCAAGGATTATGCAAACATGACACCCAAAAATCTAGAAAACGATTTTGGCCGTTTTCCAATTGTAAAAGCAATCAGTCCTTTTGGGAGATAGAAAACCCTGTGCATCTTACGTCAAGGCAGAGGATGACATCATCATTGATGTGTTATAACACATTTAATTGTCATTTGCATAAATTGATAGAAGAATTATGCATTCAAACATGAAGAATCCACTGCATAACCAAAAAACCTTAAAAACAAAAATCCATACATATTGATTCAATATAACTGCAGTTGCAGGTCATGTATTTGTTAGGAGAGGCCTTCATACACACAGTTGTTATAACATAAATTGTTGACATTAGACTTTTCAGTGTATTCAGTATTCAGATACTTCTGATTTCTGGTATTTCATTTTGTTTGTGTATACTCAGTGTAGTTTGTACATGTTATCATTCATAGACTTGAACATTGCTTTGAAATAGTTGAAACATCAATATAATTGTCTCAATCTTGTCATCTTCCTTGAGTTAGATTATGGTATTGTCAAATAAATTCTTTAATCTTTTGTCATGTATTTTAACATGGATGTGGAACACTTTATCACCTTCTTGTTGGCATGCATCAGATTGATTAATCATCTTCATGTCAGTATATTGAAATTGAGAGACCTTATTAGTTCCATTACATAAAGTGGAATAGGAATACAATTATGATTACCAAGCTGAGTTCAATGGACTTTCTCAGATACTTGGTGTATATCTCAAAATGATTTTTTAGAATCCAGGAGAGACAACCCAGATAAATTGATTTGAATACCACACATGAAATGATAGTTTCTGTTTACAAGGCAATACTTCTTTTTC
>JACCDI011196877.1_pt1 | contig 13259 bp, 11 predicted proteins | sample 7442791 | NCBI WGS metagenome assembly JACCDI01 (sample SAMN15323434, study PRJNA562643) | freshwater metagenome | isolation source: river surface water | place: USA:Blue River Watershed | collected 2017-08-15
AAAAAGGCATCGAAGTACTGCTCATGACGGACCGCGTGGACGAGTGGGCGCTGTCGCACCTGCACGAGTTCGACGGCACGCCGCTGCAATCGGTGGCCAAGGGCGCGGTGGACCTGGGCCAGCTGCAGGACGAGGCCGAAAAGAAGGCCGCCGAGGAAGCGGCCGAGGCCTTCAAGCCGGTGCTGGCCAAGCTGAAGGAGGCGCTCAAGGACCGCGCCGAGGATGTGCGGGCGACCACCCGGCTGGTGGATTCACCCGCCTGTCTGGTGGTGTCGGACGGCGGCATGAGCCTGCAGCTGGCCCGCATGCTCAAGCAGGCCGGCCAGAAGGCGCCGGAGGTCAAGCCGGTGCTGGAGGTGAACCCGGCGCATGCGCTGGTGAAGAAGCTCGACGGCTCGGTGCACTTCCACGACCTGGCGCACATCCTCTTCGACCAGGCACTACTGGCCGAGGGCGGGATGCCGGAGGACCCGGCGGGGTATGTGCGGCGGGTCAATGCCTTGCTGGCGTGATGCGGGCTGCTCAGCTCTGGGTCGGGCCCTCCGGCTCTTGCGGGTCGAGTGACACGTAGCGCCGGGGCTGCTCCGGGGCGGCAGCGGCGGGCTCGGCTTCCGGCGGGTCGGACGGGACCGCGGACTCTTCGATGCCTTGGACGGCCTCCTCGGCGGCGTGCTCTTCGATGGCGGGCGAGGCCGCCAGTGGCTCCCCTGCGCTATCAAAGATCGGATCGCTGATGTCGTAGAGCTCATCTGCCAGGTGGGTCATTGTCGATTCGAGCGCCTCCCGCTGCGCTCGCAGGATCCGGATCGCCGATTCGAAGGCTTCGCGTCGTTTTTCGCTGTCGGAGGCGTAGAGATCCAGGGAGATTGATCCCGATTCGGCGCTCTCGCTAAGCCACCCCTTGCTGTCGGACAGGGGTTGGCCGGAAGCTCGCTGGTGGCCCAGGCGGGAGTGGGTCGCATGCTTTCGGAGCAGTGCCTCCGTGTCCTCGCCGTGCGCTTCCAAGAGAGAGCTCAGTTCCTGGTACTCGGCCTCCAGCTCTTCAATCGATTGAGCCTCGAGGTCTTCTGGCGACGGGACGGCGGGCACCTGTACGTCGTCGTCCTTGGTTGGACTGACGGTCGGCAGGCCAGGCGATGCTGCCGCACGCGTGAGCGCTTCCACTTGCTCCCTCAGGGCAGAGTTCTCCAGGAGAAGGCGAGCGTTGTTTTCGGACAGTGTCTGGATCGACGAATCCTGGGCCGCAAGACGTGACTGCTGTTGCTCGATTCCTGCTTGCAAGCTCGAGATGAGCGATGCATCCCTCGTTCGGTGGCCGTTCAGCGCTGCCACTTCCGCGCCGGAAGCGACGGCGACGTGACGGAGTTGCTCCACCTCTTGCGCCAGGGTGCTGAACTGTTCCGCCAATCGCTGGTTTTGTGTGGTGGTGGCCGTCAACTGCTGCTGCAGCTGTTGTGCGAGTTTCTCCGACGCCGGGAGCGAGGCTTCGAATTCCGACAGACGTGCAATTTCGTTGGACTGCGCTGCCTGGAGAGTTTGAGATTCCTCGAGGGCCTTTGAAATCTCGTTGATGCGGGCGTCTTTCGATGCAGCCTGAACCTCAAGTTTGTCGCGCAGGGTGCTCAGTTGCTTCTCGGTCGCCGCAAACCGCTGGGCGTTGCCTTGTGCACTTGCTTCTGCGGCCTTCAGCTGGCCTTCAAGGCTGCTGATCTCGCGCGCACGCGCCTGGGACTGCTGGAGCAATGACTCGACGCCCCGCAGGCGGCCAAGCTCGGTTTCGAGCGATGTTTGGCGACTGCGAAGGTTCTCGATCGTGCGTGACTGCCTGCTGATGTGGGCGTCCCTGCCGCGGACCTGATCCTCGAGATCGCCGTTCTGGACGCGGGCGGCTTCGAGCAAGGCCTTACCTTGCGCGGCATCGCCTTTCGCGGCGGCCAACTCGCCTCGAAGGTTCGAAATAGTGGTCGCTCGCGAGGAGAGCTCATCCTTTCCAGCGGCGATTTGCTCGTCTTTTCTATTGTTTTCCTGAGTGAGCTTGTCCAAGCTCGCCTGTGTTTCCTGGGCCTGCTGGCGCCACCGAGCGACCTGCTTTTCTGATTCGGTGAGTTTCTCTTGCGTTTCGCCGTGTGCCTGCTCTGAACGCGAGAGACTGCCCCTGATGCCTTGCAGTTGAGCCAGCTCCTGTTCCAGGCGTTGCCTGCCGCTGGTCAGGTCCCGGATCGTGCCTTTCTGGGTGTCGATGAGGCTGCGTTGCCGTGTGAGCTGAGACTCCAGGGGGGCGAGGCGGTCCTTGGACTTCTCAAGCTCGGCGGTGAGACGTGAGACCTCTGCAGTGAGCCGCTCGATTTCCGTCTCCTTCTTTCCCAGCGCCTCCATGAATTTCTGCTGCTGGTTTTGCAAGGCCTTGGCATGTTCGTGCTGTGCGGTCTGTTGCGCCTGTTCGGCCGCCGTCTTGACGGCCTCGCTGGCCTCGAGTTGGGTCTGGAGATGGGTTTCGCGTTCTTCCAAGGCCCTGATACGCGCCCGATTCTCTGTCGCTTCGCCCTGCAACCCCTTGAGCTGCTGGGCATGGGATTGCTGCTGCGTTTGCAGTTTCTCCCCGAGCGTTTGAAGCTGCCCCTCCAATTCCTTGACCGTCGTCTGGAGCGTTTCGTTGAGCGTGCGAAATTGGTCGCGTTCCTTGCCCCACTGCAGGATTTGCCGCTGCAGTTCCTTGTTCATGCTCTCCGCCTGCTGCACTTCGGCGCCCGCGGCTTCGCCACGGAGACGTAGTTGCTGGAGGGTCTGCTGAAACTCCTGCTCCCGTTGGAAAAGCCCGGCCTGTACCTCGGTGTTGACTTGCTTGAGCGACTCAAGGGTCTGCTCACGATCTGCGATGGCGCGTTTGAGCGCCGTGACCTCCTTCTGCGAGGCCTGCAGGTCCGCCTCCAGCCGCCGCAGGTGCGCGCTTGACCGCAAGTTGCCCGGTAGCAGCACATCGCGGAAAGCGTCGTCGCAATCCTGGTACCGCTCCTGGCGCCAGGACAGGAAGCGCTCGTCAGGCTCTTTGTCTTTAACCGGGTACGCCATCAGCTTGATGCAGTCGGCCACCGCTCGCAGCGCCGTGTGCACCTCCTGGGGCGCAAAGCCGCGCGCAAACAGCGCCTGCGCGATGCCGATGGCGAAGGCGGGGACTTGTGCGTCGTCCAGCCTGGGCACCGAGGGTTCTGATATTTCGATGCCGGGCGGCGTCAGGCGCAGGGTGATCAGTTCAGCCACGCGAGCGGGGTCGATACGCTTGCCGGCCGCCCCGCGCACGTCGATCAGGTAGCCCGCGCGCAGGCCCAGGAAGATCTCTTCATTGTCCTTCTCGACGTCGCGCCTGAGGTCGGTGCCTGCCGAGGGCACTCCCTTGTAGTCCCGGGCGATCTGCTCCAGGACCTGCTGCGGCGTTTGGCCCCGGGCGGCCGTGGACACCCGACGCCATTCTTCCTGGTGCTTGAAGCGCGGGCTGCGCGTGGTGCCATGCGAGGAGATGCCGGAGGATGCCTTGGGGGCGGTAAGGAGGCGCACCGCAGTCCTCTGGTCCAGACGGGTGATGTTGGAGGGAGGCTGTGGGTTTTGCCCCTTGGACGACGTGATCTTGTGATGTGGCTGCTGGATCGTGGCCTTCGGGTCAGCCGTGGTCGACCGGGTCGACGGGGAGACCGACGGCTTTAGCGATGAGGAGAGGGAGGTCTTGCGGTCCACGGGCAGGGCCTTTGGCGCAGGGGCCGGGCCCGTCGCGCAGGACATGGCCCGGCCGGGTTGACGGGTCCTACCTGAGTGAAGCCCGTCCGTGGCCGGTTCCCGCGCTCGGACGGGCAGGCCGGGCCGCTTGCGCCCCGCTACGCCACCAACGCCGGCTCGTCCATCGCCTCCAGCTGCTCTTCCAGGAGCTGGACCTGGCCCTGCCAGTAGTCCGAGCTGCCGAACCAGGGGAAGGCGCGGGGGAAGGCCGGGTCGTCCCAGCGCCGGGCCAGCCAGGCGCTGTAATGAATCATCCGCAGGGTGCGCAATGGCTCGATCAACGCCAGCTCGCGCCGGTCCAGCTCGCGGAACTGCTCGTAGCCGTCGACCAGCGCCCCCAGCTGGCGCTGGCGCTGGGCCCGGTCGCCGGACAGGAGCATCCACAGGTCCTGCACCGCCGGACCCATGCGGGCGTCGTCCAGGTCGACGAAGTGCGGGCCCTCGTCCGGTGTCCAGAGGATGTTGCCGGGGTGGCAGTCGCCGTGCAGCCGCAGGCGCTGCGGCTCGAAGGCGGACAGGTGGCCCTCGATCGCCTGCAGCGCGGCGTCGCAGGCCTTGCGCCAGGACGAGGCCACGTCCAATGGAATGGCGTCGTGAGCCAGCAGCCACTCACGCGGCTCGTGGCCGAAGGTCTGCGCGTCGAGCGCCGGGCGGTGCGCGAACGGGCGCGCCTGGCCCACCGCATGGATGCGGGCCAGGAAGCGGCCGATCCACTCCAGCACCTCGACGTCGTCCAGCTCCGGGGTGCGCCCCCCTCGGCGCGGACTGACGCTGAAGGCAAAGCCGGCGTGGTGGTGCAGGGTGCGGCCGTCGATGGCCAGGGGTGCGACGGCGGGGATCTCGGCAGCGCCAAGTTCGGCAGCGAAGGCGTGCTCCTCGCCGATGGCCTCGTCGCTCCAGCGGCCCGGGCGGTAGAACTTGGCCACCACCTGGGCATGCCCCTGCACCGGCTCCTCCAGGGGGATCTGGTAGACCCGGTTCTCGTAGGAACTCAGCGCCGTCAGGCGCCCGTCGCCCCACAGGCCGATGGACGCCAGGGCGTCGAGCACGGCGTCGGGGCCGAGGGTGTCGTAAGGGTGGCGCGCATCGGACATGGGGGGATTGTCCCCCGCCCGGAGCCGCGCACTGCGCGCCGCGCCTCAGGCCGGCTGCGCCGCCAGCAGCCGCTCGAACGGCAGTGCCTGCTTGACCAGCAGCACGCTGCAGGGCGCCGCCATCGCCACCTTGGTGGGCACGGTGGCGACGAACCGCTGCAGGTGCAGGCCGTGGGTGGCCGCGCCGAGCACCATCAGGCTCACCTGGTTGCCCTGGGCGTAGGCGATGAGGGCCTGCGCCACGTCCGAGGCCTCCAGGACGTGGAAGGCCACCTGGTGGCCCTCCAGCGGCAGGCCCTGCGTCCAGCGGCGCAGGCGCTCGAGGTGGTGGCGCTGCAGCTCGGTGGCGTCTTCGTGCAGCCGTGGCGAGATGACGGTGACGCAGGCCAGGCGGGCGCCCGCCAGGGTGCCCAGCGAGCGGGTGACCGCGGTCCGCAGGGCATAGAGCGTGGCGTCGCTCACGTCCTCGTGTGGCACGGCCACCATCACGATCGGCACCTCCTCGGCCTGCCGCGCGGGCAGCGGGCTGGGCTGGTAATGCATGCCGGTGGCGCGCAGCCACCGTCGCAGGTGGGTGCGAAAGCCGGTGCGGGTGGTGCGCCGCCCGCGTTCGGTGAGGGTGACGTGGTCCGGGTGCGAGAGGTCGAAGGCCAGGTGGGCGGCCGAGGGGTAGCGGTGCGCCGCCTCCGGCGCGAGGCAGCGCAGGATGATTTCCTGCAGCCAGGGCGGGAGGTCCGGCCGCAGCGCCCGGGGCGGGGCCGGGTCCATCCACAGGCGCTGGCGCAGGCCGCCCCGGGTCTGTGGCGCGCCGAAAGGCAGTTCGCCGGTGGCCAGTTCGTAGAGGATGCAGCCCAGCGCGAAGAGGTCGCTGCGCAGGTCGCCCCGCACGCCCACCACCTGCTCGGGGGCGATCCAGGCGGGCGAGCCCACCGCCGGGCGCAGTTCCTCGGCCAGCAGGTCAGGGTGGTGGGCGTGCCAGCTCAGGCCGAAGTCCAGCAGCAGGGCCTGCGGTGGTGCATCGGCGTTCGTGCCGGCCGGCGGGTCGCGCAGGATGACGTTGGCGGGCTTGAGGTCCAGGTGCACCGCGTTCTGCTGGTGCAGCGCGTGCAGCGCGGTGGCCACCGCCGCGCCCGCGCGGGCGATGTCGGCGGGGGCCGGGCGCTGGCGCGCGTCCCTCGCCGTGTCGAGCCACTGCTGCAACGTGCGGCCTGGCACGTACTCCATGACGAGGTAGGGCAGGCGCTCCAGGTCGCCCGCCGCGACGAAGCGGGGCACGTGCGGGCCGGTGACGGACTGCAGCAGCATCAGCTCCACCTCGAAGCCGACGATGTTCTCCGCCCCGTCCCCGTCGGCCATCCGCGGTACCTTCATCACCATCGGGAAGCCGGGGTCGGGCCGGCCGTTGGCATAGGCCACCCGGTACAGGTGGGCCATGCCGCCGGCATGCACCAGCGACTGCACGACGAAGCCGTCGATCTCGGTGCCGGGTTCCAGGCGCTTCATCGTCCCTCCATGAGTCGTTGCGCGAGTTCGGGCGGCAGGCCGCTGCGGCGTACCGCCTCGGCGGCGCCTGCGTGGTCATAGGCCACCCGGAAGAAGGCCAGGCGCGGCTGCGGGGCGTCCTCCCACAGCGCGTAGCCGGCGCGCGGGTCGCGGTCGCGCGGTTGCCCCACCGAACCGATGGTGGCCAGCCAGCGGCGGTGGCCCGCCAGCGGGATCGGCGCGCCGGGGGTGGGCTCGAACGGCATCAGCGCGCCGCGCCGGCCCAGGAACCACAGGCGCTGCTCGTGCACATGGCCGCCGAAGACGCAGCGCGCGCCGGCGGCCTGGGCGGCGTCGAGGCTGCGGCGTGCGAGCGGCGCGGTGGTGGCATAGCGCCAGGCAGGCGGGTCGTCCGCGGTGGCATGCACCAGCAGGGCGTCGCCTGCCTGCGCCTGCAGCGGGAGCTGCGCGAGGAAGTCGCGCTGCGCGGGGGTCAGGCGGGCGTGGGTCCAGGCGGCGCCCACATCAGCGCCGCTGGGCGGCGCATCGGGCCGGGGACCGTGGACGGCCAGCAGGTCGTGGTTGCCCTGGAGGACGATGGCGCCCTGCTGGCGCAGCGCCATGGCCATGTCGACAACCTCGCCAGGCTCGGGGCCGTAGCCCACCAGGTCTCCGAGCAGGGCGATGCGGTCCGCGCCCTGCGCGCGCGCATGGTCCAGGCAGGCCTGGAAGGCGCGCAGGTTGGCATGGATGTCCGACAGCAGGGCGAGACGCATGGCTTGTTTCCGTTGCCATGATGGCCAGCGAATCTTCCCGCAAGCTTGCGCAGCCGGGGAAGGGCCGGAAAGTTCTCGTCCGTTTGCGCTGGCTCAAGGGCCCGCGGGCCGCGCGCAGGCCGGGTGTTGCGCCGGCGCCGCGCCAGAGCCGGGGGGGGAACCGGCCCACCCGGCGGGGAGGCCCGGTCAGGCCAGGCGGATCTGCACGTCGACGTTGCCCCGGGTGGCGTTGGAATAGGGGCAGACCTGGTGGGCGGCGTCGAGCACCTTCTGCGCGGTGTCGCGGTCCATGCCGGGAAGGTGGACGGCCATGCGCACCGCGATGCCATAGGCGTTGGGGATGGGGCCCAGGTCGACCTCGGCGTCGATCGCCACGTCGGTCGGGACGGTGAAGCCGAGCTTGGGTGCGACGGCCTTCATGGCGCCGATGAAGCAGGCGGCATAGCCGGCGGCGAACAGCTGCTCGGGGTTGGTGCCGGCACCGGCGGTGCCAGGGGGCGACAGGCGCACGTCCAGGCGGCCGTCGTCGGTGCGGGCGACGCCGTCACGGCCGCCAGTGGCACGGGCCTTGCCGGTGTAGAGGACTTTTTCGAGCTGGGTCATGGTTCTTCCTTGGGGTGGGGCCTGCGGACAGGCCGGGTGGGACAGCAAAAAAGTGGGACGGCGCGCCGATCAGGCGGCGAGCCGTTCGCGAAGGGCCTGCAGCTGCCGGGTCATGCCGGTGAGTTCGCCCAGGCTGCATTGGGTGGCGTCCATCACGTGGCCGGGAATGCTGCGGGCACGGGACTTCAGGCGCTTGCCGGCCGCGGTGAGGGTGACCTGCACCCGCCGTTCATCGTCGGCCGCCCGCGAGCGGGCGACCAGCCCCGAGACCTCCAGCCGTTTGAGCAGCGGAGTCAGGGTGCCGGAGTCCAGCCGCAGCGCCTCGCCCAGCTCGGATACCGAGCGGTCGTCACGCTCCCACAGCACCAGCATGGCAAGGTACTGCGGATAGGTCAGGCCCAGGCTGGCCAGCAAGGGCTTGTAGACCTTAGTCATGGCCAGGGAGGCGGAGTACAACGCAAAACACAGCTGGCGATCCAGCTGCAACGCTTCGTCGGCGATGGGCAGGGCGGCAGGCATTTAAAGACTTTAACGCAATTGAATTGCGCGCAATGTAATAGCTTGCAAATACACCCTCGCGCGGTGGGGATGTGTTCCTCAGGCCCGGAAGCGGCGCCGGGTCAGGGCCAGGGCCAGCCAGAAGCCGGCCACCGCGTAGGCGGCCAGCACGGCCAGGTGACGAACCGGTTCCGCGGGCCACTGGTCGAGGAACATCGGGCGCACCAGTTCGACCACATTGGTCAGGGGCAGCCAGTCTGACAGTAGGCGCACCGGCTCGGGCAGCTGCTCGCGCGGGAAAAAGATGCCCGACAGGAACATCATCGGCGTGAGGCCCAGGGTGAAGTAGTAGGTGAAGAAGTCATAGCCCTTGGCCAGGGCGTTGAAGATCAGCGCGATGCACGAGAAGGTGATGCCCGCCGCCGCCAGCACCACCCAGGCCACCGCCAGCTTGGGGCTGGTGCTGATGCCCAGCGCCAGCATCACGCCCAGGATGGCGGTCACGGTGAACAGCGCCTTCCAGGCCGCCCAGAGCATCTCGGCCAGCAGCACGTTGTCCAGGGTGACCGGTGCATTCATGATGCCGTCCCAGGTCTTCTGCACGTGCATGCGCGAGAAGGCCGAATACAGCGCCTCGAACGAGGCCGCGTTCATCGCACTCATGCAGATGGAGCCGCTGGCCAGGAACACCAGGTAGGGCACCTGCACGCCGCCGGCACCGCCGGAGCCGCCCACTTGCACCTGTCCCACCAGCGCGCCCATGCCGTAGCCGAAGGCCACCAGCCACATCAGCGGCTCGGCGATGTTGCCCACCAGGCTGGGGATGGCGAGCTTGCGCCATACCAGCAGGTTGCGCAGGAACACCGGCCACCAGCGGGCGGACAGGTCGGGTGCACGCCACAGGCTGGGCATGGAGGCGCCGGGGGGCGCAGGAGGCGTGGGGGAGGTGGGCATGGGGACGGACATATCAGCCTTCCTCGCGGATCTGGCGGCCGGTGAGCTTGAGGAACAGGTCCTCGAGGTTGGCCGGGCGGTGCAGGGTGCGCAGGCCCGGGTGGGCCGAGAGCGCGGCCAGCAGGGCCCGGGCGTCCTGGGTGTAGAAGAAGACGGTTTCGCCGCTGACCTCCACCCGCTGCGCCATCTGGCGCACGGGCGATTCCAGGAGCGCCAGCGCGCCGTTGCCATAGGCCTCGACCACGTCGGGCTCCACATGCTGCGCGATCAGCGCGCGCGGCGCGCCCTCGGCGATCTTGCGGCCATGGTCCATCACCAGCAGGCGCGAGCACAGGCGCTCGGCCTCGTCCATGAAATGGGTGGTCAGGAGGATGGACTTGCCCTGTTGCAGCAGCAACTGCAGCCGCTCCCACATCAGGTGGCGGGCCTGCGGGTCCAGCCCGGTGGTCGGCTCGTCGAGCATCAGCAGGCGCGGGTCGTTGATCAGGGCACGGGCGAGGCTCAGGCGCCGGCGCATGCCGCCGGAGAGCTCGCCCGGCCGGGCCTGCGCCTTGTGCGAGAGGGCGCCGAACTCGAGCAGGCGGGGGATGCGTTCCCGGATCTCGGCGGTCTTCATGCCGAAGTAGCGGCCGTAGACCAGCAGGTTCTCGGCGCAGGTGAAGTCGGGGTCCAGCGTGTCGAACTGCGCCACCACTCCGAGTTGCGCCTTGATCGCCATGGCGTCCTGCGGCATCTGCAGGCCCAGGGCGCGGATCTCGCCGGCGTCGGGCGGGGTCAGGCCCAGGCACATGCGGATGGTGGTGGTCTTGCCGGCGCCATTGGGGCCAATGACGCCCAGGCACTCGCCGGGGGCGATGTGGAAGGACAGGTCGTCCACCACGGTGTTGCCGCCATAGCGCTTGGTGAGGTGGCGGACTTCGAACAGGGGCGCGGCATCAGGCATGGGCGGGCATTGTGGCCCACCGGGTCGATGGGCGCCATGCCCGTAGAATTTCCCGACTCCAACCCGTCCCGGCCACACCCCGTGTTCCCTCCCCTGTCGATCCAGATGCAGCACCTGCTGCCCAAGCAGCTGCTCACGCAGGCCATGGGGCTGTTCGCGGGCTGGCGCGGCGGGCCGCTGACGCAGGCCGCCATCCGCCGCTTCGTCGCCCGCTACCGGGTGGACATGTCCGAGGCGGCCGACCCGCGGGTGGAGGCCTACGCCACTTTCAACGAGTTCTTCACCCGGGCGCTGCGCCCGGGCGTGCGCACTTTTGCCGAGGCGCCCTTCGTCTGTCCGGTGGATGCGGCCATCAGCCAGTTCGGCCCGATCGAGCGCGGGCAGATCTTCCAGGCCAAGGGCCACAGCTATTCGGCCGCCGCCCTGCTGGGGGGTGACGAGGCCGCGGCCCGCCAGTTCGACGACGGCCACTTCGCCACGCTGTACCTCTCGCCGCGGGACTACCACCGCATCCACATGCCCTGCGAGGGGCGGCTGACGCGCATGGTCTACGTGCCGGGGGCGTTGTACTCGGTCAATCCGCTCACGGCGCGCCACGTGCCGGGGCTGTTCGCCCGCAACGAGCGGGTGGTGTGCCTGTTTGACACGCCGCACGGGCCGCTGGCCCTGGTGCTGGTGGGTGCGACCATCGTGGGCAGCATGGCCACGGTGTGGCACGGCGTGGTCAACCCGCCGCGCACCCCCCAGGCCCGGCAGTGGGACTACGCCCCCGGCGCGGTCACGCTGGGCCAGGGCCAGGAGATGGGTCGCTTCCTGCTCGGGTCCACCGTGGTGATGCTGTTCCCGAAAAACGTGGTGAGCTTCAACCCCGACTGGGCCCCCACCCGCCCGGTGCGCCTGGGCGAGGCCATGGCCACCCTCGCGTCTGCGCCAGCGGCCTGAGCCGCTACTGGAACGCCACTTCGTCGAAGGCGCGCAGTTTCCGACTGTGCAGGCGCTGGGCGCCGCCCCCCTGCAGGATCTCCACCGCCCGCATGCCGATGCGCAGGTGCTGGTCGACCCGGTCGCGGTAGAAGCGGTCGGCCATGCCGGGCAGCTTGATTTCGCCGTGCAGCGGCTTGTCGCTCACGCACAGCAGGGTGCCGTAGGGCACGCGGAAGCGGAAGCCGTTGGCGGCGATGGTGGCGCTTTCCATGTCCAGGGCCACGGCGCGGCTCTGGCTGAAGCGGCGCGGCGCGCGGTTGTCGGGCAGCAGCTCCCAGTTGCGGTTGTCGGTGCTGGCCACGGTGCCGGTGCGCATGATGCGCTTGAGCTCGGAGCCCTTGCACTGGCTCACGTCGGCCACGGCCTGCTCCAGCGCCAGCTGGATGTCGGCCAGCGCGGGGATGGGCACCCACAGCGGCAGGTCCTCGTCGAGCACATGGTCCTCGCGCACGTAGGCGTGGGCCAGCACGTAGTCCCCCAACTGCTGGCTGTTGCGCAGGCCGGCGCAGTGGCCCAGCATCAGCCAGGCGTGCGGGCGCAGCACGGCGATGTGGTCGGTGATGGTCTTGGCGTTGGCCGGGCCGACGCCGATGTTGACCATGGTGATGCCGCCGTGGCCCGGGCGCACCAGGTGGTAGGCGGGCATCTGCGGCAGGCGCGCGGGCGCCACACCCGGCAGGACGGGGCCCGCCACACCGTCCGTCAGGCCGGCACGGGGGGTGACCACGTTCCCGGGCTCGACGAAGGCCGCATAGCCGCTGGCAGGGTCGGCCATGGCCTCATGGCCCAGGCGCACGAATTCGTCGATGTAGAACTGGTAGTTCGTGAACAGCACGAAGTTCTGGAACCACTCGGGCGCGGTGCCCGTGTAGTGGCGAAGCCGTTGCAGCGAGTAATCGACGCGCGCTGCCGGAAACAGCGAGAGCGGCTGCGGCTCGCCGGGGCGGGGGCGGTGCGTTCCGTTGGCGATGCCGTCGTCCATGGATTCGAGGTCCGGCAGGTCGAACAGGTCCTGCATCAGCGCGCGCCGCTCGGGCGGCACCGCGCCTTCGATGTGATCGTCCTGGCCCAGGGCGAAGTGGATCGGGATCGGCTGCGCGCTGGTGCCGACCTCGAACTCGACCCCATGGTTCTGCCGCAGCAGCTGCAGCTGCGCGAGGTAGTAGTCAGCGAACAGCTCCGGGTGGGTCAGCGTGGTCTCGTAGCGGCCCGGATTGGCCACGAAACCGTAGGACAGGCCGGGGGCCCCGGGCGCGTGCCGGCGCGCGGTGGACTCGACCTGGATCCGCACATAGGGGTAGCAGGCGCGTACCCGGCCCGCGAGCGTCTCGCCTGCAGCGAAACGCTGCACCGCCTGGCGCAGGTGCCCGATCTGCTGGTCGTAGATCAGGCGGACCTGGTCCAGGGCGGCCTGGGGACTGGCGTGGCGGGTGGGCGCGATGAAGGGCGGCGGATACGGCATGGCGCATTGTGCAACGCAGGTTCGTACGCGCGCCATCAGGGTGATCAGTGTGAGTCCTACAGGGCGTTACGAATCCCCCTGACCCCTCGCCCGTGAGCCCCTCTGCGACAGTGCCCTTCGCGTCCAATGGCTTCGCCCCACGAGGGCCGGGCCCGATGGCGTGACCAGTCCCCTACAAAACGACTTCAAGGAGTGCCCGCGAATGAGAGCCGAGACCCCGGTCCAGAATCCGTTTGCCCTCATGACGGATCCCGATAGCGTGCGCCAGGTGGTGGCGCAGTCGGACCAATTGAGCCGATTGAGCCAGCGCCGCTGCCATCCCCTGGATCGCGCCGTGATCCGCAGCGCCAGCGCGGAACTGGCCGCCTTCGACGCCAAGATCGACCGCACCACGATCTACCTGCCGCCCGAGGAGGACAAGTCGTCGGCCTACGCACGGGTCTACGGACAGGCAATGAACTGAGCCCGCGCGGTCGCACGCGGTGCGCCCATGAAAAAACCCGGCATCGTGAGATGCCGGGTTTTCAGTTTGCGCGAATCGCGCTGCCTGCTCAGGGCTTGCTGGCCGTGGGGAACGGCCAGGCGGCCTGCGGGTTCAGAGTGGTCTGAGCCGCGGGGGCCGCAGGGGCGGCAGCAGGCTTTTTCGCTGCTTTCTTCGCAGCGGGCTTTTTCGCAGCTTTCTTTTTCGCAGCAGG
>JACCDI011364303.1_pt1 | contig 13250 bp, 12 predicted proteins | sample 7442791 | NCBI WGS metagenome assembly JACCDI01 (sample SAMN15323434, study PRJNA562643) | freshwater metagenome | isolation source: river surface water | place: USA:Blue River Watershed | collected 2017-08-15
CCAGAACCTCGCCCGTGGTGCCGTCCAGCGTGGCGACGTCCCCCTCGCGGAACACCCGGCCATCGGCGGCGACCAGCTTTTTGTCCTTGCTGTCCAACCGCAATCCCGAAGCACCCACCACACAGGGCAAGCCCAAACCGCGCGCGATCACCGCCGCATGGCTGGTGACACCGCCGCGTTCGGTCAGCACCCCGACCGCCGAATGCATGCCGCGAATGTCCTCGGGCGCGGTTTCGCGCCGCACCAAGATGCAGGGCTCACCGCGTGCAGCACTTGCCTGCGCTGCGGGCGAGGAAAACACCAGCCGCCCCACGGCGCCCCCGGGACTTGCGGCGATGCCCTTGGCAAAAACATCGCGGGGCACCCGCGGATCGACCTGCGGGTGCAAAAGTTCCGACAGCGCGCGGGGTTCGACCCGCAGCACAGCCTCGTCATGCGAGATCACCCCGTCTTCGGCCAAGGCCACCGCAATCTTCAGCCCGGCCCGGGCCGAGCGCTGAACCTTGATCGCGTCCAAAACCGACAGATGCCCATCCTCGATGGTGAATTCGATCTGCATTTCTTCGCGCAGCCGCACCCGGCAGGCCGCACCATGGCGGGCAAGTTCGGCGAAGATTTCGGGCGACAGATCCTCAAGCGAGGGGCCGCGCGGGTCGCGCGTGAGATACATCGCTTCGGTCTTTTTCAGCGCGTCGCGTCCCTGCGAATTGCCCAAATACCGCCCGGTGACCTGCGCCAATCCGGTGACCGGGTCAACGAATTGAATGACACCAGAGCCTGAAAGCCCCTGTCCGATGCCCTGCGCCATGCATTGCACCACAAGCCCGAGCGCGGCCTCGACCGGCGCACCCTTGGCTTGACGCAAGAGCCGCGCCGAAGTGCCTTCCCAAGCCCGCGCCATAGACCGCAGGACTTCACCCAGTTGTTGGGCGGGGTCTTCGGGAAAGGCTTCGTCCATCTCGCGCTCATACTGACGCAAAGACTCGCGCAGGGCGTCAGGGCCGGGCTTGATGTCATCGAACATATCGGGGTCAAGACGGGCCACGTGAATGGCATAAGATTGCACAAATCGAAGATAAAGCGCATCGGCCGCCTCAGCGCCGTGGCGTTGGACAAGATCTGCATGCCGTTCCGCATTCATGCCCACATTCAGCACTGTGCCGGGCCCGCCCCAATCGGGGTTCTCGGGGCTAGGGCGCACCGAGATCAGCGGCATGTCGCCAAAATGCGCCAAAATGGCGCGGGCATCCACCGTATGGCCCGCCGCAATCGCCCGCACAGTCTGCGCGGGCAGGGCCACGGTTTTTGGCACCGGCATCTCTAGCCGCACCAGCCGCTGCAAACATTTCGCCCGCCAGCCATGGGCTTGGGTCGAAATGGCCGCGGTTTGTGTAACTTCGGTATAGTCGAGAGGCGGGGTCTTCTGCACTGCGGCACCTTTTCTTTGCGGCCGCAGGATACACCCGAACGCCTGTCACGCAAGCCTTACAACCATGTGTCAGGCTGAGAAGTTTTCGCGCCCAATAGCTCTGTCGCATCGCCTCCAAGGCGAATTCGGCAACAAAGGCCCTGCTTTCGCGTCGCTTTTCGTGCAGCCCGCCACAGAAAACCCGCTAATGTGCCCGGCAAAATGGAACCAAAGGAGCCACCCATGAAACTGCCGCACGACCATATCGACGAGGGTGGCTTGCAAGAGTTCTCGGTTGTTTTCACCGATCGCAGCCTGAACCACATGTCTGCGCGCTTCCAAGGTGTGATGCGCGATGTTTCTGCCATGCTGCGCGATGTCTACCAAGGCAGCGCAGTGGCGCTTGTGCCGGGCGGTGGCACCTATGCGATGGAGGCCGTGGCGCGTCAGTTCGGCCAAGGCCGCGCGCTGATCGTGCGCAATGGCTGGTTCTCGTATCGCTGGACCCAGATTTTTGACGCGGGCGGCTTTGCCAAGGAAACCACTGTCGTCATGGCCCGCGCGGCGGGCAATTCCGCGCAGTCGCCCTTTGCGCCGCCGCCCATCGAAGAGGTGGTCGCCAAGATCCACGAGACAAAGCCCGATGCGGTCTTTGCCCCGCATGTGGAAACCTCGGCCGGGATCATCCTGCCCGATGACTACATCGCCGCCATGGCTGCCGCCGCTCATGAGGTGGGCGCGCTCTTGGTGCTCGATTGCATCGCTTCGGGCTGCATCTGGGTGGACATGGCCGCACTCGGCATCGACGCGGTCATCACCGCCCCGCAAAAGGGTTGGTCGGCCAGCCCGGCAACAGGGGTCGTCGTGATGAGCCCGCGCGCCGAGGCGCGGCTGGCTGAGACCACCTCGAACAGCTTTGTCGTCGATCTGAAGAAATGGCGCGCGATCATGGAGGCCTTTGAAAAGGGCGGCCACGCCTATCACGCCACGATGCCGACCGATGCCATCGTGGGGTTCCGCGATGCCATGCTGGAAACCAAAGCCATGGGATTTGCCGAGGCCAAGGCCGCGCAATGGGCGCTGGGCCGGGCGGTTCGGGCGATGCTCGCGGCCAAGGGCGTGCCTTCGGTTGCCGCCGAAGGCTTCCAAGCACCGGGCGTTGTGGTCAGCTTTACCACTGATCCCGACATTCAGAACGGATCAAAGTTCAAGGCGCTGGGATATCAGATTGCGGCAGGCGTTCCCTTGCAGGTGGGAGAAGGGGCCGAGTTCCGCACCTTCCGGCTGGGTCTCTTTGGTCTGGACAAGCTGAAGGACGTTGACGCGACCGTTGCCCGGCCGAAAACTGCGCTCGATCAGGTTTTGTAAACGGGGTTTTCATGGGCAAGGATGTTGGCGAGGCGCTGCAGGACGCGGCCTTTACCCGGACGCGCCTGCACGGCTCGACCATCGAGGCGAGCTATTCCGGCGCGCTGAGCTTTCTGCGCCGGAAATACACCAAGGATCTGACGAGGGTGGATGTCGCCATCACCGGCATCCCCTTTGATCTGTCGGTCAGCAACCGCCCCGGCACGCGCTTTGGACCGGAGGCGATCCGCCGCGCCTCGGCGCAGCACAGCTGGGGGCCGATCTGGCCTTGGCGTTTTGACCCGTTTGATACGCTAGCCGCTATCGACTATGGCGATGTCGCCTTCGACTGGGGCGCGCCGATGGACATTCCCGCAGCGATTGAGGCCCATATTGCCACGCTGATCGCGGGCGGGGCGGCCACGCTGAACCTTGGCGGCGACCATTTCACCACCTACCCGACGCTGCGTGCCTATGCGGCGAAATATGGCCCCCTTGGGCTGGTGCAGTTCGACGCCCACCGCGATGTCGAAGAGGACGAGGGCGGTCGCATCGACCATGGCAGCATGTTCAACTATGCGGTGCGCGAAGGCCTGATCGACCCCAAGCGCACGGTGCAGATTGGCATCCGCACGTGTTTTTCGGGCGAAAAAAGCCATAGCATGACCATTCTTCACGCCGACCGCGTGCAAGCGATGACCGCCGAGGCGGTCGCCGATGTGGTGCGCAAGGTGGTGGGCGATGGGCCGGCCTATCTGACCTTTGACATTGATTGCCTTGACCCCTCGACCGCCCCCGGAACCGGAACCCCGGTGCCGGGCGGTCTGACCAGCTTTCAGGCGCTGTCGATTTTGCGTGCCATGAAAGGCATGGATTTCAAGGGCATGGATGTGGTCGAGGTATCGCCCCCCTATGACCATGCGGAGATGACATCCAACGCCGCCGCCATGATCGCGGCGGAAATGCTGTGCCTGAAGGCTTGGGCCAAGGGCGCGCGCCCGGTCGAAATGGAGGCCTAGCGCACGCCGAGGCCCGCTTTCATAAGCGTTTTTCTGACCGGGCCAAGGGAGTAAAGCGCATTCAGAGCGCCTGCGCGTAAATCGCGCAGGAAGGGCTCGCCCAGCATGGATGTGCGGTTCAAAAGATCCACTCCAGCAAGCCGCGCCTTCACCTCAAGATGCCGCTTGCGCTCAAAAGCGGCCAGCATCTCTGCGCTGCCAAGGCTGGCGGGGTTCGCCATCGCCAGATCCAACAGCGCCGACAGATCGGCGAGACTCATGTTCAGCCCCTGCGCGCCGATAGGGGGCATGACATGGGCCGCCTCGGCGATCAGCGCCACGCGGGTCGCCACCATCCGCTCGGCCGCTTGGGTGATGATCGGCCAGACGGTGCGCGCGCTGTCCAGTCGCAAGGCGCCCAGAACCCCACATGATCGTTCGTTAATCGCGGCCTCGAACTCTGCCACGGGCAACGCGGCCAGCCGCGCGACTTCGGGTCCTGTCTCCATCCAGACGACGGAGGAGGCCGGGCTGCCATTGCGATCAGGCAGCGGCACCAGCGTGAACGGCCCGCCTGATCGGTGAATTTCCGTTGAGATATTGTTGTGCGGAACCGGGTGCGCCACGGCAAAGGCCAGCGCCTTTTGGCCATAGCGGGTGGTGGTCACGTCGATGCCGACCTCTTGGCGGACGGTGGAATTGCGCCCGTCCGCGGCCACGACCAGCCGGGCCGAAATGCGCTGCCCATCCGACAGGGTCGCCAAGGCTTCGGCCTCGCGGGTCATCACACGCGCAGTCGCAGTGCCGGGCAGGAAGGTGACATTGGGCAATTCCCGCAGTCGCGCCACCATCTCGCGCCGCAACAGCCAGTTCGGCAGGTTCCACCCAAAGGGCTGGTCGGAAATCTCGGCGGCGTCAAAATCCTTGACGATGCGCGGTTCGGCCACGGGGCCCCCGGCATCGACGATCCGCATGATCTGCAAGGGCGCTGCGTGTGGCGCCAGCCGGTCCCAAAGCCCTGCAGCCTGCAAAACAGGGATGGATGGGTGCAAGAACGCAGTTGAGCGGTGGTCGGCCCCCGTCGCGTCGCGGTCGGTCACTGGGGCGTCAGGGTCGGTGCAGATTACCGAAAACCCGGCCGAGCCAAAGGCCGCGGCTGCCGTCAACCCGGCGACACCGCCGCCCGAGACGAGAATATCGGTTTTGATCCGGTCCATACTGACCCCCTGCTTCCAACCCAGAACTTAGGGCGAAGTGGGGCGAAAGCGAAGGGGCAAGGTGTCACGGGGCCACGATGGGATTAGGGCCACGAGATCCAGATGAAGAGCGCGAACATCATGGGCACCATGCACAAAGCGACCATGGTCAGCACCACGAGCCCCCAAGTCTTAACCGCGAGCACGAGCAGGGTCAGTGCAATGACCAGCAGGTAGAAGATCACGTTCACATCGCGCGCAACATCGCGGGCAATCGCGGACAGGACCGGAATCTGGACTTTGGGGCGGGTGGCGGAAATAGACATCTGAGGCTCCGAGTTTCGCTTTGGATTTCAGATGCGACGTTATGAATGTTTATGACATGCCGCACGTTGACGCAGGCGTTGCTTTGGCCTGCGTCACGTTGTCAGATTCGCTAGAAAGGCGGCTAAATCTTCGGTGTGGTGGTGAATGTGCGCGCCCGGCGCGCGTTCGGGCGCGACGTGGACAGTACGCATCCCCATCTCATGCGGCACCCGCAGATTGCGGGGGTCGTCTTCGAACATCGCGGCCTGGGTCGGGTCCAGCCCGTCGATGGCAAAGACCGTCTCAAAGGCGGCGCGGTCTGGCTTGGGGTGAAAGCCCGCGTGCTCCACCCCATAAATCGCATCAAACAGGCCGGATAGCCCGCGCGCCTCGAGCACCTTCACCGCATAGGGTTCGCAGGCGTTGGTGTAGATGATGCGCCGACCCGGCAAATCTGCGATGTGGGCGGCAAGCTCGGGGTCGCGGGGCAGGGGCGAGAAATCGATGTCATGAACATCGGTCAGGTAGGGCCCGGGGTCCATCCCATGTTCCCGCATCAGCCCGGCCAGCGTGGTGCCATAGGTCTCCCAATAATGCTGGCGCAGATGGTTGGCCTTTTCATGGCTGACCCCCAGCGTCTGCATCACCCAATTGGTCATGCGCACCTCGATCTGGTCGAAAAGGCGATAGCGCGGCGGGTAAAGGGTGTTGTCCAGGTCAAAGACCCAGGTGGTGACGTGGTGAAACTGCTGCTTTATCATGGGCCCACCTTAGGCCAGCCCGCGCGGGCCGGCAATCGGGGGGGCCTTGAATGGCGCAAGAAAGCCGCTAGTCTCGCGCCGCGAAGCTGGAGAATGCCCCGTGCAGAAAGACGCCTATACGCTGATCCTTGAGGCCATCGAACGGGCCGATTTCAAACCCGGCGATCGGCTGGTGGAATCCGAACTGGCCGAGCGGCTGGGCGTGTCGCGCACACCCGTGCGCGAAGCGCTGCAGCGGCTGGAGACCCAAGGCATGCTGGCGCGTGACGGGCGCAGTCTGATGGTCGCCTCCTTGGATCACAACCAGCTGGCCGAGCTTTACACCGTGCGGACCGAGTTGGAGGGGTTGGCCGCCCGGCTGGCCGCCCGCCATGCCACAGAAGAAGAGATTCGCGTGCTGCGCGGCATGGTCGAGGATGACCGTGCGCTTTTGGGCGGCGATCCCCGCGCGCTGAGCCGCGCCAACAAGCGATTTCACCGTTTGATCCATCTGGCCAGCCACAACCGGTTCTTGGTGCAACAACTTGATCTTGTGCATCGCTCCATGGCGCTGATGGCCAATACCTCTTTCGCCGCCGAGGGTCGTGACGGCGTGGCCTTGGCCGAACATGATGAGATCGTTCGCGCGATTGAGGCGCATGATGGCGAGGCGGCCTATCAGGCGCTGAAATCCCACATCTCCAAGGCCTTTGAGACCCGGCTTCGCGTCGATGCGGGCGAGTTGAAGATGCGCTAGGGCGCATCTCGGCCGCTATCCGGCCTGGTCAAACTCGCCGTGCGAGGTTTTGTCCCAGTAGAACGGTTGCGCCAGCATTTCCCATGCCGCCTTATAGGCCGCCAGCGTGGCCAAGGGGTAGTAGAGGATCATCGTCGGCACCCACAGCGGGGTCAGCCGATGGCGCGTCCTGCGCATGCCGACAATGCCAAAGGCGATCAGCCCGACCTCAATGGCGAGAAAACTGGCGACCAGCGCCCAGATCCCTGCTTCGGGCAGAACGGATTGCGCCGGATGGGGCAAGCCCAAAGGAAGCGCCCAAAAGGTCCACAAAACCGGCGCCAAGAGCGCGTGCAGCACCGATCCGGCCAATAGAAGTTGAAAGCCCATGAACTTGCGGGGCCCCAACTCACGCCACAGCAGGACCGGGTCGCGCATATGGGTGAGCCAGGTCATCATGAACCCTTTAATCCAGCGCGACCGCTGCTTGACCCAAGATTTCGGACGGCAGGTCGCTTCTTCAAAGGTGGTGGTGTCAATCAACTCGGTTCGATAGCCGCGGCGTGCGATGCGCATGCCCAGATCGGCATCTTCGGTGACATTGTGGGCGTCCCATCGGCCCAAAGTTTCCAAGGCGGCGCGGCGGCAAAACAACGTCGTTCCGCCTAAGGGGACGGCCAGCCCCAACCGCTCAATCCCCGGCAAAAGCAGGCGAAACCAGGCGGCATATTCGATGGTGAAACAGCGTGACATCCAGTTGATGCGGGGGTTGTAGAAATCCAGCCGACCTTGGAGACAGGCCACATCTGGGCCGCGGCTGTGAAAGCGGTCTACCACCTTGCGGATCTGGTCGGGTTCGGGGGCGTCTTCCGCGTCATAGACGCCCACGATGCTGCCCCGACAGTGATCCAGCGCATAGTTCAAGGCGCGCGGCTTGGTCTTGACCGACCCGTCGGGCACCACGACGATCCGCATCCAGCCGGGCAGATCTTCCCGCTCTAAGGCTTGTCGCGTCAGGTGATCTTCGGCCTCAACCACCAGCAAAACATCCAAAAGGTCCTGCGGATAGTCCAGTTTTCCCAACCGCTTGACCAGCCGAGGCGCGATGTTGCTTTCGCCGTAAAGCGCCACCATCACCGACACGATCGGCAATCGGGCTATGAGGGGCGGCGTCGGCACCTCGGGGTGACGCAACGCACCCAAAAGGGCCGCGAGCTTGAGCCCCGTAAAGGCCGCCCCGGCCAACAGTGCCATTATCACAAGCCCCAGCATCGTCCATGCCGGCCAAACTGCCGCTGCGATCAGCGCAATCAGGCCCAGACCTGCCACTGGCAGGCGCATCGCTTCGGCCCGGTAGCTGCGGCAACTGTCGCTGTCGGCCACGCGGGTTTCGGCCAGCCGCGCAAGGCTTGCGCCCCGCGCGTGCAACAGCGCCGCCTCAATCACGCCACGCGGAGCCAGCACCATCAAAACCGGTCCGAAAACCAGCTCAAGCCGGGGCCTGTGTCGATGAAAATCCTCGGGGTGGGCGGTGGCCACCAAAGTGCGGTCGCCAATCACCCGGCAGGGCAGCAAATGGAGCGCAAGGCACTCAACTGCGCCAAAAGCATCAATGAGCCGGGGGTCAATCGTGGGGCTGTGGGCTGTGAACAGCGCCACGTCCCAGATTTCAGACAAGATGCGAAACAGCTGATCTTCGGCCACCAGCCCACGCGCCAGCAGGACATCTGCCAATCGCCCGCCCCGCGCCTTGTGCAGGCGCAGCGCCTCCACCAAGTCATGCGGACGCACCAAGCCGTCACGCAACAGAGCCATGGCCAAAGCCTCGGTGCCGCGCGGTGCGCGTGGAGCGGCGGCCGATAAAGCTGATAACGCACTGACCGCAGACATGGTGCCTCCTGCCTTCCAAAAAGATTGGAGCAGGGGGGTTAATGCGAGGTTAAGCCTGTTGGGGCCCCCGAGCCACTCCGACGGATCAGGCGGCGCGGCGGGCCTTCATGGCCTCGGCAAAGCGTTCGAACAGATAGAAGCTGTCTTGCGGGCCGGGGCTGGCCTCAGGGTGGTACTGCACCGAGTAGATCGGCTTGCCATCCACCGCGATACCACAATTCGACCCGTCAAACAGCGACACATGGGTTTCTGAAACCCCTTTGGGCAGGGTCTGGCTGTCCACGGTGAAGCCATGGTTCATCGACGTGATTTCCACCTTTCCGGTGGTCAGATCCTTGACCGGATGGTTGGCACCATGGTGGCCGTGGTTCATCTTCACCGTCTTGGCCCCTAAGGCCAAGGCCAGCATTTGATGGCCAAGGCAAATGCCAAAGAGCGGCAGATCGGCCTTCAGCACACCCTGTATCATCGGTACGGCATAGGTCCCGGTCGCAGCCGGATCGCCCGGGCCGTTTGACAGGAACACACCCTCGGGGTTCAGCGCGAGCACATCTTCGGCCGTCGCGGTGGCGGGCAGCACGGTGACATCGCAGCCCACCGACGCGAGGCAGCGCAGGATGTTGCGCTTGGCGCCATAGTCGATGGCCACGACCTTCAATCCTGGGCCCTGACGCATGGTATAGCCCTCAGGCCAAGCCCAGCGCATCTCATTCCAGCGGTAGGACTGGGTGCACGACACGCCCTTGGCCAGATCGAGTCCGACAAGGCCCTTCCACGCCCGAGCCTTGGCGACCAGCTTTTCCAGATCAAAGACGCCGTCCGGATTGTGTGCCAGCGCAACATGCGGCGCGCCTTGCTGGCGGATCGCGCGGGTCAGGCGGCGGGTGTCGATGCCGCCCACTCCAATACGGCCCTTCTTGGTCAGCCAGCTGACCAGATCATCGGTCGCGCGCCAGTTCGAGGGCTCCGTCGGATCCCATTTCACCACCATCCCGGCGGCGACCGGATCGGCGGTCTCGTCATCTTCGGCGGTGGTGCCGGTGTTGCCGATATGGGGGAAGGTGAAGGTCACAACCTGACCGGCATAGCTTGGGTCAGTCATGATTTCCTGATATCCGGTCATCGCGGTGTTGAACACCAACTCGGCCACCGTCTCGCCCGCCGCGCCAAATCCGTGGCCGTAAAACACACTGCCATCGGCCAAGGCGATGCAGGCCGTTGGTTTTGCTGGGCTTTCGGACGGGGTGGGCATTGCGGCGACTCCCTGCAGGCAAATTTGCCGGAACCTAAGGGTCAACCGGGCTGGGGTCAAGGCTTTGTCGTAAAAGGAATTTTTATTAATATCAACAAGTTATGGAAATCGGCGGTGGTTGCGTCGCGCCGCGCATCGCGGTAATGTGCCCGCGTTTGTAAATCCATGAGGATAAAACCGGATGTCTTTGCGCGACCAGCTTCAAACCGCCTTGAAAGAGGCGATGAAGGCCAAGCAAGCCGACCGCTTGTCGACGCTGCGGCTTATCAATGCCGCCATCAAGGATCGTGACATCGCCAACCGCGGTGAGGGTGGCGAAGGCGAGATTTCCGAGGCCGAGATTCTGGCCGCGCTTGGCCGCATGGTCAAACAGCGTCAGGAATCCGCGCGCGCCTATGAAGAGGGCGGGCGGCTGGAACTGGCCGAAAAAGAGACGGCCGAAATCAAGGTCATCGAAGAGTTTCTGCCCCGCCAGCTGGAGGCCGCCGAGGTTGAGGCCGCGATTGCCGCCGCCGTGGCCGAAGTGGGTGCAACCTCGATCCGCGACATGGGCAAGGTCATGGCCGTGCTGAAAGCCAAATACACCGGTCAGATGGATTTCGGCGCCGTCGGCCCGCGCATCAAGGACCGGCTGGGCTAAGCCCAAACCTAGCCGACCTTGGTGCAGATCTCGACCAAAGTGCCATCGGGTGTTCGGACATAGGCTAGGGTTTGTCCCCAATCCATCTGGCTAACCCCTTGCACCAGTTCGGCTCCCGACTTGACCGCGCGGTCTAGGGCTGCGGCGACGTCGTCGGTTTCAAAAGCCAGCTCAAAAGCGGGGGCGGCGGACCGGTCTTTGCACACCGTCTTGCCCAAGGTTTCCATCAGCGCAATGGCTGAAAAAGCCAGTTTCGTCTCACCGGTCAACAGTTCTCCATAGTCCCCGCCTTCATGCAGAAAGGCTTGGGTGAGGCCAAAGGCGCGCGTGTAGAAATCCAGACTGGCCTTGACGTCAGCAACATAAAGTATGGTGTAGCGAAAAATCATAGGTCAGCCTCCTTCTGATGCTGCGACCCTTACATGAGCGCGGCAAGAAGAGAAGGGTCAGCTGCGCAGCAGCCGCGTGATCTCGGCACAGAGGCGGCGGCGTTCCTCTGCGGTCAGAAATGCCCCAAGCTCGACCTCGCGGCCCTGTCCCTTCATCGTGAGATATTGCGGCACGGGGCCACCTGTCGCGTGCAGTGTCAAGCGCACCCAATGCGGGTTCGCTTGCCAATCCTGCCGCTTGCCCCTTGGCCCGTGCCGCGTCAGCGTCACAAGCTCATCGCTGATCGCCAGATCCTCGACAATCTCGCCATCGCGGAAACTGCGCTCCAGCGCCCACCAGATGGCGGCGAGAGCGGCCAGCAAAAATGGCAAAACACCCCACAGAACCGGCGTGCCGAGAAGGCCCAAAAGCGGCACCCCGATACACAGCGCTGTGCCACCCAGAAACCAGACCATGCCCCGGCGCGGCAAAGACCGGTAAGGCCACAGATGCAGGCGGCGATTGCCGCCTTCAGGGGGAAGCCATTCATAGGGCATGAGACACCTTTCGGTCGCGTCAGGTAGCGCGTCCTACCCAAAGGAAAAGGCCCCAAGGTTTCCCTTGGGGCCTTCGCCAATTTTCTTGCCTTAGTGGGCGTGCGACTTGTCCCAGTCTTCCCGCTTGGGCAGCTGCTCGAACGTATGCTCGGGCGGCGGGCAGGGCAGGGTCCATTCCAGCGTGTCAGCGTGCTCATTCCAGTAGTTGTTCTCGGTCACCTTGCGGCCCCAGAGCAGCGTGTAGAACACGACGCCGATGAAGAAGATGAACGAGGCGAAGGAGATGAACGCACCGACCGAGGAGAACCAGTTCCAGTAGGCAAAGGCCTCGGGATAGTCGATGTAGCGGCGCGGCATGCCCTGACGGCCCAAGAAGTGCTGGGGGAAGAAGGTCAGGTTCGAGCCGATGAACATTGCCCAGAAGTGCAGCTTACCTGCCCATTCCGGATACTGACGGCCCGACATCTTGCCGATCCAGAAGTAGATCCCGGCAAAGATCCCGAACACGGCACCAAGGCTCATCACATAGTGGAAGTGCGCCACGACATAGTAGGTGTCGTGATAAACGCGGTCCACCGGTGCCTGGCTCAACACGATGCCGGTGACGCCACCGACGGTGAAGAGGAACAGGAAGCCAAAGGCCCACAGCATCGGGGTTTCAAAGCTCAGCGAGCCGCCCCACATGGTGGCGATCCACGAGAACACCTTGATGCCGGTCGGCACCGCGATGACCATGGTGGCCAGCATGAAGTAGGACTGTTGGGTCAGCGACATGCCAGCCGTGTACATGTGGTGCGCCCAGACGACAAAGCCCAGAACACCAATCGCAACCATCGCATAGAACATCGGCAGGTAGCCGAAGATCGGCTTGCGCGAGAAGGTCGCGATGACTTGGCTGATGATACCGAAGGCCGGGATCACGATGATGTACACTTCCGGATGGCCAAAGAACCACAAGATGTGCTGATAAAGCACCGGGTCGCCGCCGCCCGAAGGCGTGAAGAAGGTGGTGCCAAAGTTGCGGTCGGTCAGCAGCATTGTGATGGCGCCCGCCAGAACCGGCAGAGCCAAAAGGATCAGCCAAGACGTCACGAAGATCGACCAAGCGAACAGCGGCACCTTGTGCATGGTCATGCCGGGGGCACGCATGTTCAAGAAGGTGGTGATCATGTTGATCGCGCCAAGGATCGACGAGGCGCCCGACAGGTGTACGGCGAAAATGGCCAAGTCCATCGCATAGCCGCCCTCGGCGGTGGTGGTCAGCGGCGGGTAAAGAACCCAGCCCACGCCCGCGCCCGGCCCAAGGCCAGAGGTCAGGTCGCCATTGCCGCCCGGTGCCAGCATCGAGGCCACACCCAACGACACGCCGGCAACAAACATCCAGTAGCTCAGGTTGTTCATCCGCGGGAAGGCCATGTCCGGCGCACCGATCTGCAGCGGCATGAAATAGTTGCCAAAACCGCCAAACAGAGCCGGGATCACCACGAAGAACATCATCAGCACGCCGTGATAGGTAATCATCACGTTCCAAAGATGGCCGTTCGGGGTGCAGGTATCGGCCGTAGCGATGAAACGCGCGCCTTCCTGACACATGTACTGCACGCCGGGGTGCATCAGCTCCATTCGCATGTAGAGCGTAAAGATGACCGAAATCAGCCCGACGAGACCCCCGGTAAAGAGATAAAGAATCCCGATGTCCTTGTGGTTCGTCGACATGAACCAACGGGTAAAGAACCCTTTGTGTTCATGGTCATGGCCATGAATGGCTGCGTCTGCCATTGGCGTCTCCCATTTTGTGTTCCCTTGGACGC
>JACCDI010432808.1_pt1 | contig 13243 bp, 9 predicted proteins | sample 7442791 | NCBI WGS metagenome assembly JACCDI01 (sample SAMN15323434, study PRJNA562643) | freshwater metagenome | isolation source: river surface water | place: USA:Blue River Watershed | collected 2017-08-15
CAAACCGTTGGTGGAGCAGTGAACCAGGCATTTGCACCGGTCGAACATCTGGATCGAATGATGAGCCTAGACAATGTTTTCTCCTTCGATGAATTTCGTGCCTGGGCCGAACGTGTGGGGGACGGACCATATCTCTGTGAATTAAAAATCGATGGCCTGGCGGTCAACCTTCGTTACCTAAATGGAGAACTAGTCTCGGCAGCAACAAGAGGTGACGGAGTCGTTGGCGAGGATGTGACCGCAAATGTTTTGACAATTAAGTCAATTCCAAAAAAATTGAAGGGTAGCGGTCATCCGGCGCAGGTTGAGGTGCGCGGTGAAATCTTCTTTGGTGTCGAAGACTTTGCCAAACTAAATGAAGGTTTAGTAGCCGAGGGTAAGGCGCCCTTTGCGAATCCACGAAATTCTGCCTCGGGATCGCTGCGACAAAAGGATCCAAGAGTAACTGCTAGTCGGCCCTTGCAAATGCTGGTTCACGGCATCGGTGCCTGGGCGGATGCACCAGTCAGGAATCAATCTGACCTATACCACCTACTAGCAAAGTGGGGACTTCCCACCACCGATAAATTTCGCGTGCTGAATTCAGTTGATGAGGTTTTGCAGTACATTGACGAGTTTGAGAAGAAACGTCACAAACTTGAACACGAAATTGATGGTGTCGTTGTAAAAATTGACGCACTGGAAAAGCAAGGCCAACTTGGCTTTACTAGTCGAGCCCCGCGTTGGGCGATTGCATATAAGTATGCTCCCGAGCAAGTTAATACCAAACTGCTCGACATTCGTGTATCCGTTGGAAGAACCGGCCGCGCTACTCCATACGCAGTGGTCCAGCCGGTAAAAGTTGCGGGCTCGGTTGTAGAGTTTGCGACTTTACACAATCAGGACGTGGTGAAGGCAAAGGGTGTTTTGATCGGTGACACGGTTGTGATCAGAAAAGCCGGAGATGTGATTCCTGAAATTCTTGGTCCTGTAGTTGAGTTGCGCGACGGAACAGAAAAACCTTTCGTTATGCCTTCACTCTGCCCGGATTGCGATTCACCGCTTGCCCCTTCAAGCGAGGGGGACGTAGATCTTCGCTGTCAAAACTCCAAAGCTTGCCCAGCCCAGTTACGGGAGCGAGTTGCCTATCTTGGTTCTCGAGGAGTTTTGGACATTGAGGCACTTGGTTACGTTGCTGCTTGCGCCCTAACTCAGCCACTTGACGATGCCGCTGCGCCGTTAAAGTCTGAGGCTGACCTATTTGATTTGACTCTTGAGCAATTACTTCCAATTCGAGCAGCGGTTCTAGATCCCGATACTGGCCTGCCAAAACTTGACGACAGTGGGCAACCCAAAATTGTTGACTTCTTTAGGAAGAAAGATGGATCGCCAGCGGAAGTTGCACTAAAACTTCTTAAGAATCTTGAGGAAGCAAAGACTAAGCCGCTGTGGAGGATCCTGGTTGCACTTTCTATCAGGCACGTTGGGCCAGTAGCCGCAAGATCTTTGACCAGCTACTTCGGCAGCCTTGAAAAAATATTCAACGCAAGTGAAGAAGAGCTTTCTAAAGTCGACGGTGTGGGTCAAACTCTTGCGCAATCAATCAAAGAATGGATCGCAGTTGATTGGCATCGCGAAATTGTTGATCGTTGGCGCAAAGCCGGGGTGCTCTTAGAGGTTCCGGGTCACGCCGGACCTGGCGCGGGCGATTCGGCAGGGGGAGTATTTGCCGGCTTGACTATCGTGGCTACTGGATCGCTAAAGGCGTTTACGCGCGAAGAAATTGAAGAAGCAATTATCTCTAACGGTGGCAAAGCTGCGTCATCTGTTTCAAAGAAGACTTCATTTGTTGTGGCCGGTGAAAATGCCGGGTCAAAGCTAGCCAAAGCTGAGTCGCTTGGCGTTGAAGTAATCTCTGAAGAAGAATTTCAGCGGCGGCTAAATGGTTAGCAAATGGATGTAAAAAATCCTCGAGAAGTCACTTCTCGAGGATCATTTATTTTTTAAGGACTAGTTGTCTTCGAGCTGTTCCACCGCAGAGTTTTCGTCGGCAGCAACCATCGACTCTGTGGTCATCAGGTTTCGCAGGGTACCTAGGAAGTCTTCAATGTCTGCGCGCTCGGCCTTCATGCGGTTTAGGCGTTCTTCGCTGTCCTTGATCACGTTGTTTGCATAGCCTTCGGCCTTGCGACTCAACATGTCTGCGCGGCGACGTGACTGGTTGATCAAGTTAGTGGCGGTGCGGTTTGCGTCTTCAAGCATTTGACTTGAATTTTCTTGCGCGTCGCGCATGATGCTGTCAGCCTCAGAAATGAGCTGCGCTGCTCGGGCCGAGGCTTCAGCAAGCGTTGCGTTGGCTTCATCGGTTACCTGCTGGGCCTGGGAAACGGCATTCTGGTAAAGACGAAGAGCTTCTTGCTCAGTCTCGTCCCGCTTTGCCTTAATTTCTGCTTCAAGTTCAACTCGAGCCTGAGCGGTTTTCTGAGAAAGTTCGGTTGCTAGGGCACGGGCTTCTTCTGTTTCACGGTGCACCTGTGCACGAAGTTCTGCTGCGTATCTTTCACCCTCAGATTTAATTGCTGAAGCTTCGCGCTGCGCGGTACCAATCTTTTCTGCAGCCTCTGACTCACGGGTCTTTGCGCTGCTCAGAATTTCTGCGGCTAGACGTTCCGCGTCGATACGTGCCTCGTTTAGCTTTGCTTCTGCGTCCGCAATTACACGATCTGCTTTGGCCTGTGCCTTACGAGTAAGTTGTTCGCTTTCGGCTTTTGCAGTTTCACGAATGCGGATTGCATCTTGACCGGCATCTGACACAAGTTTCTTAGCTTGCTCTTCAGCAAGGCGCAGGGTCTGCTCAAATTGAGCACCAAGTTCGGCATAGCCGGGAGCCCCACCCTTTTTAACCTGGCTTTTTAGTGATTCAAGTTCTGCCTTTAGTGACTCAACTTCGCTAGAGGCACTGAAGTTGTACTCGCGAACGTGCTCGAGTTCGGCACGAAGCTCGGCCAAGACGCGGTCGACCTCGTCTTTTTCGTAGCCACGGAACGCAATCGTGAACTGTTCGTTTTCCAAGATATTGGGCCTTCACTACTAAGGGGGCAGCTGGTAGCAACTAGGGGGTAGGCACTACATTTGCTGGTCTGAGTTTACAGGGATTTTGCCTTCAAATGCCCGAAAATCCTTGGCGCTAGCGCGTTTGTTCGGGGAACTCCACATTTGCCCGTTTGGTAGGCTAAAGGTCAATCATCAATTCCCAGTGAGTGGATCTATGTCTGAAATAACCCCTGACCTGGTTCGGCACCTTGCCAACCTGGCCCGAATCGACGTCACCGACCAAGAAGTTGACCTTTTTGCCGGCCAGCTGGGCCTAATAGTTGAATCAATGGCCACCATTAAGGCTGCCGTTGCCGGCGATGTGCCAGCCACTAGCCACCCGATTCCAATGGCAAACGTATTCCGCGAGGACGTGGTTGAGCCTTCCCTGACCCAGGCAGAAGCTCTTTCAGCTGCTCCAGATAGCGCCGATGGCCGTTTCCGCGTTCACGCAATCTTGGACGAGGAGTAAGTCGCATGTCAGAACTAATTCGCAAAAACGCCTCCGAGCTGGTTGCCCTACTAAAAAAAGGCGAAGTTTCGTCTGTTGAGCTAACCCAGGCTCACCTAGATCGCACCGCCCAGGTCGATGGCGCGGTTCACAGCTACCTACACGTTGGCCCAGAGGCTGCTTTGGCGGCCGCGGCCGATATCGACCGTCGTCGTGCTGCCGGCGAAAAACTTCACGACCTTGCCGGTTTGCCGATTGCAGTGAAAGACAACTTGACTACCACCGATGCTCCGACGACATCCGGGTCAAAGATTCTTGAAGGCTGGATTCCGCAGTACGACGCAACCGTGGTCAAGAAATTGCGTGCCGCGGGAATGCCAATTCTTGGAAAAACAAATCTCGACGAATTTGCTATGGGCTCGTCCACCGAATTCTCGGCCTATGGGCCAAGTAAGAACCCATGGGACCTAAGTCGCATACCGGGTGGTTCGGGTGGTGGATCTTCTTCAGTGGTTGCATCCTTCCAGGCGCCTTTGGCAATTGGTTCGGACACCGGTGGGTCCATTCGCTACCCGGCATTCGTAACCGGAACCGTTGGCACCAAGCCAACCTATGGTGCGGTTTCTCGCTACGGACTCGTTGCCTTGGCTAGTTCGCTGGATCAGATTGGTCCGGTTTCGCGAAATGTGCTTGACGCGGCATTGCTTCAAGACGTCATTGCGGGTCACGACCCACACGACAGCACATCACTTCCGGAGTCTCTTGGCTCAATGACAGAGGCTGCAAAAAAGCTAGACGTCAAAGGCATGCGTATCGGGGTAATTAAGCAGCTGACCGGCGAGGGTTTTCAGCCTGAGGTTTCGGCGCGGTTCAACGAAAGCATTGAGTTGTTGAAAAATGCCGGTGCAGAAATCGTAGAGGTTTCATGCCCAAGTTTTGAATATGCAATTGCTGCCTACTACCTGATCTTGCCTGCAGAGGCTTCATCCAACTTGGCAAAGTTTGACTCGGTGCGTTTTGGTATGCGGGTTACTCCTGAGGGTTCACCAACAATTGAGCGCGTGATGGCTGCGACTCGTGAAGCTGGCTTTGGTCCAGAGGTAAAGCGCCGCATAATTCTGGGCACGTATGCGCTATCCAGCGGTTATTACGATGCCTACTACGGTGCAGCGCAAAAGGTTCGCACTCTTATCCAGCGCGACTTTGATGCAGCCTTTGCCAAAGCTGATGTGTTGGTCTCACCGACCGCGCCAACAACTGCGTTCAAATTAGGCGAGAAGCTTGAAGATCCATTGGCGATGTACCTAAACGACATAGCCACCATTCCGGCAAACCTTGCAGGTATTCCGGGCATGGCCATTCCAAATGGTATTGCCGAAAACAACATGCCTTCTGGGATTCAACTGCTGGCTCCGGCACGCGCAGATGCCCGCCTGTATCAGGTTGGTGCCGCCCTAGAAAAGATGCACGAGGAAGTCTGGGGCAAGCGAATGATTGACTTTGCGCCGGAATTGGAGGTGAGCAACTAATGGCTAAAGACGAATTGATGAACTATGAAAAGGCTCTAGAGCAGTTTGAGGTAGTTATTGGTCTTGAGGTTCACGTTGAGTTGAATACCAACACCAAAATGTTCTGCGGTTGCCGCAACGAGTTTGGTGACGAGCCAAACACCAACGTTTGCCCCATCTGCATTGGCCTTCCGGGCTCATTGCCAGCCGTGAATAAGCGCGCAGTTGAATCAAGCATCAAGATTGGTTTGGCACTGGGTTGTGAAATCGCACCTACTGGTCGTTTTGCTCGCAAGAACTACTTTTACCCGGACTTGGCCAAGAACTTTCAAACCTCGCAGTACGACGAACCGATTGCGTTCGAGGGTGCTCTTGAGGTAGAAGTGCCATCCGGTAAATCATTCACCGTGCAGATTGAGCGCGCCCACATGGAAGAAGACGCCGGAAAGCTTACTCACGTTGGTGGTTCTACTGGTCGAATCCAGGGTGCCGAGTATTCACTCGTTGACTACAACCGTGCCGGTGTTCCACTTGTTGAAATTGTGACCAAACCCGTATATGGTGCCGGGGCAGAGGCGCCTGAGCTTGCTGCCGCGTATGTTCGCTACATTCGCGAAATTGTTAAGGGTCTTGGTGTCTCTGACGCAAAGATGGAACGCGGAAACGTACGATGCGATGCCAACGTATCGCTTCGTCCTCACGGTCAAGAAAAGCTTGGTACTCGCACAGAGACCAAGAATGTGAACTCGCTTCGTTCAATCGAGCGCGCAGTGCGATACGAGATTCAGCGCCAGGCGGCTTTGTTGGCTAAAGGCACTGCAATCGTTCAGGAAACTCGTCACTGGCACGAAGACAAGGGGGCTACTTCATCCGGGCGTCCAAAGTCAGATGCAGACGATTACCGCTACTTCCCAGAACCAGATCTAGTTCCGGTACAGCCATCTAAAGAGTGGATAGAAGAACTCCGCGCGGGCCTTCCAGAAAAGCCAGCCGAGCGTCGCAAGCGTGTGCAGGCCGAGTGGGGATTTGCCGATCTTGAGTTCCGTGACGTAGTCAACGCAGGTTTGATGGATCAGATTGAAGAAACGGTTGCTGCTGGAGCAAAGCCACAGGCTGCACGAAAGTGGTGGACCGGTGAGCTGGCTCGTATCGCCAACAGCCAAGACAAAGACGTCATTGATCTAGAAATTTCAGGAGCATACGTTGCTGAGCTTGCTGGTTTGGTTGATGCCGGAAAGATTAACGACCGATTGGCTCGCGAGGTTCTGACCTACGTACTTGCTGGCGAGGGAAGCCCCGCCGAGGTAGTGGCCAAGCGTGGTCTGGAAGTTGTTTCTGATGACGGTGCATTGATTGCCGCCATTGAAGCAGCACTTGAAAAGCAGCCAGATGTATTAGACGCAATTCGCGAGGGACGCATGCAGGCAGCAGGAGCGGTAATCGGTGCTGTCATGCAGGCCATGAAGGGCTCGGCTGATGCTGGACGTGTGCGCGAGCTGCTAATTGAAATGGCGAATACATAAGACCCCAAAAAATAACCCCCGAGATTGATTCCCGGGGGTTATTGTATTGGGGTGAGTAACGGGGCTTGAACCCGCGACCCCCTGGACCACAACCAGGTGCTCTACCAGCTGAGCTATACCCACCAAATGTTGAGGCGTCTTGCGCAACAACCAAATAAGCCTATCAGTTTGAGGCTTGTTGTATTCCTAGGAATTGTTTTTTGAGAGGCTTTCGGCCGCGGCCTTGGCCTGTTCGGTGGTTGGGCCCGGGGCCGGAACCATCACCGTCTGGCGGTAGTAGCGCAACTCGTGAATTGACTCAAGGATGTCTGCCAACGCTCGGTGACCACCATCTTTTTTGGGCATTTGGAAATAAACCCTTGGGTACCAGCGTCTGGACAGTTCTTTGATTGAGCTCACATCAATGTTTCTGTAGTGCAGATGCTGGTCTAATTTCGGCATGTATCGGTTGATAAACATTCGATCTGTTCCGATGGTGTTTCCCGCCAGTGGTGCCTCTTTTGCATTTGGTACGAATCGCTTAATGTAATTCAGAATTAGCTCTTCTGCCTCGGCTAGATCAAGGCCGTTATCAACTTCGTTGATGAGACCTGACTCGGTGTGCATGTTTCTAACGAAATCATTCATGTTTGCCCAGGAATCAGGGCGAGGTTTAATCACGACGTCAAGACCAGCGTCTAAAATTTCAAGCTCGGAATTGGTGATTACGACCGCAACTTCTACTAGGCAATCTGACTCAGGGTTGAGTCCTGTCATTTCGCAGTCGATCCAGACTAGATTTTCTGAAATTTCAATCACAATCCAAAAATAGGGGAGGTCCGTGACAATTACCACGGACCTCCAATTCTAGACGGACTCGGCCGTGGCCTTCCTGCGCGCGTGGGCTTTCTTGTCTTTTCGGATGGCCTTGCGCTCTTTTCGGCCCTCTACTAACCAATAAAGTACCGGCACAATAACCAGAGTCAGAATGGTTGACGAGAACAGACCACCGATTACAACGACAGCTAGCGGCTGTGAGATGAAACCGCCGCCGCCAGTAATTCCCAGGGCCATGGGAGTAAGCGCAAATATCGTGGCTAATGCAGTCATTAAGATTGGGCGCAAACGCTGTCTTGCTCCGTCCATGATGGCCTGCTGCATTGGTCGACCTTGTTTACGATACTGATTGATCAGGTCGATCAGCACGATTGCATTTGTGACTACGATTCCAACCAACAGCAACATACCGATTAGCGAAGGAACCCCTAGCGGGGTATCGGTTATAAGCAACAATCCAAGGGCACCGGTTGCTGCAAATGGAATTGAAATCAAGAGGATGAGCGGTTGAATCAAACTTGAGAAGGTTGCCACCATCACCACAAATACGATCGCTACCGCGGCAAGCAGGGCCAGACCAAGTTGACTGAACGAGTCAGCCTGATCGGCGCTAATTCCACCAAGAGTTGCGGTTGTGCCCAACGGAAGGCTGACTGTCTCTAGTCGCTTGGTAACTTCGGCTGAGATGGCGCCCAGGTTGTCTCCGCTTGGTGTCAGTGAGACTTTTGCGGTGCGATCACCCTTTTCACTTGTGATCGAAACAGGTACCTGAACTTGCTCAATTTTGGCGATTGTCGACAGCTTTACCATTCCGGTTGCACTTGGAATGCTGATGTTTTTGACATCTTCTACAGTCTCAGGAATATCTGTTTGCACCACGTAGATTGCGGTCTCCACATTGTCAATGTTCACTTTGCCAATGCTGCTAGGGCGAAGCTTTGATGCCACAATTCCACCAACGGTAATTTCTGTGAGTCCCTTGGCCGCCGCAGCTTTGCGGTCAACGGTCACACGAAGAGTTCGCTGTGTTTCCGCCAGTGAGTTGGTAATCTCGGACGTGTCTGGCGTTCCAACCATTGCAGCTTGAATCTTTTCGATGGCGTTGAGCAGCTTCTCGTCGTCTGGAGCGAGGACTTTTATGTCGATGGTGCTCGAAGAGCCAAAGCCAGGTCCACCACCGGAGCTGAACTTAACTTCGCCCAAGGAACTGTCCTTGGCAAATTTTGCTTCCAAATCGGACTGAACCGCAACGGCATCAGCATCATCAATTAGAGATACCTGAAGCGATGTCCCTCCGGCAGCGGCACCAAAGGCAACTCGCCCATCACCTGATGAACCAATCGAGGTTTGCACCACCTTGATGGTCTCCTCGGCAAGCAAAATGGTTTCGAGTTTTGCCGCGGCAGCATCTTTTTGTTCAAAAGTAGCCCCAGCGGGGAGGGTTTGATTGATAACAAATCCATTTGCTCCCGAGCTACCGATAAAGTCTGTCTTCAGGAACGGCACAAGTGCAAAGGTGAACACCAAAATTATTAATGAAGAAACAACGGTGATAACCGGGTGTTTTTGAGTGCCGCGAAGAATCGGAAGATATCCGCGCTGCAGCCAGCTCTTGCGTTCTTTTTCTTCCTCTACCTTGCGCGCCTGTTCGGCAAAAACCGAGGCTTCAAACTCGCTTGGCGAGCTGAGTTGACTTGGGTTCTTGAGGAACCAATAGGCAAGCACCGGAACGATGGTGAGCGAAACAAACAATGAGGCAACCAGTGCAATTGTGAAAGTAAATGCGAACGGACGGAAGATTTCTCCAATCAGGCCGCTAACCAAGGCAATGGGTAGGAACACCGCAACGGTAGTAATTGTGGCCGCGGTTATAGCCCCCGATACTTCCTTGACGGCATCTAGGATTGCCTGTTTTTTAGGCTCACCGTAGGAGAGGTGGCGGTTGATATTCTCGATGACCACGATGGAATCGTCAACCACTCGGCCAATGGCAATAGTCAAGGCACTCAACGTCAAAATATTGAGTGAGTAGCCAAATTGACCAAGACCGATAAAGGTAATCAGAACCGAGGTAGGAATCGAAATCGCTGTGACCAGAGTAGATCGAACCGACAGCAAGAACACCAAAATAATCAAGATGGCAAATCCAAGACCAAGTAGGCCCTCGGTAGTCAAATTTTCTAAGGACTTCTCCACGAATGGAGCCTGATCAAAAACTGTCACGATTGTCACATCGCCAAGCTTTTTCTTTAGCTCTTCAATTTTGTCTTGAACTCCGTGTGACACAGCAACGGTGTTGCCATCGGGTGTTTTGACAATCGAAATGGAAAGTGCTTCTTTACCATTTGTTCTAGCGATACTGGTGGTCGGAGCATTTTCAAAAGTGACTGTCGCAACATCGGCAATTGTAAGTGCAGTGACTCTTGGAGCACTTGGAATGCTAATGCCGGCGGGCGCCTGATTGCTTCCGGTAAATCCAGGAAAGTTCGGCGATGCCGTAGGCGCAGCAGGTGTTGCCGCACTGCCAATTAGAGCAAGACCCTTAAAATCCTCAAGGCTATTTACGGGTGTGCCGACTTCAACAGAAATGGAACCGTTCTCGTCATCGATGGTTCCTGCCGGAATCACAAAACCATTTGACTGAAGGGCACTTACTACCGATTGTTGGCTAAGCCCATTAGCGGCTAAAACCTGGGACTTAAATTCCAGATTGATTCGCTTTTCCTTAACACCGGCGATGTTCACATCTCGCACGCCTTTTACCTGCGCGAGTATCGGTGTTGCAATGTCGCTGAGTTTTTGCGCTAGGGCTTCGTTATCACCGTTATTCGCTGAAACACCAAGCGCGATGATTGGAACAGAGTCAAAGCTTCCTGAAAGTACGTTGGGTTCAACATCGGCTGGGAGGGCCGTTTTAACCTTTGAGATTGCCGCCGCAATGAGCTCGGAGACCTTTGCTGTGGTTGTTCCATATTCAAATTCGACTCGCACAATTGAGATGTTGCTTTGTGAGGTTGAAGTGGAGTTGACAAGACCATCAATCTTTCGAACTTCGTCTTCTATGACCTTGCTCACCTGGTTATCGACAACTTCAGGTGATGCTCCAGGATATGCCGTTACGATTGCAGCTTGCGGCACCTGAAATGAGGGAATCAACTCCTGCTTTAGCGACCCAAGAGAGATAAATCCGAACACCGCGGTGATGACGGTAATGAGCGCTACAACTGACCGATTAGCAATACTCAGTTTGGCAAGACGAAACACGTTGACCTCTTTCAGGTTGATACCTATAGGCTAACTGCCAAGCAAGAACGGGTATTCCAAACACTAAAACAATCAGGTTTTTCTCAGGAGAGGCTTGAAAAGCCTAAATATTCCGGCAGATTGGCCTAGTTTGACTTAGCTTTCTTTCGATTAGCGGTGATAACACTCACAATCGCCGAAACGGCAATCGAAGCCACAATCACAATTAGCGAAGTGTTGCTGCTGATTTCGGGCGCCCATTCAATGTGCTTTCCGCCGTTGATAAAAGGCAGTTCATTTACGTGCATCGCGTGAGCGACGAGCTTAAAGCCGATGAATCCCAAGATGAAGGCAATGCCGTACTTTAGGTACTCGAGTTTGTCTAGCAGACCGCCCAAGAGGAAGTAAAGCTGACGAAGACCCATCAGTGCAAAAACATTGGCGGTAAAGACAATAAAGGGATCAGTGGTGATTCCAAAAATTGCAGGGATTGAATCAAAGGCGAACATGACGTCGGTTAGGGCGATTGCAGCAAAAACCACAATCATGGGGGTAAAGACCTTCTTGCCGTTTACCAAAGTGCGAATTTTGGCGCCATCGAAGCCATCTGACACCTGGATGCGTTTTCTAAGCAGTTGAATCAGCTTGCTTTCAGTTTCTTCCTCATCCTCATGGCTTCTGAAGGCCTGGTGGTATGCGGTGTAAAGCAAGAACGCGCCAAAGATGTAGAAAATCCAGCTGAATTGCTCAATCAGGGCTGCGCCAACGACGATAAATATGCCTCGAAGAACCAGGGCCAGTACCACACCAACCATAAGTACTTCCTGCTGATATTTCTTTGGCACTGCGAATCGAGTCATGATGATCACGAACACGAAAAGGTTGTCAATACTTAGGCTGTACTCGGTAAGCCAACCAGCAAAAAATTCCGTGGCTTTGGTAGCTCCAAACAATTGGCCGATAATCAGGCCAAAAATCACCGCCAGAACGGCATAAAAAGCAACCCAAAGCGAAGATTCCTTGGTGCTGGGAATGTGAGGTCGCTTGAAGACAATCAGTAGATCGGCTAGCAGAATGGCGGTAATCGCAACCATAGAAATGGCTTCGAACCAGAAGTAGGAATTTTCGCTCATAGTTAGGTAAGTCTATTTGCTAGTTCTAGCCCATGCTGACGTTGACCACAGCGCCCAAATCATCAAAAGTGGTTGAAAAAGTAGACGAATAGCTCTTGCTTCATCGGTGTTTAATCCAAAGGCATCTGTTTGTGTCAAAAATTGCGAAATGTTCCCTGGAAAAATTGCCAAGAAGAATCCAGCTGTGAGCCAACCAATCTGTTTTCGATACTTCTTAATTGTCAGTAAGCCGATCCCTAAGGCAATCTCCACTGCTCCTGATGCCAGGACAACGAAATCAGCATCAAACGGAATCCACCCTGGCACCTGAGCTTGAAAAGTGGCTCTGGCAAATGTGAAATGACCAAGGCCAGCAAAAATAAGTGCGCTACCCAGCGCTATTCGGGCGATGACTTTGATGATTCGCATGAATGCAAGTTAGCACGTAGCCTCATTTAGACTGGTAGGCGTCGCTTCAAGCAATTTGCCCTCGTAGCTCAGTGGATAGAGCAAGAGCCTTCTAATCTCTTGGTCGCAGGTTCGATTCCTGCCGAGGGCGCCAAATGAGTAAAAACATTGAAGTTGCCTGCAACTACCTGTTGGCCTATGAAGCAAAGGATTTAGCTGCCATAGCCAAGATGATTCGCCCGGATATCTGGTTGCAAGATTGGAACATTTCAGGCCAAGGGGAATCTTTTTTTCTAGGTGAGACTCGTAAAAACTTTGAGGCAGCTCAGCAGATCAATATTGAGATCCTCAGCATGCAAGAATCGGCGGATATGGTTGCGGCACAGTTGCAGATCACTATCAATGGGCATGAATTACTTGACGTGGTTGATGTGATCTCTTTTGATTCAGGAAATTTGATTCGAGGAGTCCGGGCCTACAAAGGTTAGCCAAGCAAAGACTTCATATTTTTGTAAATTAGGTTCGCTGCAAAGTCCGGCGCCAGGCGGATAAGGTTGCCCATTAACTTGGCATCGCTGCCAACGTAGATTCGTTTGGCATTGGATTCGATCGAGTCAACAATCATTTTTCCAGCAGCTGCAGGAGCGGTGACCCTTGCAGCAGCTTTCTTTTGGGCAGGGGTTAGTTCGCCTGATCCAAAACTAACTCCTGAGTTTGCCGAGATGTTGGTTCCAATTGCGCCAGGCCAGACTAAGGTCAGGGAAACTTTTGTGTCCTTGAGTTCTGAACGCAGTCCTTCGGTAAGCATGTTTAGCGCAGCCTTTGTTGCGCCGTAGAGAGTTTGGCCGGGAACGGGGGCATAAGATCCCATCGATGAAACGTTGAGAATATGTGCCTCCGGTCTAGAAACCAAACCAGGCAGGAAAGCCTTAATCATGTTAAGCGGGCCAAAGAAATTGACGTTCATTACTCTGTCAATGTGCTCAAAATCCAGTTCGTTTATTTTCACGAATGGCTGAATGATTCCAGCCACATTTAGCAGCGCATCGATTTTTCCAAGCTTGGCTTCAATCTCTGCAGGGAGTGCGGCCACGCGAGATCTATCGGTGA
>JACCDI011484152.1_pt1 | contig 13241 bp, 11 predicted proteins | sample 7442791 | NCBI WGS metagenome assembly JACCDI01 (sample SAMN15323434, study PRJNA562643) | freshwater metagenome | isolation source: river surface water | place: USA:Blue River Watershed | collected 2017-08-15
AAGGGTGTTAATTTAATTATGCCTGTTGACAATATTTGTGCAGACGATTTCAACAATAATGCAAATCGCCAGACGGTTCGTCGTGGTGAGATTCCTGATGGATGGGAAGGATTAGATGTTGGCCCAGAATCAGTTAAATTGTTTCAAGATGTGATTGCTAAATCTAAAACGATTCTTTGGAATGGTCCGATGGGCGTGTTTGAGTTTCCAAATTTTGCTATTGGTACGAATGCCATTGCCGATGCGGTGGTTAAAGCTACTGAAGAAAATGGTGCATTCTCGTTAATTGGTGGTGGTGACTCAGCCTCAGCAGTAAACAATGCAGGCTATGGAGATCGCGTTTCATATGTGTCTACAGGCGGTGGTGCACTATTGGAATATATGGAAGGTAAAACATTACCTGGGGTAGCTGCTTTAGAAGCATAAAAAAACGTACGTATTATTTTTGAAGGCGAGGAAACATTTCCTCGCCTTTTTGTATTTTTAGCTTATTGTTCTCATACTTTAGAAATGATCTATCCAAACGAACCTATACAGTTAAAATCAACCTACATTAGTCTTGATAGTAGGCAAATTTACGATCCAGAAAACACAGCGTTCGTTGCTGTACGTGGAATCAACCATGATGGGCACCAGTATATGGAGACTTTATATCAAAAAGGAGTTCGTGAATTTATCGTTGAAAAAGGTAGTTGGGTAGGCCAACTCCCCGAAAAAGCAAGCCAATGGACCAATACATCGATATGGGTCGTTGATAATAGCATCAAAACATTACAGAATTTAGCTCATTTGCATCGTATCGCATTTAACCTACCAGTAGTAGGTATTACGGGATCAAATGGTAAAACAACATGTAAAGAGTGGCTATACACCTTGACCAAAAATGAGTTCAATGTCGTGCGAAGTCCGAAGAGCTTCAATTCTCAAATAGGCGTCCCGCTATCTATATGGGCCATTCAATCGCATCATACGCTAGGGATTTTTGAAGCAGGAATTTCAAAAATGAATGAGATGGAAAAACTAGAACCCATCATAAGCCCTGAATATGGTATTTTTACACATTTTGGCGAAGCGCATAGTCAACATTTTGATACAGATAAAATAAAGTTGACCGAAAAGCTAAAGCTCTTTCGGCATAGCAAAAAACTAATCTATCGCGCAAGTGAAGAAACGAATGAATGGATTCGTTTGGAGATGCAAAAAAATAACCCAACATGCGAGTTGGTGACCTGGAGTACCACAGACCCGAACCAATCCATCTTTGTTTATTGGAAAATAAACGGGACAAGAAGCCAACTAAAGTTTCAGAAAAAAAATCAATCAGAAGTATTTTTAGATCTACACGTTGAATTATGTGATGAAGCATCACTTGAGAACATAACACATTGCATCATTCAGGCCCATATATTAGGATTAGATAAAGCCAAAATTGAACTTGCTTGCAAAGCAATCAGACCCATATCCATGCGTCTTGAAATTAAAGAAGGCGTACGAAATAATCAACTTATTGATGATTCATATAATAATGACATGGATGGTCTGAGATTGGCCCTTCCCTTATTCAAACGATATGAGGAAAAATCAAAAGTCCTTATCATCAGTGATTTCATGGAAACGGGGCAAAAAGAGGGTGATTTATACCCAAGTATCGTCCAACTGATCAAGCATCATCGAATCAATCATGTCATTGGCATAGGTAGTCAATTGGAAAGAAATAAATATCTGTTTAATCAAATAACAACGTATACATCAACAGAAGACTTGATTGAATCAGGAGATTTAAATTCAATCCATGATTCAGTTATATTGTTGAAAGGAGCAAGAAAATTTTCATTCGAAAAAATAGTCGGTGCCCTCGAAACAAAGACACACTGCACTCAACTAGAAATAAATCTTGAGTCCATAGAAAATAATCTTACCTATTACAAATCGACAATAGGTAATGAAACAAAAATCATGGGCATGGTCAAAGCACATGCTTATGGAGCTGGCGCGATAGAAATAGCCAAAGTATTACAATCACAAGGTATTGATTATCTAACGGTAGCCTATACAGATGAAGGAGTCAATCTTCGTAAAAATGGCATTTACACACCCATTATGGTGATGAATCCACAAATAGAAGAATTTGAAAAAATCATTGAATATGCACTAGAACCAGAAATCTATAGTTTCAGCATGCTAGAAGCCATTGATGAATATTGCTTCCACCATGGAAAAAACATAAAGATTCATATCAAATTAGATACAGGTATGAAACGCCTAGGATTTGAACCGGAAGAAATAGATCAATTGACTGAAAAACTAGGTCATATGCCTCATTTATGGGTTGTTAGTATACTTAGCCATTTAGCTGCTTCAGAAAATCCAAAACACAAAGAATTTACTGAAAATCAAATTAATCAATTCATACGTGCAGCCAAATCCATAAGTAATGAATTAGGTTACAGGCCCTTATGGCATATAGCAAATTCTGCAGCCATCCAAAATTATCCAGAATCTAGACTAGATATGGTCAGATTAGGCATCAATTTATATGGAATTACAGGAAATTTGATCGAAAAAAAGTCTTTAGAAAACGCATTAATACTTAAAACATACATATCTCAAATCAAAAATGTAAGAAAAGGAGAGTCTGTAGGTTATGGAAGATTAGGACAATTCAAAGAAAACGGCAAAATTGCAACACTAGCTATTGGCTATGCTGATGGCTATAATCGAGCCTTAGGTAATGGAGTAGGTTCATTTGAAATACAAGGAGTTCTCTGCCCAACGGTAGGTAATATTTGCATGGATATGTGCATGGTGGATGTAAGTAATATACCGCATATTCAAGAGGGAGATGAAGCTATCGCATTTGGTGGAAAAATACAATTATCAGATATAGCTAAGTTGGCTCAAACCATCCCTTATGAAATTATGACTAATATTTCAGAAAGGGTAAAAAGAGTATACGTACGCGAATAAAGACAACGTGAAAACAATAATATTTAGTTGAGAGCCACTTTAGTAATAGAGTGGCTTTTTTATGTCTAAATGAGCCAAACAACCTTATATTTTGATAACAAAGTCAATCATAATAAGTATAAACATTTAATTAGCTGTAAGACTAATTAATATTAGCTACTTCGACAATTAATTAGCTGATTAGATAATTTTAATTAGCTCTTTGACTAATTAATTAGCGGGCAGGCTAAATAAATATCCACTATATACAAAAAGGTTATTTTGAATCTAAAATAGAATATATTAAATTAGCTAAATAAGTAATTAAATCATGTCTATTGAAGTTATAAGTAAGGCGATAGGTGATGAATCTAGAAGAAAAATCATCGAACTACTGAAAGATGGTGAACTTCCTGCGAGTACAATATTCGATCAATTTGACTATGCAGCACCTACGATATCTAGGCATTTATCTGTGTTAAAGGAAGCTGGCATTGTAAGCACACGACGTAATGGTGTATTTATATATTATGCATTAGAAGTAAAGACGCTGGCTAGTTTAGCGGATTGGTTGTCCCCCCTACTGCCAGGTAAAGTTCCTACAAAAATAATCAAAGAGCGTGGGATTAGCGTAGCCAAACAAAAACCAGAAAATCCTTTTGATAAATTTCAAAGTGAATTTTAAAACTAAAAAAAGTACAATTTAAATGAAACGATTTGTTATCATTATTCGAGGACCTGTAGCTGGAATTTCTGGTGAAAATAGTCTAGCATCGGCAACGGAATTAGATCAAATTCGGACATGGTTAAAGTCGGTGAAAGAAAAATATCAAGACATGTTATACCAGAAATTTTCGGGTCAAAGTCTATATCTTTCAGCCAGTGGAAAAATTGAACAAAAGATAGTTCAGCTTATTGATGGAGGAGAGATCTCCCAAGTCATTACTTTAATTATGTCTACCTGGGAAGAGGCGACTGCTGTAGCAGAAAGTTTTCCGTTCCCCAACACCTATTATTCAGTAGAATTGCGTGAAATGGCATAAAAATGCCTCATATGTAACATATGAGGCATTTTTTCGATAAAGCCGCGAGAATCGCGTATTTTTTATCTACTTATACATTGATCTCTCCTACCATATTCTCAGGCCGAACCCACGCATCAAACTCCTCGGCAGTCAAGTAACCTAATGCAATAGCTGTTTCTTTCAATGTAGAGCCATTTTTATGGGCAGTTTGGGCAATTTCAGCAGCTTTGTAGTAACCTATCTTCGTATTTAGGGCCGTTACGAGCATCAACGAGTTATTCACGTGCTTCGCAATGTTCTCATGTAATGGTTCGATACCTACGGCACACTTATCGTTAAATGCCACACATACGTCACCAATTAAGCGAGCTGAATGCAAGAAATTATAAATCATTACTGGTTTAAAGACATTTAATTCAAAGTGACCCGAAGCTCCACCAATATTTATAGTTACATCATTGCCTAAAACCTGCGCAGCAACCATCGTCATGGCCTCGCACTGCGTAGGATTTACCTTACCTGGCATAATAGATGACCCCGGTTCATTATCAGGAATGTATATCTCGCCAATACCAGAACGAGGACCTGATGATAGCATACGCACATCATTTCCAATCTTCATTAAGCTAACAGCAACTGTTTTTAAAGCCCCGTGAGCCTCAACAATCGCATCATGTGCAGCTAGTGCTTCAAACTTATTTTCAGCTGTTCTAAATGGCAATCCTGTCAAGGTTGCAATATGCTTCGCAACATTCTCTGAATAACCTTTGGGGGTGTTGATTCCAGTTCCAACTGCCGTCCCTCCTAGCGCTAATTCCGCTAAGTGATCCAGACAATTATTAATCGCCTTCAACCCATGATTTAATTGAGATACATAACCCGAGAACTCTTGACCCAATGTCAAAGGCGTAGCATCCATGAAGTGGGTGCGGCCAATTTTAACAACATTTTTAAATGCTTTAGCTTTAGCATCTAAGGTATCTCGCAACTTTGTGATACCAGGTATGGTTACTTCCATCAAGGCTTGATAAGCAGCAATGTGCATGGCCGTTGGGAATGTGTCATTGGAAGATTGAGACTTATTTACATCATCATTTGGATGTACAAACTTTTGCTCATCCATCAAATCACCACCTTGAATCACATGCGCGCGATAGGCAATTACTTCATTACAATTCATATTCGATTGCGTACCGGAGCCTGTTTGCCACACGACCAAAGGAAATTGATCCGCCCATTGGCCCGCTAAAATCTCATCACATACGTCTGCAATTAAATTTTTCTTTGCTTCCTCCAATACACCCGCCTCGAAATTCGTGATAGCCGCTGCCTTTTTCAAATAAGCAAATGCCCGAATAATTTCCTTCGGCATCTTATTGATATCTTGAGCAATGGGAAAATTCTCGATAGAACGCTGCGTTTGTGCGCCCCAATATACATGTGCAGGTACCTTCACCTTGCCCATCGTATCTTTTTCAATTCTATATTCCATAATGGCTATTTGTATTATTTTTGTAAGCAATTCACAAAAATACCACCAAAACCAACAAGGTGGGAATGATTTTAAATAAAAAATAACATGCTAACGGTCTACGGTATTCCCGCTTGTAATACAATGAAAAAAACCTTTGAATTCTTAGAGGCAAAAGGCATTGAATATACCTTTCACAATTATAAAAAAGAAGGCATCACGGAACCCATTTTAAAAGGATTCATCGATAGGCTCGGGCTCGAAAAAGTGTTGAATAAGCAAGGTTCCACCTACCGACAATTACCTGATGAAACTAAAGCATCTTTAGCCGAAAACTCCGCTGCATTTTCTTTCTTGTTAGAAAAAAATTCAGCGATCAAACGTCCCATCATCACAGATGGAAAACGAATCATCGCTGGATTTAATTCCGAAGAATTAGATAGGTGGCTAAATAACTAATTACCCCTTATAAAAAAGCCATTTAGACAATTCTTTCCACGTGGCTTTTTTACCATACATTAATATTCCGACGCGGTAAATACGCGCTGAAATCCAGCTACAAGCTAAAAATCCAACCACCAAAAGACTCATCGAAAGAACCAATTCCCATACAGGAACCCCATAAGGCAAGCGTACCATCATGTTGATCGGGGAAGTAAACGGAATAATCGATGCCCAAAAAGCAACTGTACTGTCCGGGTCTTGCATGGTGTATTGTGCCAACAAAAACGACAGGATGATGGGAATCATGACGATAAACGTGAATTGCTGTGCTTCCGTGGCACTCTCAACAGCTGACCCGATGGCTGCAAACAAAGAGCTGTATAACAAATACCCAACGAAAAAATAGAACAAAAAGGCCACCAGAATCAGTGGAATATTCGTACTCTCCAGCACCTTCGTCACCTCTCCCATTGGAGAATCTTGCATGGCTTTACTTATGTCAGCTGAGGCCTTTCCTTGGTCTACCGCAATAGTTGCTTTCGCCTTAGAAGTATATATTTTCCCGGTCACTTGCGTTAATCCTATCGTTAATACAATCCATAAAAGGAATTGCGTTAGACCCACAAGCCCTACCCCAATAATTTTCCCTAGCATTAATTGATAGGGCTTCACGGAAGAAATAATCACCTCAATAATCCGATTACTCTTTTCTTCAATGACACCATTCATCACTTGAGAGCCATAAAGTAAGAGCGTGACATATAAAATCAAGCCCATAATACCCGCCAAAATCATCGCCCCAGCAGAACTGGAACTTGTTTCTCCCCCATTTTCAGACACCGTAATTGTCTCACTAGCAATATCAACCTGCGTATCCTCATAGACCTTCGCTGAAATCCCAGCCTTATACATCAGCTCCTGCCGTACTTTATTCTGAATCAAGCGCTCTATAGATTCTTTTAAGTTAAGTCCAATATTCTTAGATGAATAAATATGTACACCTTTCGGATTTGCTAATACGTCCACAGGAATACTCACAAAGGCATCGTAACCAGACTTAGCAAACTGGGTCTTGTAGACCTGTTCGGGCACATTTGTAAAGGTGAACACCAACTCCTTATCTTGTAAATCAGCCGATTTAAGCAAATGGCTTTGATCGAAAATTGCGATTTGCTTCTGCTCCTTATCTTTCATGGCTAACCAGATAGGAATCGCATAGATAGCTGTGATTAAAACGGGAGCCAACAAAGATGAAATCCAAAAGGATTTTTTCAACACACGCGTTACGTATTCACGCTGAATAACTAGTAAAATCTTATTCATATCAATTGGTTTCGCTAACTACTTGAATAAAAATATCATTAAATGATGGAATCACTTCCTTGAATTCCAACAAACGAATGTGCTGAATCAATAAGGCAATCGCCTCATTGGTTCCCATTCCTTCCGAAAAACGCAATTTTGCATGACCTGCAGATTCATGGGAAATAATTTCAATCCCAGGAATCGACAATAATTCCCCTTCAAAACGAATCGAGAATTGATTCTTCTTATATCGATTTTGGACTTCATTCTTATTACCCGATAACACCACCTGTGCATGATTAATCAAGGCTATCTCATCACATAACTCTTCCACAGACTCCATACGATGCGTAGAAAACAAGACGGTTGTACCACGCGATTTGATGGCCAAAATCTCATCTTTCAACATATTGGCATTGATGGGATCAAAACCCGAAAATGGTTCATCCAAAATCAGTAATTTCGGCTCATGCACCACCGTAGCAATAAATTGAGTCTTTTGCTGCATTCCTTTAGATAAATCATCAACCGGCTTATTCCACCACTCCTTAATGTCCAAGCGAATAAACCATTCCTTTAATTTAGCAATTGCCTCATCCTTAGGCATTCCCTTTAATTGGGCCAAATACAAGAGTTGCTCACCTACCTTCATCTTCTTATACAAACCGCGTTCCTCAGGCAAATAACCTATCTGATCCGCATGCGCTAACCGTAGAGGCTCTCCATCAAAAAGTATCTCACCGGAATCTGGTCCCGTGATTTGGGTAATTATTCGAATTAAGGATGTTTTCCCAGCCCCATTAGGACCTAATAAACCAAAAATCTTCCCTTTGGGGATTTCCAAGTTCACATCCGACAATGCCACATGGTCCGCATAACGCTTCCCTAAATTCCGTATAGATAATAACATAAGTGTTTGTCATGAATGAATATTCAAAGATAAAAAAAAGCGTTCACCCCAACTTAGATTAGGGATGAACGCTTTAAATCAGTGATAAATTTATCTATTTACTTTTTAACAGACTTAGATGTAGACTTTGAAACTGACTTAACCGGTGCCTTTGTGGCAACTTTCGTAGGAGTAGATTCTGTTTCTTTTCGCATCAACAAGGTAACTTGCTTCAATTCCTCTGCTTTTTTGGCTAGCTTTTTCTTTTTCTTGGCTTCCTTCTCTGCCAATTTCTGCTTTAGCTTATCCGCTTTAGCTTTGACCTTAGCTGCTTCTTTGTCTTGCTCTAAAGTTAATTTCGTATACTTTTTAACGATTTCACCTATGGACTTCTCAACTTCATGGAGAACCTTCTTTGCATTTTTCTCCGTTAATCCAGTTAATTTGGGTAGAATTAGTGAACTCAATTGCCCTTCTAATACCTTTTTATTCTTATCCATAATCTTAACATTATAATTTTGTTAAATCTAAATAAAGATATGAGAACTAAAAACTTATCGATGTTAAGTTTTTAGTTCTATGGAAAAATTTAATATTAGAATTTTTTTAGAACAGATTTAGATACAAAATCCCAAGCCACAATACCCATGGTTACAGACACATTTAATGAATGTTTTGTACCAAACTGGGGTATCTCTATAGATCCCTTTGATTGATTAATCCAAACATCATTTACCCCAAAAACCTCATTACCAAACACAAATGCATATTTCTTGCCATCCAATGGAACGAATTCTTGCAAGGGTATAGATTGGTCTACCTGTTCGATACAATAAACTTCATAACCACTTTCGACTAGATGGTCAAAACATATCTCAGGTGATTCAAAATATGACCAATTAACGGATTCATCTGCCCCTAATGCAGTCTTTGAAATCTCCCGATGTGGGGGTTGGGCAGTAATTCCACACAAATAAACATGTGTACAACGAAATGAATCAGCTGTTCTAAAAGCAGATCCAATGTTATTCATACTTCGAATATCATCCAATACGAAAACAAAAGGGAACTTTTCTACCTGCTTAAAGGACGTAACATCGAGCCGATTCAACCCATCCAATGACAACTTTTGAGGCATACAACTAAACGATCCAGCTAAACGGATAGGCTAATTCAGGAACTTTTACGCGCTCCGCTAATCGCTCTAAACGCGCTGGCAAAGCAATGACATAATCACGAGCCTTTTCAGCCTGATCACTTAAGCCTCGAACACTTTCTAAGTCCCAGTCTTGAATCAAACCTCGCATAATGGTCGTATAATCTAATGTAGTATATACACCGATACGCTGAGCAGCATCAGAAAAATGATCAAACAAAGAACTCTTCGCCCCATTCATCTCCCGTAGAAAGTGAGCAGGCATCACAATCTTCTTCTTCATCATATCAGCAAATGCTAACATCATTTCAGATGGATCCAATTTAAAAATCTCCGCTACAAAAGCTTTATACGCTTTCGCATGTCTTAATTCATCTGCCGCAATTTGAGCACACATACGCGATAAATTCGAATTCCCATGTTGCTTAGCCAAAGATGCAGTTCTACGATGAGAAATGTTAGTCGCCCACTCTTGAAAAGAAGTATATATAAAATTACGATATGGATCAGCAGAAGTTCCAATATCAAAACCATCTGCAATCAAATGCTGTGTGGAAATCGCTACAGCGCGCATGTCAACTTTACCTGACAAATAAAGATAGGTACCCAATAACTTACCGTGACGATTCTCCTCAGCGGTCCAATTACGAATCCATTTAACCCAACCATTCTCTTGATCCAATTGATCAACAGTCTCCATACCAAGTAACCACGATTCGTACGTTGGCAAAGCCTCTTCCGTAATGGTATCTCCAATCAAAACCGCCCAATAATCATAAGGCAATTCATGCGCTGCTTCTTGCAACAATTTCACTTCTTGGAAAAAATTATCCTTGGTAGAATCCGGAAGCATATCTGAAGGCTGCCAATTAGAATCAATAGGATTTAAAAAATCCTTCATGTAGCTATCCATATTTTTGGCTAGCTCAGACATTACTTCAAGACGTGTGTGAAATTGAGACATAAAGATGCTTGGTTAACAATAAAGTCTCAATATACGAGAAATATTAGCAAAAAGGCTGAAATTTTACAAAATCAAAACCCGCTTCACTTATTTGCAATACATAGGCTTGCTTAAAATCTGGACTAAACCAATCTCCCAAGTTATAATATGAAACGCCAATTGCTAAAGGTAAATTAATCGCATGATGTCGATGACCACAAATATATGCTTGAATTCCTTTTTGAGATGATTGATCAGCCAACAAACGTTCTTGGATAGCCAAAACGATATAATCTGTTTCTGGATTAAATAAGACCTCTCCATTTTTAATGGCAGCAGTTTTTCGAGTACCTGACCACAAATGAGCTAATCTTACCCCAAAATCAGGGTGCAGATAACGAAACAAAAATTGAGCAAGTGGATTCAGAAATACCTCTTTAAGAAATTTGTATCCATAATCACCCGGACCAATTCCATCGCCATGTCCTATGCAAACGCGCGTAACATGATTTGTAAACTGAAATTCAAAATCAGTCAATGTCCGATAAATTTGAGCGTTGCACTCCTCACTTAGATAGTCATTCATCCAAAGATCATGATTGCCTACAAACACATGAATGCGTACACCCGAGTCAGCTAAAGATGCTAACTTTCCAAAAAATCGAATAAATCCTTTCGGAACAACGAGCTTATATTCAAACCAAAAATCAAAAATATCCCCTACCAAAAATAAGTCGGATGCATCAGCTGAAATCTGATCCATCCAAGCGATTAACTGATGTTCTCGAATGCGCGATTCTGCAGCATTGGGAAAGCCCAAATGCATATCTGAAATACAATAAATTTTTTTCCCTTCAGGGATTGGTAAGGTAATCATATACAAAAAAAATGGGGCGGGAATTCCCACCCCATTGGCTAATCTTCTTTTTTAGGAGTCCGCTTTCTTGGTGCCGCCTTCTTAACAGGAGTTGGTTTAGAATCCGCTTCTTTCGATTTAACAACCGTTTTCTTGGCTGTTTGCTTCTTCTCCTCAGCTAACTGTCGCTCATCCTTTGCATCTTGACGCTTCTTCTCTGTTTCTCCTTTAATAAACTCTTGGTAAGATGTTAATTGTTCAAAAGGACGTGGGCCAACTAAGGCTTCTAAATCACTTTGGAACAACACTTCTTTTTCCAAAAGTTGCTCAGCTAGAATAGTCAACTTATCTTTTTTAGATTGCAATAACTTCTTAGTTCGCGTATATGCCTCGGCAATTATTTTTCGAACCTCTTCGTCAATTTCGCGCGCTGTCGTCTCAGAATACGGCTTATTGAACTGATAATCTGAACCTTTGGAATCGTAATATGAAATATTACCCAATTTTTCATTCATACCATAAACAGTTACCATCGAATAAGCCAATTTAGTAATTCGCTCTAAATCATTCTGCGCACCAGTAGAAATCTTTCCAAACACAATTTCTTCTGCAGCACGGCCACCCAATGTCACGCACATCTCATCCATTAATTGTTCCGTACGATATAAAAATTGCTCTTTAGGTAAGTATTGCGCATAACCCAATGCTGCTACCCCACGTGGCACAATCGAAACTTTGACCAATGGATTGGCATGCTCTAAAAACCAACCAGCAATCGCATGGCCCGCCTCATGAAAAGCTACAATTTTCTTTTCTAATGGATTAATGATCTTATTCTTCTTCTCTAATCCCCCAATGACACGATCCATAGCCTCTTGGAAATCATCCATATCCACCGCTGTCTTACTACGACGAGCAGCAATTAGTGCCGCCTCATTACATACATTGGCAATCTCTGCCCCAGCAAAACCAGGTGTTTGAGCCGACAACTCTTTAGGATCAATGTCAGCAGCTAATTTCAACGGCTTTAGATGAACCTTGAAAATTGCTTCACGACCAATAATATCAGGTTTGTCAATCGAGATTTGGCGATCAAAACGACCTGGACGTAACAATGCCGCATCCAAGACATCAGGACGGTTAGTTGCCGCCATGATGATAATACCTGAATCTGTAGCAAATCCATCCATTTCCACTAACAATGAGTTAAGTGTATTCTCACGCTCATCATTTGAACCCGGCATCTGCCCGCGTCCACGAGAACGACCTACGGCATCGATCTCATCAATAAAAATAATACAAGGAGCTTTCTCCTTGGCTTGCTTAAATAAATCACGTACACGCGCAGCACCTACGCCCACAAACATCTCAACAAAATCAGAACCCGATAAAGAGAAAAACGGCACACCCGCTTCACCGGCAACTGCTTTTGCTAACAAGGTTTTACCTGTACCTGGAGGGCCTACTAAAAGGGCACCCTTGGGTATCTTACCACCTAAATCCGTAAATTTCTTAGGAAATTTTAAAAACTCCACAATCTCCTGGATTTCCTCTTTGGCTTCATCAAGTCCCGCTACATCATCAAACGTAACTTTCACTTTTGACTCGCCTTCAATTAATGTTGCTCGACTTCGTCCGATATTGAAAATCTGGCCACCACCGCCACCGCTGCCTCCCATTCGGAAAAACAAAAAATAAAAGCTAAGACCCATCAGGATGAAGAAACCCCAAGTCCCCAGCCAATCCAATGGACCTGTACGCGTCTCTGGAGTAGCAAATATGCGTTCATTTCGAGGAAAATCTTTTTGTCTATCTTCTAAAAAATGCTCGAAACCTTCTTTTGAAATAATAGAAAATTCAAAATGCGGGCCTTGTTTGACAGGAATTAATCCTTGCGGCGAATTTTTGAAATACTTCGAAACAAAACTTGGCTTTAAACTTACCTCAACTAACTTATCATTTACAATGACAACTGACTCTACTTCTTTTTGAATCACCATAGACTCAAATTGACGTTGATTAATCTCTTGTAAGGTGCGTTGCTTGGTGAAGAAAAACATACTGACCATCGCAATCATGAGACCGATAATCATCCAACTCTGCATTCCTCCAACTGGTTTTTTGGGTAAACGTGGGGGCATCCCCGATAGTTTTTTGTTTTTAAAACTGTTTCCTTGTTTTGCCATTAGTTTGTTTAATTTGGGCT
>JACCDI010397765.1_pt1 | contig 13237 bp, 13 predicted proteins | sample 7442791 | NCBI WGS metagenome assembly JACCDI01 (sample SAMN15323434, study PRJNA562643) | freshwater metagenome | isolation source: river surface water | place: USA:Blue River Watershed | collected 2017-08-15
GAGCGAAGCTAAACTCGAGCGGAGCGAACTGACCGTGAGTTTTGCTTCCCCTAAAAAAGCAAAACTCCGGAAACTCGAGCGGAGCGAACTGACCGTGAGTTTTGCTTCCCCTAAAAAAGCAAAACTCCGGTAATCAGCCGGAGTTTCAATCATCAATCAAAAAACGAACAGTTTTGAAACTGTTGTTGCGTTAAAAAAGTTTCAAGTTTCAAGTTTAAGGTTTCAAGTTGTTTTGAGTAACCTGAAACTTTAAGCCTGAAACAAATATATTTTACCCAAGATATGTTTTCAAGATTTTACTTCTTGAGGTATGTTTTAATCTGCGTATTGCTTTTTCTTTAATTTGACGTACACGCTCACGAGTTAAGTCGAAGGTTTCACCAATTTCTTCTAACGTCATTGGGTGTTGATCGCCTAAACCAAAGTACAAACGAACTACGTCGGCTTCTCTGGGTGTAAGGGTTTCTAAGGAACGCTCGATTTCGGTACGTAACGATTCGTGAATCAACTCACGGTCTGGATTTGGAGACTCACCAGAACGTAAAACGTCATAAAGGTTAGAATCTTCTCCTTCCACTAAAGGCGCATCCATGGATAAGTGACGGCCTGAGTTTTTCATGGATTCTTTTACGTCATTTACGGTCATGTCCAGTTCTTTTGCAATTTCCTCAGCAGAAGGTGGACGCTCATTCGATTGCTCTAGTAAAGCGTACATTTTGTTGATTTTATTGATAGAACCGATTTTGTTTAATGGTAAACGAACGATACGAGATTGTTCTGCCAAGGCTTGAAGAATTGATTGACGAATCCACCAAACGGCGTACGAAATGAATTTGAAACCACGAGTTTCATCAAAACGTTGAGCGGCTTTAATCAAACCTAAATTCCCTTCATTAATTAAATCAGGCAACGTTAATCCTTGGTTTTGGTATTGTTTTGCTACCGAAACCACGAAACGTAAATTGGCCTTAGTTAATTTTTCAAGTGCGCGTTGATCTCCTGCTTTGATGCGTTGTGCTAATTCCACTTCTTCATCGGCAGTAATCAAATCTACTTTTCCAATTTCTTGTAGGTATTTGTCTAAGGATGCAGTTTCACGATTAGTTACCTGCTTGGTGATTTTGAGCTGTCTCATTTAATTTTCTCCTTTTTCTTTTAAAGTGTTCAGGTAGTTATACGTAAGCAGTTACAAAAAAGTTACAAAACTTCAAAAAAATTAAATATCGATTGAAATATGGTTGGTAACGCGTTGGATGTAGAAATCAATTTTCTGATTGGCTTTGTTGAAAAATAGTTTTCTGTCTCGCGTGCCCGAAAGGTTTAACGATTTGGAGTTCTTTAATTGGTATTGAAAGTAGTCGGCTGCATTTTTGGTGGTTTTGATGTCGTTAGTAATCAAATATCCCAACATGGTGTACGGAATAAAAAGTTTTTGTTTTTCAGAATTTGCAACCAGAACATTGTTGTTTAAAATCAATAACTCGTTGAAATACAAGTGGTAACTGGATTGGTTTTTGCTACTTTTTTCTTCTAGATTGTTGAGTATTTTTTTGACATCGTTGTACAACAATAAGGCGTTTTCTTGAGTAAGTAAACCCGATTCAAAGAAATAAAAAATCTGTTGAATGGTGCTGTTGATGGTAGTGTCGTTCCAAATTTCATGCACAGTAACATCATTGTAAATCGATTGAAGTTCAGAGGTGAATTCTTGCAATTGTTGTGTCAAATGAAACGATTCAAACGGTGGGATGTTTTCTTTCCCGATTAATAAATTCAACCAAACGTACAATTTGAATTTGGATAATAATGTGCCGCCAATGGTATAAAATAACGGAATGTCTTTGGCGGAATAATACAAAATGGCATTCGTGTTTTTGAATTCTTTTAAATGCTCCATAGAATCTTTAAAGTACAAAATCAAATCATCTAATGATTCTACCGCTTTTGTTTTCTCGAAAACTACTTTGGTTTTGTTTCCGAAAAGAGTATCCATAGACAACTGATAATGATTGCAAAGTGTAACTGTTTCTTCAATTGAGAATTTACTTTTTAAAGAAATGCGTCGGTGCGCCGCATCGTAACTGATGTTCAATACCGAAGCCACTTCATCAATGAGTGAAGTTTCTTTGGGTAGTACTTTTCGTACCGACTGTAAAAGAAGTTCTTGCGAATTCATGTTTGTGATAATCGCAAATGTATAAAATAAAATTGGCATTTATCACTGATTTAAATGTAAAAAACGCAATAGGTTTGTGATGGTAATTTTAAAATAATAAACTATGAGAGCAGTCAAATTAGATTTTTTAGAAATGTATAGAAAGACCGAACTTAAAAAGTACTCCCAAATTTTAAATCTTTTTTTTAGAAAGAAGTGGAGTTATTTACTTTTGGTTTTGTTTGTTTCGTGTGGTGCCCAGTACGACATCGATAGGGATAATTTTAAACGAGTTCCCAAAGAATGTAGAGTTTCTTTTTATGATAAGTTGGATACCATAAAGAACCAAAATGATGCTCGCTTTTTTACTAGAAGCTTGCTCAAAGATTTTTCAAATAGAGAGGACATTAATTATTCTAAGCCAATTACAATGGAAATAAAGAATAATGAGTTGTTCATTCAATTTGAAACGACCGACCAAAAACGCTATGTTCTTCAATTTTTTGGGAAACACCAACGAAGAAAATTTGTCTTCTATACAAATTACGAAACCATTTCATTTCCGTTGATTTTTATACGAAAAGAAATGGCAAGATATACGATTCAATTGCCTAGTGAGAACGAGTTGTTGTTTGATACTAATCATGTCAACGAAGGAATGTTTTTGATGTTAGGTGCTGGTCACTCTTATGGTTCAGGTTATAAATTTAAACTTATAAAAAATGAATAAATTCTGTCTTTTGGTTTTGATTGTATTCAAAATGAATGCGCAAGACACTATTGTATTTCCTAAAATTGATTTGTACAAAAGAAATATTATTGAAATCAGTTATGGAATCCCTCTAGGGAAATTATCAGATAAATACCAGAGTTCTATCAACACAGCTTTTTATATGCGAACAAAAATTGCAAAACGACAATTCATTGACTTTGGTGCAGAATTGAGTGGAATTATCAAAGGAAGAGAAGTTGAATACGAATTCGATGATCGAAAAATTTTGTTGGACGGCAGTAAATCAGCCTTTTTGTTAGGGTTGCGGTATACTCGGTTTTTGTATCAATCCAAAGGAGAAAATTTCCAGATTGAATCCAATTCGGGTTTGGGTTGGAAGTACTTACACTACTCCAAACCCGAAGAAGAAGCTTTTGCTGAAGTCGATTTAAAGCCGTCTCTAAATACCATTGCATTTACCCAAGGAATAAAAGTTATGGTGTATGGATTTGGTTTGCATTGCAATTACCACTATTCGCCTTATGGATTATTTAATTCAAAATCGGAAGATAATTTTGGCGCTTCATCGATAAATTTTGGAGTTTCTGGAAGTTGGAATTTTTAACATAAAAAAAACCCTGATTCATTTTTGAGTCAGGGTTTTAAGAATTAATATTCTTTGGTATTAACCTTTCGGATTTTCTTTATTCGAATTGGTGTCTGGTTTTTTCTCTTCTCTCGGAGGACGTGGCAAAAGTGCTTTTTTCGACACTTTTTCTTTTCTGGTTTTTGGATCAACACCTAAGTATTTCACCATGAATACGTCTCCCATCTTAACTACATCAGAAACATTTTCTGTGCGTTCCCAAGCCAATTCAGATACGTGAAGTAATACTTCGTTTCCTGGAGCTTTTGTATATTCTACAACTGCACCAAAATCGAGCATTTTAATTACTTTTACTTCGTAAGCTTCTCCCATTTCAGGTTTGAAAATGATAGAGTCAATTTTAGCTAATACTGCTGCAATTCCGTCTGGATCAGTTCCTAGAATTTCAACCACACCTTGCTCATCTACTTCGTTAATAACAATGGTAGTTCCAGTAGCTTTTTGTAATTCTTGAATTACTTTTCCACCTGGTCCAATCAATGCACCAATAAAGTTTCCAGGAATAGTGCGAGTAATGATTTTTGGAGCGTGTTTTTTAACGTCTTCTCTAGGAGTAGCAATAGTTTCGGTAATTTTACCTAAAATATGCATTCTTCCTTCACGAGCCTGACCTAAGGCTTGTTCCATAATATCGTAACGCAAACCATCAATTTTGATGTCCATTTGACAAGCGGTAATTCCGTCTGCTGTTCCCGTTACTTTAAAGTCCATATCACCTAAGTGATCTTCATCTCCTAAAATATCGGAAAGTACAGCAAATTTTTGACCGTCAGTAATCAATCCCATAGCGATACCAGAAACCGGTTTGGTCATTTGAACACCCGCATCCATTAACGCCATTGTTCCCGCACACACAGTAGCCATCGAAGAAGAACCATTGGATTCTAATACTTCTGAAACAATACGGATTGTGTAAGGACAATCGGCCGGAATCATATTTTTCAATGCACGTTGCGCTAAGTTTCCGTGACCTACTTCTCTACGTGAAGTTCCTCTTAAAGGTTTGGCTTCTCCTGTTGAGAATGGAGGGAAATTGTAGTGTAAGTAGAATTTTTCTTCTCCTTGTTCTGATGGTGAATCAATTTGATTAGCTTCTCTTGCAGTTCCCAAAGTCACCGTTGCCAATGCTTGAGTCTCACCACGAGTAAACAAAGATGAACCGTGAACAGAAGGCAAATAATCAGTTTCACACCAAATAGGTCTGATTTCGGTTGTTTTTCTTCCGTCCAAACGAATTCCTTTTTCTAAAATTACGTTACGAACGGCTTCTTTTTGTGTTTTGTAGTTGTACTTTGAAACTAAACCAGCTAAATCTGCATTTTCAGCATATTCTTCTTCAGTAAAAAGTGCTTTAACTTCTTCTTTTACAGCTGCAAATTTTTCGCCTCTTTCACTTTTAGCAGATGCTTCTTGAGCGATTGCGTAGTATTTATCATACGAAGCCGATTTTACTTTTTTGTACACTTCTTCATCTTCTACTTCGCCTTCGTATTCTCTGTAAGCTGGAGAACCAACTGCAGCTCTTAATCGCTCTTGAGCTTGAATTTGAACTTTGATGGCTTCGTGAGCAAATTTGATGGCTTCAACCATTTCGGCTTCTGAAATTTCTTTCATTTCACCTTCTACCATGGCTACTGAATCCATAGAAGCTCCAATCATCATGTCGATGTCAGAACGCTCTAGTTCTTCGCGACTTGGATTGATGACTAATTTACCATCAATGCGAGCAACACGTACTTCAGAAATTAAGTTGTAAAACGGGATGTCAGAAACGGCCAATGCGGCAGAAGCAGCTAAACCAGCTAAAGCATCAGGCATTACGTTTTCGTCGTGCGACATTAATTGAATCATCACCTGAGTTTCAGCGTGGTAATCATCTGGGAAAAGCGGACGCAAAACGCGATCTACTAAACGCATGGTCAATACTTCGCTGTCACTCGGACGTGCTTCTCTTTTGAAAAATCCACCAGGGAAACGACCAGCTGCGGCAAATTTTTCACGGTAATCTACCGTCAATGGTAAAAAGTCAACACCTGGGTTTGATGTTCTTGCTGATACGGCTGTGGCTAAAAGCATACAGTCGCCTAAACGAACTACAACCGAACCGTCGGCTTGTTTGGCTAATTTACCTGTTTCGATTAGGATGGTTCTTCCATCACCTAAATCGATTGTTTCTTGGGTTACTTTTGGAATCATAAAATTTAATTCTGTTAAACAATTAGGTTAGTTGTGTTGTTGTGTGTAGTTGTTTGTAACCCAATGAAAAACCGAAACTTTCTTTTTTTTATTTAAAACAAAAAGAGGCGCGCAAGCACCTCTTTAGATATGTATTATTTTCTAATACCTAATTCTTTGATAATCTCACGATATCTGTTGATGTCTTTTTTCTTTAAGTAATCCAAAAGACTTCTTCTTTTACCTACTAAAAGCACTAATGAACGCTCAGTGTTATAATCGTGACGATTTTTTTTCAAGTGCTCAGTTAAGTGAGAGATTCTGAACGTGAAAAGTGCAATTTGACCTTCAGCAGAACCAGTGTTTTCAGCTTTTCCTCCGTGTTTTGCGAAGATTTCAGCTTTTGTTTCTTTAGTTAAATACATTCCAATATTATTTAAATGATTATTATGTATGAAAAAGGATTTTCCTAATTCGAGTGCAAAGGTAAAAATAAAAACTACCTACACAAATTAAATGAATGATTATTTTTAAATGTCAAGACATCAAAGAGGAATAAAAATCGATTTAATTCTTACTAATCTGATGTAAATGATATTGGGATGGAATAGCTCGTTTTCACTTTGATTCCTCTCAATTCTCCCACACCCCAGTCAGGATATTCACTAATTAATCGGATGGCTTCATTGTTGTATTCATCATTCATTCCTTTTAATATTCGCACATTAGTGATGCTTCCGTCTTTATCAATCACAAAATCTAGAATAATTTTTCCGTCTATGTAACCATATTTTTCGGGAATTCTGAATTTTTTTGCTATGTATTTATAAAAATGGTCAATTCCTTTTTTAGGTCTTGGAGGAAGAAAAACTTTTTCATAATTGTACTCATTGTTGAGTGTGTCAATGCTTTTGCCTGAGATTAGTTTAGTGTCTTTGTATATTTCAACAAATGTGTACTTCAACATTGGATGTCTTCCTTTCCATTCACCCTCTTTCCAGCCATTTTTAACCTTACCTGAAGCAATGGAGTACGTTTCAACTTCATCATATTCACCATTTCCATCAACCACAGTTTGTACGTTTTTTGAATTCCAAAATTGTAAAACCTTTAAATCATATTCAAGTTTGTCTTCACTTTTGGCGATGTATTCACCAATCATTCTCTTGTTACCATTTTCATACCATTGCTCAATGTTTCCAGAAGGGCGACCATTTACATAATTGGTAATGGACTCTTTATTTCCGTTTTCGTGGTATGAAATCCATTTTGATCGGTATGAGATTTTGTCTCTAGTCTGGGAAAGTCCTTCGCTTTTTAGTGCCCCTGATTTGTAATACTCTTTGATCTCATACTCTGGTTTATTGAGAAAATAGTCTTTTACTAATCGGTAAAATACATGATTCTCTTTTGATGTTTCCTTTTTTAGAGAATCCAAATAAATAATTTTGTCGTTAGATTCTTGTGCGAAAAGTGTTGATGTAAAAAGAATAAAAAGCAAAAAGATTTTTTTCATAAGATAAGAATTAAACAGCTACTTCACCTTTAATATGTGGATGCGGTTCATAACCTTCTAAAGTGAAATCCTCAAAAGTAAAATCAAAAATGTTTTTTACCGCTGGATTTAGAATCATTTTTGGTAATGGTTTTGGCTCACGTGATAATTGCAATTCTACTTGTTCGAAGTGATTGTTGTAGATGTGAGCGTCTCCAAACGTGTGAATGAATTCGCCTACTTGTAAATCACACACTTGGGCAATCATCATCGTGAATAAAGCATACGAAGCGATGTTGAATGGAACGCCTAAGAAAATATCGGCGCTTCTTTGGTACAATTGACACGATAATTTTCCATCGGCAACATAAAATTGAAAAAACGCATGACACGGTGGCAAAGCGGCTTTTCCGTTGGCAACATTTTCGGCAAATGATTTAGTGGTGTCGGGTAAAACCGATGGATTCCAAGCCGAAACCAACATCCTTCTGCTGTTTGGATTGCTTTTTAATGTCTCGATTAATTCGGTGATTTGATCAATTTCTTCACTGTTCCAATTGCGCCATTGGTGACCGTAAACAGGACCCAAATCGCCATTATCATCGGCCCATTCGTCCCAAATTTTCACACCGTTTTCTTTCAAATATCCAATGTTAGTATCGCCTTTCAAAAACCAAAGCAGTTCGTAAATAATCGATTTTAGATGTAATTTTTTAGTAGTTACCATCGGAAAACCTTCGGCTAAATCAAATCGCATTTGATATCCAAAAACACTTTTGGTTCCAGTTCCGGTGCGGTCGCCTTTTTGAATTCCGTTTTCTAAAACGTGCTTAACTAAATCATGGTATTGTTTCACTTTGAAAGGTTTAAAATGGTTTAAAAGTTTAAAGTTTTTTAAAAGTTTGTAACTAAACACTTCCCGATAGTTATCGGGACTGAACACTTGTTACGATTCTCTCTTCGAAATTTCGTCTCTAATTTTAGCTGCTTTTTCGTAATCTTCGTCTTGAACAGCGCCTTCTAATAAATCGTGTAATTCTGATAGGCTAAATTTGGTGTAGCCTTCGTCTGATTTACTTTCGCTGCTATCAAATCCAAAAGTTTCAGGAGTGGATAAAACACCTTCATCTTCATTGTCTGAATTTTCAGTTTCAGGTGAATTTGGGTTAAGGTAAATTCCAGCTTTATCTAAAATGTTTTTGTAGGTAAAAATCGGAGCGTTGAATCGCAATGCTAATGCAATGGCGTCAGAGGTTCGAGCGTCGATGATTTCTTCTATTTTATCGCGTTCGCAGATGATGCTTGAGTAGAACACACCATCTACTAGTTTGTGAATGATGACTTGTTTGACAACAATGTCAAAACGATCGGCAAAACTTTTAAAAAGGTCGTGCGTTAAAGGACGTGGTGGTTTGATTTCTTTCTCTAAAGCAATAGCAATCGATTGGGCTTCAAAAGCACCAATAACAATTGGTAATTTGCGTTCACCATCTACTTCATTTAAAATTAATGCATACGCACCGTTTTGTGTTTGGCTGTAAGAAATTCCTTTTATGGTAAGTTTTACTAAACTCATTTTGTGTTAAATCAGATGTGAAAGATAAAGAAATAGTACTCTAATTGACTGTGTCTTATAATGACTGCAAAGTAACAAAAAACTTTTGCTTCTTAAAACAAAAAAATAAGCTACCCAAAAATTAATTCGGATAGCTTATCAAGTTTGAGTTAGTTTTATTTTAAGAACAAAATGTGAAATTCCAATTTCAAAAAAACAAAACCCAAATAAATTTAAATTTTCAAATAATAAACTTCAAAAAGCATTTCGAATTTGAAAATTTAGAATTTTGAGATTATTTGTAATTTGTGATTTGTTTTTTGGAATTTACTATCCGTTGTTGGCTTTGAATTCTTTTAATTTTTGAGTTAATCTCGGAACAATATCAAAAGCATCACCTACAATTCCGTAATCAGCTACTTTAAAGAAAGGTGCTTCGGCGTCTGTATTGATAACCACTTTTACTTTAGACGAATTGATTCCGGCGATGTGTTGAATTGCTCCTGAAATTCCTACAGCAATATACAAGTTAGTTGCCACAGGTTTTCCGGTTTGTCCAACGTGTTCGCTGTGTGGACGCCAACCTAAATCAGAAACGGGTTTAGAACAAGCAGTTGCTGCTCCAAGTGTTGTAGCTAATTCTTCTAGCATTCCCCAGTTTTCCGGACCTTTCAATCCGCGACCGCCAGAAACTACTATATCCGCATCAGCAATGGTTACTTTTCCTGTTGTTTTTTCTACTGATTCTACTTTTACTGAGAAGTCAGCATCGTTTAAACTTGGTGCGAAATCTTCTTCAACTAAAGACGAAGACGATTCAACCAAACCAAACGAATTTTTTGCCAACGAAATTACTTTTACATCGGTTGAAATTTCAGTAATGTTGAAGGCTTTATTTGAAAATGCATTTCGTTTTACTTGAAAAGGCGAAGTGCTTAATGGCAATCCAACTACATTCGAAGCAAAACCTGCATCCAATCCCACTGAAACTAATCCAGCAAGATACAAACTATCAGTTGTAGACGAAAGTACAATTACTTTTGCACCTTCTTTTTGTGCGGCTTGTTTTACCACATCGGCATACGCTTTAGCATTGAAGTTACCTAATTTGTCATTGGTTACTTTCAATACTTTATTTACACCATAGTTGGCTAAGTCAGAAACATTTCCTGCATTTACGGTAACAGCTGTAACAGTTGTTCCCATTGATTCGGCTACTTTTTTCGCATAAGACGCCAATTCAAAAGCTACTTTTTTGAATTTTCCGTCTTGTGATTCTGCGTATATTAATAATGACATGTTTTTAAGTTTAAGAGTTTAAAATAGTTTAAAAGTTTAAAAGTTTAGGATGAAAAAGCAATGTTTACATCATAAACAGTTAAGTACTAAATTACTTTAGCTTCGTTGTGCAATAAATTGATTAATTCATCCAAGTTGTCAGCTGAAACTAATTTTACTGCCGATTTTGGAGCTGGTTTTTCAAATTTTACCGCTTTAGTTGCACTGTCAGCACCAACTGGTTCAACAACATTTAACGCTTTAGTTCGTGCCGTCATGATGCCACGCATGTTTGGAATACGTAGGTCTTTTTCTTCAACCAATCCTTTTTGTCCACCTACAATTAATGGTAATGAAGCCGAAATTACTTCTTTTCCGCCATCAATTTCTCGAGATGCTTTTGCTGATGTTCCATCTACAGTAAGTTCAGTACACGAGTTTACAAAGTTGTAACCTAATGAACCTGCCAACATTCCTGGTACCATTCCGCCATTGTAATCCAACGATTCTTTTCCGCAAATTACCAAATCATAACCACCGTTTTTCACCACTTCTGCCAATTGTTTGGCTACATAAAATCCGTCAGTAGGAGTAGCGTTTACACGAATAGCGTCATCAGCGCCAATGGCTAATGCTTTTCTTAATGTTGGTTCTGTATCAGCTCCACCTACATTGACCACAGTTACTTTGGCGCCTTGTTGCTCTTGAAACCAAACAGCTCTTGTTAGACCAAATTCATCATTTGGATTGATAACGTATTGAACGCCATTTGTATCAAACTCTGAATCACCATTAACAAAGTTAATTTTAGAAGTAGTATCAGGAACATGGCTGATGCAAACTAATATTTTCATTGTGTTTTGAATTAAAATTTTTCTGAGTGTAAAAGTATAAAATATATTTCGAATAATTGTATGCGTGCATACTATTTTTTTAAAAAATAGCAGTATTATATCGATTTCGCTAAAGTCGTCAAATCAATTATTTTTATTTTTCTATTAGATTGATGGTTTCAGTGGATTCGTTTTCCGATTGAAAAGATAAAGTTTCATACGTCCATTCTTTACCGTTTTTGTAGGCTACAACTCGAATTGATCCCGATCCTTTGTTTCCTTTTACTGGGATGGACAAATTGGCTTCTCCTTCATTATTATTCATACTGATGTTGCCTTGAGCAATTCCATCAGATTCAATCGGACTTCCAATTTGTGAAACTACATTTGGGTTTTTTTGTGCCTTTTCCAATGCATGAGTGTATACGTCTGTGTTTTTTACAAATGAAGAAACACTGTAGATGATTCCGCCTATGATCAACCCAGCAATAACCAATAAAGTCAAACATCCCGTGGGTACAAACCATTTCCAGTTTCTGTTCCACCAACTCTCACGTTGTAAAGTATTGTTTTCCATATTGTAATTTTATTGAAGCAAATCTAGTAAATAACTTTTAAAGTGTAATTACAACGTTTTCGTTAAAAACAAAATTCTTTTTTGAGAAAAACAAAGCAACAAAATACCTCAAAAAAATTCTTTTATCACTTTTAATTTTTACTTTTGCTTTCCAAAATTGATCCTTCAACAGGTTCAGAATGAAAAATAATTAGAATATATGAGAACGATACAATTTAGAGAAGCGATTGCCGAAGCGATGAGCGAAGAAATGCGTCGCGACGAATCGGTATATTTAATGGGTGAAGAAGTAGCAGAATACAATGGTGCTTACAAAGCATCAAAAGGTATGTTGGATGAATTCGGACCTAAAAGAGTTATCGATACGCCAATTGCCGAATTGGGTTTTGCCGGAATTGCAGTAGGTTCGGCCATGAATGGTTGTCGACCCATAGTAGAATACATGACGTTCAATTTCTCGTTAGTAGGAATTGATCAAATCATCAATAACGCTGCTAAAATGCGTCAAATGTCGGCTGGACAATTCCCGATGCCTATGGTATTCCGAGGTCCAACTGCTTCTGCGGGACAATTAGGTGCAACACACTCTCAAGCCTTTGAAAACTGGTTCGCCAACACGCCAGGTTTGAAAGTAATCGTTCCTTCTACACCTTATGATGCAAAAGGATTATTGAAAGCAGCCATTCGCGATGACGATCCAGTTATTTTTATGGAATCAGAGCAAATGTATGGTGACAAAGGTGAAGTTCCAGATGGTGAATACGTGCTTCCAATTGGTGTTGCTGATGTAAAAAGAGAGGGTTCAGATGTAACCATTGTTTCTTTTGGAAAAATCATTAAAGAAGCATTTATTGCTGCTGATGAATTAGCAAAAGAAGGAATTTCATGCGAAATCATCGATTTGAGAACGGTACGCCCAATGGATTATGATGCCATCATCAATTCAGTTAAAAAAACAAATCGTTTAGTGGTTTTAGAAGAGGCTTGGCCTTTTGCTAGTGTAGCTTCTGAAATTACTTATATGGTTCAAGAAAGAGCCTTTGATTATCTGGATGCTCCAGTGCAACGCATCACCACTGCCGATACTCCAGCGCCGTATTCGCCAACATTATTAAAAGAATGGTTGCCAAATTCGGAAGATGTTGTTAAAGCCGTAAAAAAAGTAATGTACAAATAATAGAAACTACTATATTTGAGCCATCTACTTTTGTAGGTGGCTTTTTTATTTCAACTATGACGAAGAATACTATTTTTAAGATCCTATTTTTATTATTTGCTGTACCAACTCTCTTTTCTCAAACCAAAGTAAGCGGAATCGTAGTGGATAAAAAAAACGAACCTATTCCTTTTGCGAATGTTGTCTTTAAAGGATCAAGTGAAGGAGTGGTTAGTAATGAAGACGGGCGTTTTTACCTCGAATCACAAAAAGAATACTCGGCAATAGAAGTGTCTTTTATGGGTTATGTAACTCGAGAAGTGGCATTGACTAAAAAAGTTTCTTATGAAATGAAAGTCGTATTGAACGAAGAGGAAGTGCTCAAAGAAGTAGTTATCTACACCGGAAAAACTTCTAAAAAGAACAATCCCGCGTTAGATATTTTGCGAAAAATTTGGGAACGTCGACGCAAAAATGGTCTCAAGATGTTCAATCAGTATCAGTATGAAAAATACGAAAAAGTAGAATTTGACATGAACACCATCGACAGTGCTTTTATGAAAAGTAAAATTTTCAAAGGCATGGAATTCATCTTTGACAAAGTCGATACTTCTAAAGTTACTGGAAAAACCTA
>JACCDI010503189.1_pt1 | contig 13237 bp, 6 predicted proteins | sample 7442791 | NCBI WGS metagenome assembly JACCDI01 (sample SAMN15323434, study PRJNA562643) | freshwater metagenome | isolation source: river surface water | place: USA:Blue River Watershed | collected 2017-08-15
GACACTTTTCTGGATTGTTGCTGACGAATAACGGTATTACTCTGATCCGTCAATGTCCAATAAAAAGAAGTAGTTGGCATGTTTGAAGACATAAAATCCAGCACTCCGCAATTTTTAACCTGAGTTTGAACCGTATGCTTTCTGTTTTTCAAAACATTAATAACGAATGTTTTTGAAGTAATGCCTCTAAGCGGACAACTGTTGTCTCTGGCAGAGACTGTAATAAAATGTTTTCCAACTCTGCCTGTTGTATTGCCCAGTTGAACTGAATACGCATAAAACGGAGCTCCATTCTTAACTATTTTATTGATGATAGTTCCTGGTAGTGTTGAAATAACATCAGTAAAAACGGTATCCGCTGGGTTACCTAAAACTGGCAAGTCATCAATATCCAGATCGATTTTTAAATCCTCTCCTTCACAAACATTATACTCCAGAATCCTATTTTTAAATCTAGGTAAGTTATTGTTTTGAGCTACTACATCAGAGTATACATCTCTTCGGGTTACACCTGCCAGATAATAAGATCCATCGGTTTTCTTTTTATACTCTTCACATTCAACAACAATTACGCCACCCTGATTAACTGTATTAGGCGTAAATGCAATATCTCCTGTAGTTTTTGAAAGATAAAATCCTTCTACTATAGGACCAGTAATATTGGGAGAACATGGGAAAGCTCCGGTACAATAAAAATTAAAAGGGTAATCGTAATCGTATCCTAATGCATAAGATACACTGACAGTGCGACTTCTCAATGCAGGTTTCAGACTAAACACCAATGAATCACCATCTGAATTGATGACACCCAGAGACTGATAATTAGACTGATTGGCAACATGAAGAAAATTAGGAACGGAACTAAAGTTAACAGAAGTGTTATTTAATCCTTCGCACAGATTCAAACTGGTATAGTTAAAAAAGTTTTGTTCTGTAAATAAGTTATTAAGGTTAATATTTCTGGATGATAGGCCAATGGATACATCCAATTTGCAATAGCCACTGTTTAGTGCCGATGAGAAATCAAAGGTACCTTCAAAAACGTGCATTTCATAGCCATACGGACTATTGGAACCTGTTCTGCATTTACTGACCTGATTGTAACAAACATTGGTCATGTCTTGAATTGCAGTTCTTGAAACTTCTACTACACCAATAGTAGTGGCAGAATACGATGTTCCTAAAGATCCTTTTATAATTAAATCAGGCACCTCGTTACAACTTGAGGTATTATCACCTCCACCTATATTATTGAATTTACACTCTCTGCAATCGCGGTAAACCTTTAAGGTGAATTTGTAGGTATTACTGTATAGGTGCTTATAACTTATTTCAGCACCTGCTATGTGGGTAGCATAAGATTCCACTTGTGTCAATAAACACAAAAACAGAACAAGCAATGTTCTGAGTAGAAAGCGGTATGTACCCTGAGTTTTCATATTTAATAAAACCAGCAAACTCTCCAATAATGGAGAGTTTGCTGGTTAATTTTATTATCTCAATAGAGTAACTGTTCCTTCGTATGTGTATTCTTCGCCATCGTAAGCTGTTACCTTTATGAACCATGCATAGACATCTTGCTGTGCATCTTCTCCTTTATAGGTACCATCCCATCCGGCATACTTATCATCAGTCTCCCACAATTTCTCACCCCATCTGTTGTAGAGTTCGATGTGGAAGGTCTTCTCGCCGTTGACTACTGCTCTGAAGACGTTGTTGGTTTTCGGACCAGTGCGTTCAGGACTGAAGGCTGTTGGCACGAAGACAGTTACGTCAGGACCGATTTTTCTGAGTTGTGAAATGGTATCCCAACAAGTAAAGTCGGTGCCTTTGTAGTTGTAGGTGTAAGTCGATGTCAGGTGTACATAGTACTTATTGGTATCGGCTGTGTATGAGTGGATCGGATTGTACAAAGTACTTGTATCGTCTACATCATCGGTACCGAAGTGCCATAAGTAACTCATCGCACCTGGTGAAGTCCATCTTACTTTTGTTTCGTTAAAGAACTTGAATTTAGGGAAAGCTACAGTGGTAAAGAATCCAGGATCACTGCTGTATCCAGCTTTTGGCTGAGGTAATACTTTGATGTATCCAATAGAATCTTTCTGAATGCGGCAAACCTGTGTATCGTTTACGCCCCACTGATTGTCTACAATCAGACTAACATCGTACCAGGTACGTTTAGCGGTATCGTATTTGATATTCTGTGGGTTAAAGGTAGTGCTCTTGCGGATAGTGTCTCCATTACCAAACCACCAGGTGTAGCGAAGGTTTGGAGATGCAAATGGCTTTTGAACCATGGCGGTGAAGTTTACTATTGCAGGCTCACACTGAATCTCAGGATCAGCCATGAAGTTAAACTGCGGGTATGGCTCGATGATCAGGTTCAGATCGGCTTTAGCGATCGGACAAACACCTTCTTTCACTGTGCTGGCTGTAACAATTACTTTACCGTTCATCTGATCAACAGCTGTGTCGTTAAAGCCATGTTTGTAGGTTGTCAGCAACAATTTGTCATCCGCAAATGAACCATCACCATTAGACGTCCATTTAGTATTGGCAGCCCACTCTTTAGACGCATTCACATTGAAGAGTATGCCCTCACACTGCTGATACGGATTTGGAGAGAGTATCTTCACTTCTGGTTGCGATTGCACCAGGAGCGACTGTGAGTCGGAGGCCGAGCAACCAGTCAATGGATTGGTGTACTCAAACTTCATCATGTATTTACCTTCATATTGTTTGGTCTTCGGACTCATTGCAGGGTCGAACTGACGACCAGTTACACCCGGTCCGCTCCACTTACCTACTGCTCCCGAAGGCACAGTGTTTTCCAAATCGAATGCCGCTGTACTTGAACAAACAGTATCTGGTACATTGATCTGAATGATTGGTAAACCATTTACCAATATCTCAGCACTATCTGATACCGGACATCCGCTGGCAGTGTCAGTCAGTTTTAATAAGAACTGACCAGGACCGTAGCTAGGATCAAAGTATTTCTGACTCTTTACAGAGTTTAAAATTCTGTTGCTCACATTTGGATTGGTCATGTCTCTTGATCCACCAAATTCTACTGTAGTCCAGAAACCGTAGGTAAAGCGTTTACCTGTGTTACGATCGCGGGCAAAGCTATCTAAAGCCAACAATGGATTATTGATACACTGTTTAGGTAGAGAAGCAAACTGAATCTCAGGTAATCTCACCACTGTTACTGTAGTAGTATCACAAGTCTGGCAACCAGTTAAGGCATCTTTAAAGCAATATTCAATTTTATAGTCGCCAGTTTTTTCGTTTTCACCTTCCAGACCTGGATCCATACCTGTAGTTACAGGGAAGGTAGGCAATGGCATGATGATAGCGGCAGGATCAACACCAGAACCAGCAGGCACATCGATACATCTGAAAGTTTGGATACCACCAGTTTTGATAAATGGTTTTACCACTAATTTATCCAAAGTAATGATACCGGCACGTTGACAGAAGGTACCTTCTTTTAATTCAACGATTGGGTTAGGGTTTAATCTGACAACTTTACATTCTTTGTTATAGCAACCTTTATAGTCGCGGTAATCGTAGCAGATTGAATCTCTTAAACCAGTGCTTGGCAACTGTTCGTTTTTAACAAAACTTGGGAAATCCCATTTGTAAGTGTTAACGCCAACCGGTCCACCAGTAATCCAGCTAGGTTTTTTACTATGGAAATATCTAAGGTCTGTTTGAGTTTGAGATTTATCTCCAGAGAATGCTTTTGCAACACCATTCTGAGTTAAGTTAACAGCACCCTCAGCATAACATCTCGGTGGTATATTATTAAACTGGAAGGTTGGCAATGCATTAACCTGCAGATTGAATGTATCTCGGTCTTCGCAGGTATGACCACCTTGTGTCACTTTCAGGAACATTTCATAATTGCGTTCTGCCATCGCCGTAATTTTAACTTTAAAGGCAGAGTCGTTAGCAACAGTAGATCCATTATTCAAATCTTTCCATACAACTTGTTTAGGGTATCCTACCGGATGACGCATACCTTTTACTTTTAGTGTATCGAAGATACAGATCTCTCTGTCTGGCTTAGCAATAGCAATTACAGTATCATTTACAAATAACTCCATTGTATCGCTGGTGTTACAACCCAGGTGGTCGATTACTTTAGCAATATATTTACCTGCGATACTGGTGGTGATAGTACGTGTACTATCGCCGTTTGGCTGCCAGTAATAACGCATGGTGTCATTATTTTGAGCATCCAGGGTAACAGATTCGTAGGTACATATTCTTTGATCAGGTCCAAGATCTACAATCGGATTTGGCTGATATAATACAAAGATAGTATCACGGTCAACACACTTGTTTTTATCCGTTAACTGGAGCACCATTCTGGTACTTTGAGTTGGCTTGAACAAGTTGTATTTATCCAGAGTATCTTTAGGATCGAATGTATTAATTGGCACTTCCCATCTGTATTTGTAGGCAGGTACACCAAATGAAATCTTAGGTTCAATCATTAAGCTGTTACCAGCACAAACGAAAGTATCTTTTCCGAAAGCCAGTTCAACATCTAATACCGGAGGGATAATAACAGTATCGGTATAGATAGTAGGACATTGGTATTGGGTATTGTTTACATAGTGCTCGATGATGTATTTACCGCCACGCTTAAACTTGAAACTGTCAAGTTGTTTGTAGGTCATGTAATAAGGCACACCACTGTTCGTACTATCACGGATAGTGAACTGATACACGTAGTTTTTAGGGTTTTGGTTAATAGTGTCTACAGGAGTAGCTTTCCATTTCAACCAACCGCAATCTCCAAGAGTATATTTTCTGGTTGTACGAGCTTTAGGTTTAACAGTGATGTTATAACCTCTGTTCGCAGAAGCCGGACGAGGGCAGTTGTCATCTTTAGCAGTAGCTGTGAAGGTGTAGGCATTCGGACGGGCATCACCAATTTTGGTCTGCCAGCAGAACTGGGCTTCTTTTTCACGGGCTGTTGGGTCTACGATTGTAAAGGTAGCACTAGGAATACCATAGTTCCAAGTTAAGGTAGTAGTATCCAAACGTGTTTGTTTAGGTAGGAATGGTTCGTCTTTAGTTCCAATAGTGAAACAGATTTTATTACCTTCACAAATTGAGTATTTATTAGTTCCAACAAAATATGGCGGGTTATTATCCGGACACATTTTTACAACAATCTGCATGTCCCTTCTGGTAAATCCTATTTTAACCCACTTCTTGGTGGCAGAGTCTTTTCTCCACTCAGTGATCTGGATAACAATTACACCTACCTCATCACACTTGGTTGGGGTAAATACAATATCACCAGTTTCTTTATCGAAATAAAAACCACGTGGAGGTTTAGCATTTGGAAGTGCTCTGCAATTTACCACACCAGGATTTGGCGGGCAGTATGGCGTCATTGGTATCTGAGAATTGAAGTTACCAGTGTAAGTTTCGTTAGATTGGTTAGCATTTAGTGGAGTACCAAGTTCATAAGACAAGCTATCACCGTCGATCACCTCTCTTACACCGTTGTTGTAGGTGAAAGGTTGGTTACAACATACATAAGCAACCGGAGGGATAGACAACTGTGGTGAAGTATTGCACTTGTTGCCGATGGCGCAAATGTTAATCATCGCATCAGTGTAGAAATTACCTGGTGAGATGGTAGTAATGGCACCGTTACGACAACATTGCTCAACTTTGATGATGATCTCGCAGCAACCTGCATCTTTCATCGCTTTAAACGGACTGGTATTGAAGTCAACAATCGCTTCAAACACGTGTTCCTCAATACCCTCATTGGATGGAGTATTTTGCGGATTACATGGAGCAGTACCACCAGTACAAGTTGGTGTTAAGTCGTTAATTGCAGTTCTGGTATAGTTCACAGAAGTCTGGTTTGTCCCGTCTTTACAGAACAGTTTAATGTCCGGACTGTTGAACGGAATACCACGGCAATCCCTATAGATTTTGATTACCAGCTTGAATTTCCCGGGAGAAATACATTCATAGGCAATGTCACCACCCATCATGTGTGACGCTTTTGCCTCCTGAAAACCCAGGATTACAAAGAGAACAATTAGTATTTTGTATAATCTATTCATATGTTGTTGTTGCAATTTTTTATTGATTTAAAGCGAACTTAATGTATCTTTTAGTGTTTAATGTTTCATATTCCAAAAGATAGACCCCTTCAGCCAAATCTTCCGGTAATATAATACTATTATCAAAAATATCCAAATCGATTTTGATTATTTGACGACCTTCTGAACTGATAATTCTCATACTAGCAGGACTTTCAGCACTGAACTTTATCATCATTTTTTCCCCCGCCTTCACGGGATTCGGGTAAAGCTCTATTTTATGACCGTATTTAAACTCATTTTTGTCCGTTTTTAAGAGGTTTTTAGTATCTAATACCTGCTTAATCTTTAAACAAGATTGAGTTATTTGTTTAATATCAAAAGAATCTTCTTCTACAAAAAAGTAGACCACATCGTAATTCCTTCCTGTTCCGGCTGTTAAACTTACTGAATCAAAATTCATTAATCCATATCGCTTTCCTGGTTGATAGCGCTCATTATCACTCCACATCACCGAACCATGTGATAAATCTGTACTGTATGGATATACAAATCTCGCAAATGATCCACTGGCGTCTACACCATTGCCTCCATATACGAGCTGCTTGTTGTTTTTCCAATACCCTGACATCAGTCGCACATAATGCGAATCAAGCACCGGAAATCCATTTACCGGATCTGCTGTATTCTCAAAATACATGGTGGATGATAACTGATTATTCAAGGCCATACAACCAATAGACACCAGCTTATTTGAAAACGTTGCTTCACTCGTGTCATTAATTGCAAATAATATTTTGTTCCCAACATCTGTCCCTAAATACTCGTTGTCTTCCTGTCCAATTCCAAAGTTCATAACAGTTGAAAACCTAAAGTTTTTGTAATCTCTGTTAGATCGGTTAAAGACAGAATACCGTACCATCACACAACGCGATAGCGCTGTATCCTGCGCGGAAAAAGACATCACCGAAGTATGTAACTCCACTCCCAATGGCGCATATTGCCTTAATCCCGCTCTATCATTCGCTATTCCAAACATTAATCCGTCACTTTTAAAATAAGGGTAATCTCCATTCATAGGCTGATAAACCTGGTCATTGATATCATTGTCTACAAATGGTGCCAGGATAGTTGCATATCCTGTTGTACCATTGCCAGGCCATGTATTGATAACCGAAACCGGCATATAATTATTGTCTTTATAATGTTGCCTGTGAAAATCTATCTGCGACTTATCTGCTTTCCAAACTTTGCTCCACTGAAGCGTATCAGATGAATTCCCATTGTTTATTTGCAATGGTCCGCTCCAAAAAGTCTGCTTTCCTCCAATAACATCATGCGCGGAAACCCTTATTAATCCTGAATTATCTGTTGCTGACATCCAAACGCCTGCTCTATCCATCAAACTCAGTCCGGATTTACTTGAAATTGCTGCGACAGTTAATGAATCTGCCAACAGACCATTACTCAACTGACGCACACTAATTTCTCCTCCTACCAAACGCTCTGAAGCTGGCTGGGCATGAACAGATGTGAACATCTCCACCAATAAAAATATCAGAAATATTTTTCTCAAAACACTGAATATCTAATTCCCAGACTGGCTGTAAAATTGAGTATCTTTTCGTTAGTGAAATTACCAGTATTTCGTCCGTTTAATCTCATGTAATGCAAACCTGGTTCTGCAATCAATTTGAATCTCGGACTTATTCTGTATGCGGCCATGAAACTCATGCCTGCTCCAATGTTCAGTGACTTTGAGTTGGATGTTTTTACTAAAGCATTTGCTTCATTTAACATCGTATTCACTCTGGCATATGTCAACAGATTTAAATCAGCAGAGCCATATAAACTGAAATCAAATTTACCTGCTCCGAAATTGTATCCTAAGCCTAAAGGCATTCTTAGAAGTGAATATTGATTTCTAAAATCAACTGACTTTGTTTGCGAAGCAATGCCACTTACTGTATCCTTGGTTTCTACTCGTATTACTCCTTTTATAGGATCATTGATAAATGTAACCTTGGTATTAATTCTTGTATAGGCTTCATCGTATGAAAGATTGCCTCTGTAATGAAGTATCTGATCCATGTACCCTAGTCCGGCAAACAGGCTTAACGGACCTTTTATTGGAGCCGATACTCTTATACCAAACTGCTGATTCATGGTGCCATTTTTCAGTTCGTTAACTGCTGCATCTCCTGTTTTAGCCGTGCTGTATACCTGAGCATATAAGAAATCAATAAACAATGGCTTACGGTGATTCTTGTTAAGATTGTACTGAGTTTTACTTGTCGCAACCGGACTAAATGCTTCAAACACCATAGGATACTGAATTTTAGAAATATGACTCGCATTGGTGTAGCGCAAAATAGCATTATCAAGTTCTTCTGGGTTTACACTTTCGTAAACAAATAAATGGCTATTGCCCTGGTGTTTTTCAATATCAATTACGGGACGGTTAGCTGCATCAACATCAAAATATGAAGATGGATCAGCATTCGCCCATGATGGTTTGCCATTGAAACCTTCTTTGATTTTTTTCAAACCTTTAGTCTGATTAAGACTCTGATTCTTATTAGAGCGATCTGATTTTGTCAGTCTGTTTGATGCAGCTTCAACTTTAGAATTTTGTTTTGTTTGCTCGTTCTTAAGTGAGTTTCCACTATTTGCTTCTGAAGTAGCCGATTCACTTGAACCTTCAGAGTTACCTGACTGCATCGCAGAAGCAGATTCACCATCAGCTTCGGTAGCCTCAGACTGCACTAATTGTGCAGAACCTGGGTTCATAATTGTTTTACTATCCCCAAATTGAAGGAAGTAATAAAAAACACCAGCAGTAATTACGGCAATAAAAGTTGTAAGCATTAACAACTTCTTATATCCCATACCCAGATATGTCTTCGATCTGGCAGCTCGTTTTTCTAAAATGGCATCAAACAAATCCGCAGAAGGGCTGACTTCCGTCTGACCAACTTTATTTCGAATCTGCTTTTCAAATGAGTTATCCATCATAAATTAATTTTTTCTAATTTGATTATTTGTTGTTGTAAATATTTCTTCGCCTTGGCGTACTGACTTCTGGAACTAGCCTCTTCAATACCCAGGTTGTCTGCAATTTCTTTGTGACTTAAGCCTTCGATGGCATACATGTTAAACACATATTTATACCCCTGAGGCATTTGTGAGATTAATTTTAAAATATCCTGCTCAGACATTTTATCAATGATGTTTTTATCGTGTTGCAGAAAATCGTCACTGATATTTCCGATCTCTTCAAATTTAATTTTGTTAGATCTGATTTTATTAATCGCATTATTGACCATAATCCTTCTGACCCAACCCTCCAAAGAGCCTTCCATCTTGAATCTGGCAATATTGTCAAATACTTTAATAAATCCTTCCTGTAACATATCCTCAGCTTCCATTCTGGAGCTTGCATAACGTAAACATACTGCCATCATCTTTCCCGAAAACCGCTTGTACAGTTCTCTCTGACATTCTCTGTCCTCTGCTAAACAGCCTTTTATGAGGTTTTCCTCTGTCATTTGATGTTGTATATTGTACCACAATGTGCTCAATTTATACTCAAGACACGTCTTCACGACATTTCGTGGTATGAGTCACAAAAAAAAATTAAAACAATCTAAAAACTTGTTGAAAAGGTTCAAATTTAGATATTAAAATTTGATAAATCTACCTTTAATATTGCACTATGGCTTATGCCCTTCAAATACCTTGTGTTACCATGCACTATTTTCCTGATACAGTGGAAAGTATCCAAAAACTATGTCAGTCTGCAGGCTTTCAGGCAAGTATACCAGAGTCCTCTACCTGCTGTGGTTTACCGTATTTTGAAAAAGGCGAACTTCTCCAGGCCAAATCAATCGGTGAATACAACCTTTCTGTTTTCGGACAAAACAATGTCATCAGCATCAGTCCGAAATGCCACAACACCTACGCTCAACAATATCCCGATATTTTTAATAATACCGTTTCTCATAACGACGCAACACATTTAGCAAGACATCTTGTCAATTTGAAAGACTTGCTACTCAAAATCCCTAAAGAGAAATTCAAACCCATTAAAGGTCATTATTTTTATGTACGTGAATGTTGCCGCGCTGAAGCATTTGACTTAAGCACACTGAGTCTAACAGGGGTTAACTGGACATTCTCAAGCCTTAGTCCTACCTGCTGCGGCGCCGGATCTTCCCTCCCTGTTAATAACAAAGAATTATCCATCAACATGGCTCAGGCTTTAATCAGTGATTTTAAAATTTCAGGCGCTGATGCTATGGTCTTCGAAGATGATATCTGCCGTCAGCATATTATCAATACTGCTCGCATTTCACAAGAAACCATCTCCAATTTTCATCTTATTGACATAATTGCAAAAGCTTTATGAGCCATTTAGAATACTCTACAATCAGTCGCAGCGACCTGTTAAATTTCACTCATTCTGTTTTTAAAGCCATTGGGTGCAATGATACTGATGCTGCATTAGCCAGCGATGTTCTTCTAAAAGCCGACCTCAGAGGTATAGACTCACATGGAGTGGCCCGACTTAGTGGCTATGTCCGTTTATATGAAAATGGCAGAATCAATACAAGGCCTAACATCAATGTCATCAGACAGAAACACAGTGTTTTTACTTTAGATGGCGACGCCGGTCTCGGATTGGTAACGGCGCCAAGGGCAATGGAAATGGTGCTTGAAAAAACGGCACAATACGGGAGTTCATACGCTGCTATAAGCAATAGTAACCACTTTGGAATTGCAGCCTATCACGCCATGATGGCGCTTGAAAAAGACTATATCGGTATGGCCATGACAAACGCCAGTCCTTTAGTTGCACCAGCTTTCAGCAAAGAGCGCATGCTGGGCACAAATCCAATCTGTTATGCTGTTCCAGCAGGTGAAGAAGACCCATTTGTATTAGACATGGCAACCAGCGCAGCGGCAAACGGAAAACTGGAAATAGCTGAACGCAAAAACAAACCACTTCCTCAGGGATGGCTGGAAAATAAAGAAGGAGAATCTACTACTAATCCAGCCGACTTAAAAGGTGGTGGCTACCTCCTTCCTTTGGGGAGTGATGCCGACCACGGCAATCATAAAGGGTATGGCTTAGGTGCCATTGTTGATATACTCAGCGGTGTTCTTTCAGGTGCAAATTTTGGTCCCTGGGTACCACCCTTCGTAGCTTTTCTGCCAGTCTTACCAGACTTACCCGGCAAAGGCATAGGTCATTTTGTTGGCGCAATGGATGTCGATGGATTTATTGAAACAGCAGAGTTCAAAAAGAGAATGGACCAATGGATAAGACGCTTTAAAAATGCAAAACCAGTGCACGCCGACCAACCTGTAATCATTCATGGCTCACCAGAAGCCTTTTTATATAAAGAAAGACTAAACAGCGGCATTCCACTGATTGACAAAGTTTGTAAAGACCTTACAGAATTAGCCATTTCATACTCACTAGACCATCCATTTTAATTCAACCCAATGAAACATTTAATAACCCCCATTGCCCTTGCAGCTGCATTTACTTTAAGCAATTGCAATAGTCCGGCAAAGAAAGTGGCTGAGAATTCAAGCTACCTACCCAATCCGGTTTTTAATCTTTATGATGATCCAAATCGTTTTGCAGATGTCGAAATTCTGCGTTACGAAGTTCCCGGTTTTGAGAAACTCACCCTCAATCAGAAATTGCTGGTTTATTATCTGAGTGAAGCAGCGCTTTGTGGCAGAGACATGATTTACGACCAGAATAACAAAAATAATTTGCGCTTGCGTAAAACACTGGAAGAATTGTATGTTAATTATGAAGGTGACAAAAGCGCCAACGCATTCAAATATTTTGAAGTATACCTTAAACGTTTTTGGATGAGCAATGGCATTCACCATCACTATGCAGAAAACAAACTACAAGCTGAATTCTCTTCTGATTTCTTATTAAACATGATCATTGCCTCACCGAAAGCACAACTTCCGATTGGCGACTCGAAAGACACAATTGCTTTCAAAAAATGGCTAATTGACATCATCTTTGACCCTAATGTAGAAGCTAAACGTGTGAACAAAGCCGATGGCATCGACCAGATTAAAGAATCTGCTAATAACTTCTACGAAGGTTTAACATTAAAAGAAGTAAAAGCCTACTACGACCCTAAGAAAGCGAAAGATACAATAGAGCCTATAAGCTGGGGACTAAATTCAAAACTGGTAAAAGAAAACGGACAGCTTGTTGAGAAGACCTGGAAAGTTGGTGGTATGTATGGTGCCTCTATCTCTAAAATTGTAGAATGGCTGACAAAAGCAATGAGTGTCGCAGAAACTGCTGAGCAAAAAGCGGCTATGCAATTGTTAATTGATTTTTACAAAAGTGGTGATTTGAAAACCTGGGATGCTTATAACATTGCCTGGGTAAAGGATGTGAACAGTAGCATCGACTATATCAATGGTTTTATTGAAGTATATCACGATGCCATTGGCATGCGTGCCAACTACGAATCTGCCATCGAAATCAACGACGCAGAAGCTTCTAAACGAATGGCTATTATCGCTGCAAATGCACAATGGTTTGAAGACAATTCACCAATCAACAAAGAACACAAAAAATCTAAAGTTGTAGGCATCACTTACAAGGTGGTAAATGTGGCCATGGAAGCTGGCGACCTTGCTCCTTCTACAGCCATTGGTGTTAACTTACCAAACGCTGAGTGGATCAGAGAAAAACACGGTTCTAAATCGGTAAGTTTAGGAAATATTGTAGACGCTTACAACAAAGCCAACTCTGGAGGTTTACTGGCAGAATTTTGTTGGGATTCCGTACAAGTTAAACGCTCTCAAACCTATGGTCAGTTAGCCGCTAAATTACACACTGCTCTGCACGAAGTTATAGGACACGCCAGCGGACAAATGAACAAAGGCGTTACCAAAGATAACTTAGGCTCCTATGGCTCGACCTTAGAAGAAGCACGTGCCGACTTAGTGGCATTGTATTATCTAATGGATAAAAAACTAGTAGACATCGGCATTATTCCTAGCCTGGAAGTAGGCATGGCTGAATACGACGACTATATACGCAATGGCTTAATGGTTCAGCTTCGTCGCTTACAGCCTGGCGAAAGCATAGAAGAAGACCA
>JACCDI010117712.1_pt1 | contig 13236 bp, 11 predicted proteins | sample 7442791 | NCBI WGS metagenome assembly JACCDI01 (sample SAMN15323434, study PRJNA562643) | freshwater metagenome | isolation source: river surface water | place: USA:Blue River Watershed | collected 2017-08-15
ATCAGGATAACGCTGCCGCCACCTCGGGCAACGATATGCGGCATCGTGATTGTGGTGAGGGCAACCATTGATCGCAGGTTAACCGCCATCACTCGGTCGAAATCTTCAAGCGCCCAGCCTCCGGCCTCGCCTGTGATCCCGGCGTTACAGATCAGAATATCGATGCCGCCGAATTGAGAGAGAGTGCCTTCTACCAGCGTGTTGAGCGCAGCATCATCAGTGACATCGCAGGCGATACCTTGCGCATCATGGCCTTCGGCGCGAAGGTCGGCCGCCACCTTGTTGGTATCGCCGCGATCCTCGCTGGAAATCACGACCCGTGCGCCAGCGCTGCCCAACGCCTTGGCTATTCCCAGCCCGATCCCGCGCGTGGAGCCGGTGATGAGGGCCGTTTTGCCGTGCAGGTTGAACGCGCCGGGTGACATCCTCAGTCTTCGATGATGGCGACGGCGCGGGTCCAGCCGGCCGATGCGCCCCGAATCTTGTGCGGGAAACAGCTTATGGTGAACCCGCTGGCGGGCAGGCTTTCGAGATTGTGCAGCTTTTCCAGATGGCAATATCCGATATCGCGTCCTGCCTTGTGGCCTTCCCAGATCAGCGAGGTATCACCGGTTTCGGCAACCTTTTTCGCGGTATGGCTGAACGGCGCGTCCCAGCTCCATGCATCGGTGCCGGTGACGCGTATGCCGCGTTCCAGCAGGTACATTGTGGCTTCATACCCCATGCCACAGCCCGTATCGACAAAATGGTCGCTGCCGACCGCGCCGCCCGCAGCGGTGTTGACCAGAACGATCTCGAACGGTTGAAGCGTGTGCCCGATACGGGCGAGCTCTGCTTCGACATCAGCCGCAGTCACGACATAGCCATTTTCGAAATGCCGGAAATCAAGCTTTACGCCGGGGTTAAAGCACCATTCCAGCGGCACTTCGTCAATGGTGATCGCGCGCTGGCCACCATTCATCGTGGGGTGGAAATGCCAAGGCGCATCCAGATGGGTGCCGTTATGCGTGGTCAGTGTGACCCATTCCGCCGCCGCAAAGCCAGCGCCATCGGGGGTCTGCTCGGCCGTGACGCCGGGGAAGAAATGGCCAAGTTCCGCCACCGTGTCGCCGTGTTTCTGATAGGTGATCTTGGGCCGCATGAACGGCGGATCGGTGATGACATCGTTTTCCAGATAGATCGACAGATCGATGAACCGGCGGGGCATAATCCTATCCTCTCATGAGTTCGGCGTGCAGTGGACGGAAACAACGCCCGGCCACTTGCGCAAGACACAGCAGTCGATGTGGCGTTCTAGAGCGCCCTTCAGGCCAACGCACTGGCCTTCGGCGTTGGCCTTGATCGTCGGGATGTGGACGTCAGCGGTAAGGGTCATATGGCTGAGCTGCCAGCGGTATGGCCACCCAAGGTTTCGGCAAACCAGTCTGCGATATAGTCACGCCCGAACGACATGTTATCTGCCCCGACATGTTCAACGCCGCCTTCGCGGTCAGTGAAGATCTTCAGTTCTCTTTGGGGGCAGTTGGTCAACTGGTCAAAGCTCTGATGGGCATATTCCACATCGATCTGTCGGTCCTTCTCGCCATGCGTGACGAGGAAGGGGACCTTAATCCGCTCCATTACGCCGTTCAGCGTCATGTCCTTTGATTTCGAGTGGAAATCGTCCATGTCTGTCGCGCCGAACACCCACATCACATGTGCCCAATAATGCGGCACGGGGTTTTCGCCTTCGCGGCGCAGACGTTTTTGCTGAACCTCAGCCCAATTGTGGTTTGCGCCCCAGACTGCTCCGCTCGCAAAGCGCGGCTCAAATGCCACCGCACGCGGCGCAAAATGACCACCCAACGAAATCCCGGTCATCCCGATCCGGGCTGGGTCCACATCCTTTTGCTGTTCAAGCCAATCGACCGCGGGCGAAGCCCATTTTTCCGAATATGGCGTGGCGGGCAGATTGTTGATCCGCAGCGCCTCACCCGTGCCGGGCTGATCGACGCACAATGTGGAAATGCCGCGCTGTGCGAGTGCATGGGGGAGCCATGACCAATAGAGCAGCTCCTTCGAACTATCGAGTCCGTTGCAGTAGACGACAACGGGCTTGCGGCCATCGCCCGGCGCGCGGCAATAGAGCGCAGGAAACGTGCTGCCCTCATAGGGTATTTCAACCCGTTCGACCGGCAGGTTGCCCAACGTGATGGCCCGTCTAAACGTATCCTGTGCCTTGGCGAAGGTCGCAACCCGCTCGGGGTTGCCCTGACCCTGCATTCGCTCGGCTACCAGCAGGTACAAAGCCGCCCGTTCCAGCTTTTTGCCAGCGGAATAGTTGCGCCCGCGCGCTTCGTCCTCGGCGGCAAGCCCGATCAGCTTGTCGCCCATCGCCACCCAGGCCTGCATGAACTGCGGCGTTCCGGCATCGGCACCATTGGCCGCCGCATCGCGGATCGGCTGGCACATGTCGATGATCTCGCCGATCTGCCCGCCACTCTCGATGGCGATCGCAACGGAGAGGTTCCAGATGTAGTTGGGAAAATACTCAAACAATGCCATGGCTTAAACTCCCGCCGGCTGGAACAGACCCTTGTCTGGCGCAGGGTGTGGCATCGTTTGCGGACCGCCAATGCCAATGCCCCACTGATCCATAACCATTGGCGCAGGCACATGAACCTTCGCCTCCCAAGTGGCATCATCCACCTCTTCAAGATCGGCCGTGTATTCGACCGCGAAACCGGCCGGCGTGGTGAAATAGCTGAAGGTGTTGTTGCCCGCAGTGTGGCGGCCGGGGCCCCAGCGAATATCGGTGCCCTGCTGCTTGAGCCGGTGGATGCCGCGCATCATGTCATCGACCCCCAACATGTCATAAGCGACATGGTTGAGGCACGGTGGCCCCGGTAGCAAGGCGATGCGGTGGTGCCACTGGTTGCAGCGCAGGAAGCACATAAAATCGCCCAGCCAGTCACTGATCCTAAAGCCGAGTATATCGGTAAAGAAGCGGACCATCTCCTGATGATCGGGTGAGTGCAGCACGATGTGGCTGATCTTCTGGGGGATGCCTTCCCACCGCGACAGTTCTCGTGACGGGCCACGCGCGACGTCGCTGGAAATTTCGAACGGCAGACCGTCCTTGCTGAAGAAGCGGAAGCCATAGCCACCGCCCAGCGTGTCGAGGTCCTTCGGCGCAAACACGATCTGGCACCCGTAAGCCGCAACCTTGTGGTGCAGCGCATCCACATCGGCGCGGCTTTCTGCTGCCAGCGTGATGATGTCGATCCGCTGGACATCGGCCTGGCGCAGACGAACAACATAGAGTTCATCATGCCCCTGTGCGGCGAAATGCAACATCCCGTCCTTTTCGCCTGCGTCCTTAAGTCCCCATGCGTCCCGATAGAACGCGGCTTCTGTTGCCAAATCAGTGACGGCATAGCCAACGTGACGGATCTCACTTACTCTGGCCATGATAGACATACTCCTTGAAAAATAATGGATAATCTGGCCTCAGATGGGCTCAGCAACTTTCATGAACATCTCGCGCGTGGCGGTTGCATTGTCGACCAGCGGACCCTTGCCGATCTGGCCAAAACAAATTGCGCGCGATGATTCGACGATATAACGGCAGCGTTCAAAACGGCGGTTCCGATAAGCATCAAGCGCAGGGCTTAACGCTTCTGCAGCCTCCAGTTCATCGGCCAGAACCAGCGCATCTTCGATCGCCATACCGGCACCCTGGCCCAAATGGGGCGTGGTAGCGTGCACCGCATCGCCCAGCAGCGCAACGCGGCCTTTGTGCCAAGGGCCTTCCAGGAAAATCCATTCCAGCGGCTTGTAGACCACCTCGTCGTTCTCCGTGATCTGATCAACCAGCGCAGCAATGGCAGGAGAAGGGATGCCTGCGAGTTTGCTGCGCATGCTGGCAGCAAGATCATCATTGGCGTACCTTGGATTGTCCGGTTCTGGAGTGGTGATGTACATGTACATCAACTCCTCGGACAGCGGGACCAGCCCGATGCCAGTCGGTCCTTCATATGCCTGCAGCGCGATCACATCGCTGGTTCGTTTAAAGTTATAGCGCCAGACGGACTGGCCGGTGAATTCGGGCTTCGGCGCATCTGGGAAGATCATCGTGCGGGTCTGCGAGTATAGGCCATCCGCCCCGATGACCAGATCATAGCGTCCGGCACTGCCATCGCTGAAGGTGACTGACACTCCCGCGCCATCATCTTGAAGGTTTGTCGCTGTGACGCCTAGCCGCACAGTGGCTCCGGCCCCAATTGTCCGGTCGCCTAGAACCTTGTGCAGCGCCCGACGGCCGATGCCGACATTTCCGGGATAGCCATCTACCAGCCGGGGTGTTGGAATATCAGCCACACATTGACCAGTCGGTAGAAACACCTGCACCCGATCAAAGCCGAACCCTGCGGAGATGTAGTCGTCGATCAGGCCCAGTTCGGTCATCGCGCGCACAACGTTGCCCTGCTGGATGATGCCCACGCCATAAACTGACCAGTCTGGGTCACGCTCAATGACGTCCACCGCAAAACCCTTGCGGCGCAGGGCGATTGCAGCCGTCAGTCCGCCGATGCCGCCACCAATGATCAATATGCTCAGCTTCTTCACGCGCCGCCTCTCCGTGCGCCCCGTCCGTTCCGGGGGCCCCTTGTCAGGTCACTTCAATAAGGGAGGGGAAGTAAATCTGTAAATCTTATTGAATTGATCGATTGGCATCAGCTTTGTTGATCATTCGACCAAATCGAGTTGTAGGCGGCTGACGATGCGCAGTTGCTCGCGGAGCCATTGCAGGCCCTCGTCATTGGCGCGTGTGCGGTTGTACTGCATCATTTCGCGCATCATCGGAAACGCGAAGGGGATGGGCGCGATCGCCAAGGGAAAGATGCCGGCCATCTGTCGCGCGAGCCGCTCGTGCATCAGCGCCAGCCTGTTGGTCTCGATGACCAGCCAAGGGACCACCGTAAACGACGAGGCCATCACATCTATCTGGCGGACCCGGCCGAGCTGCTCCATCATCTTGTCGGCAAACGCGCTGGTGCGCTGATTGCCCATCTTGATACCGATATGGCTTGCGGCCATCAGATCCGCTTCTGTTAGGGTCCGTTCAAAAACCGGATTGCGGTTCCAGCCGATCACCACGTGTCGTTCTTCCAGCAACAATTCGGCTGGTTGGCTGGGGTTGATGAAGTCCTCCGGTGTGATCAGCAGGTCGAAGGCGCCCTGCGCAATCAGATCGGCACTGCTATCGGAGGGCAGGATCAATTCGAGCTGGATGGTCTTAGCGCTGCTCGCCAAACGCCGCGACAAGGGGGCGATGATTGCGGCGGTGATGTAGTCAGAAGCGATCAGGCGGAAGGTGCGCTGCGAGGTGGCCGGGTCGAAGCTGGAGGACGTGGAGATTAGGGTATCGATCTGGCGAAGGGTCTCCTGCACCATAGGCACCAGCGACTCAGCATAGGCGGTGGGGAACATGCGCTTGCCCTGCAGCACGAGTAGGTCGTCACCAAAGTAATCGCGCAGCCGGCCCAGCGCCGCGCTCATCGCCGGCTGGCTCAGATGCAGAAGCTCGGCCGCGCGTGAAACGCTGCGCGTTTCGATCAGAACATTGAAGGCAACCAGCAGGTTGAGATCGAGACCCTTGAACCTCATCGCTTCAACCTATCACTAAAATGATTGGGTTACCATTAAAACAAAAGATTTAACCTATGGCTAGAGCATCGCCTAAACGTTGCCATCAATCAAGCGGGCGCCCGAGCAGGTAACCCGCGCGTTTAGGGGAGATGTATGATGAGAGCTTTGTTGCTGGTGACCAGCGCGATTACCGCACTTGCTGTTCCTTCAGTGGCCTTGGCACAGAATGCCGCTGCCGAAGCGTCGTCTGAGGGCCTGGAAGAAATCGTCGTCACCGCCCAGCGCCGCGAAGAAAGCCTGCAAAAGGCAGCCGTCGCCGTGACGGCCGTCACCGGAGATGATCTGACTAAATCGGGTATCACCGAAACGTCCAACCTTGGTCGGCTTGTGCCTTCGCTGGTCATCCAGCCGACGGGCGGCACCACCAGCTTCTTCCTGCGCGGTGTCGGCACCAATTCGCAGAATTCATTTGCTGAAAACGCAGTCGCTTTTAACTTCAACGGTGTCTATGTTGGACGACCAACTGCGCCCACAGGTGTTTTCTATGACCTTGAGCGGGTTGAGGTGGTCAAGGGGCCGCAAGGCACGCTCTATGGCCGCAACGCTACAGGTGGCGCCATCAACGTGATCCCCAAAAAGCCTGTGCTCGGCACTTTCGCCGGTGAGGGGCTTTTGGAATATGGCAATTACGATAGCAAGAAGGCCTCTTTGGCACTGAATGTTCCGATCGGTAGCACCGCGGCGCTGCGTCTTGCTGGCCAGATCGTGGATCGCGATGGTTACATCTCCGACGGCTATGATGATGACAAAGGCGAGGCGTTCCGCGCGTCGCTGCTGATCGAACCTTCGGATCGGTGGTCGATGACCTTGACAGCGGACTATTACAACCAGCACGGCAAAGGTGCTGGTGCAGTCCTTCTGCCTGAGGCGCGTTACACTGTTCCCGCGCCAGAAGACCGTGTGAGTATCTCAGATCTGCCGGCCCGTACTGCGATCCGCCGGCTCGCCACCGGCATCTTTGCACCGCCCTTCTGCGGAGGGTTTGGCAACTTCGTGAACAGTGGCTGCATCTCATTGCCGGGCACAGAAGGGTTCCTCGACAATAAGTTTTATGGCGTCAGCGCTTCAGTGGTTGGTGACGTGGGCTTTGGCACGCTGACCGTCATTCCCGCTTATCGTCGGTCTGACGTAAATGTGCTGACCTATCTGCCGGGCTTCGCGGGTACAGTTCAGGACGTGGCAGAGCAGACTTCGCTGGAAGTGCGGCTTGCCTCGAACGAGGACAAGCAGTTGCGTTATGTTCTTGGCGCTTTCTATTTCGGCGAGGACCAGGTGACGGAAAACTTCTTCCGTCAGGGGAACCTCTCAACCACCCGCTTTACGCCACGGCTGAACACCGAGAGCTTCGCCGCCTTTGGTCAGTTGACTTTCGACTTGACGGACACGCTGCGTCTGGTCGCCGGTGGCCGCTATACCAAAGAAGACAAATCGCAGCTTACATCAGTTGCCTCAGGTGGCCTGCCGGGTCCAATTTCGCCGCCTCTAAGCGCACCGTTCACCGGTGATCTCTCGTTTGAGAAGTTCACTTGGAAGGCTGGACTTGAATGGGATGTGGCGCCGCAATCTCTTATCTATGCCAATGTCGCAACAGGCTTCAAATCGGGTGGCTTCTTCGTGGCCCAGCCGCCCAACAACACGTTCGCACCCGAGACCCTCACGGCCTATACGGTGGGCGCCAAGAACCGGTTCTTCAACAACAAGCTGCAACTGAACATCGAGGCATTTTACTGGGACTATCAGGACCAGCAGATCACCTTCGTTGGCGGCGTGCGGACAGCCGGGGGCACATTCGCGCAAGGGTCCACCACGGTCAACGCGGGCAAATCGCGCATTTACGGTGCAGAGTTCGAAGCCCGCTTCGCGGCTAGCCGCAACGACCTGTTCAACCTCAATGTTCAATACCTCAATGGCAAGTATAAGAGCCTCCAAACAGCCAACTTCTCGCCCACCGGTGCGCCGGTGACCACCGGATGCGCGACACTGGGCAGCCGGCTGGCCAATCCGGGCGTGAATGGCGCGCGCTTCTATGACATTGACTGTTCTGGCAAGCCCACGGTCAACTCACCCAAATGGGCATTGAACATGGGCTATGAGCGCACGTTTGAGCTAAATGGTGACCTTAGCCTTATCTTCGGGGCACGCGGCAATATCGAAAGCGGCCGCTTCATGAACTCCAACTTCCGGTCAGAGGAACGCCAGGGCAGCTTTGCCATGGCTGACGCCTATGCCACGTTGGAGGCCGCTGGCGGCTGGAGCGTTACCGGTTTTATAAACAACATTACCGATGAAGTGGTGTTGGCGCGCGCAGGCACCCGTCCGATCCTCGACTTCCCGGTGGGGACACTTCGCCCGCCACGGACCTATGGCGTGCGGCTCGGCTTCAACTTTTGATACGAAAGAGGAAAGCCTTGCTGACGTTTGCAGCAGTATTCGCCATGGCGTCCGCGTTGGCCCAGCCCACTGCGTCCCGAACTGCCAATGCCGGGGCAGAGCAAGGGAGTTTCATAACGCTCGGCACGATGGGTGGGCCAGTTTCTTCACCCAACCGGTCGCAACCGGCTAACGCTCTGTTGCACTCGGGCCGTGTCTATCTGGTCGATTCAGGTGACGGTGCGGTCCAGCAGTTGAGCCGGGCTGGTATCATGCTGCCACGTGTCACTGGCGTGTTCCTCAGCCATCTTCACGCCGATCATACAGGCGGGCTGTCGGCGGTGCTTGCGCTGCGCAACCAGACCAATGTCCGGGACAGGCTGACCATCTATGGCCCACCCGGCACCCGTGAGCTGGTAGCGGGCATGATCGCATCGATGCAGCCGGCAGCGCGCGTTGGCTATGGCATACCCGGTCAGCCCTGGATGCCGCCCGCTGACACCGTTACCGTTATTGAGATCGCAGGGGGCGAGACGCTGAGCATCGACGGCATGAAAGTGGCCGCCGTACAAAACTCGCACTACGACTTTGCGGCTGAAAGCATCGAAAACCGCAACTATAAGTCGCTGTCGTTCCGCTTTGATCTGCCTGGGCGATCGATCGTTTACACCGGGGACACCGGGCCTAGTAGGGCGGTGGAAGAGCTCGCCAAGGGTGCGGATCTACTGGTGAGCGAGATGATCGACATGGGCGGCACAATGGCAAACGTCGCGCGGAACTCGCCCGATATGGCGGCCGAAGCCCGACAACGGCTGGAGCAGCATCTATCGACGCATCACCTGACCCCCGATGCAGTAGGCCAGCTTGCGGCGAAAGCGGGGGTGAAGGCGCTCGTCATCACCCACTTCGCTGCAGGCACCCCAGACCCGGCACGAACCGAAGAGTATAAGGTTCAAATCAGATTACATTACACGGGTCCGTTAACGCTGGCGAACGACCTCGACCAGTTCTGAGGCCCGGCGTTTGCCTTCGGACACAAGACTGATTGAAACGCTAGCTATCTTAAACCTCGAAGCGCCAAAATGCTCAATGTCAAAGAACGATGGTCAATATCGGAATGTTCGAATCCCCTCGCCAGCGCCAGTTTTCAAGAACCTTGAAACGAGCTTTGTCTCATCCTCCAGTCTGTTGCCTTTTGTTACTTTCGTGGGACCGTTCCAATTAGAACGAGGCGAAAGTCAGGCGAAAATCGCCAGTCATCTTCTTGGAGAACGCCGAGTTCGACGCCAAGTGGCAGCAACATGAAAAATCTGTTCGCCTCTTCCGTCCTGTTTGCCTTGGGCTTCTTTGGGTCTGGCTCAGCTAGGAGCTTTATATTGCCAAGCGTGCACTTCCTCTTAAAACCACATATACGCACGAACCAACCAGCCCCTCACCGTTTAAATATTCACGCGAACGGCATATAAGTTCGCCTCTTCGTTCCGCATGGCGCGCCCGGCAGGAGTCGAACCTGCGGCCCCAAGCTTAGAAGGCTCGTGCTCTATCCAACTGAGCTACGGGCGCGCGCTGCTCGGGCAGATAGCGCGATTTCTCGCAAAGCGGAACCTCTGACTCGCACAACGTGACATTCTAGCATCGGGATCATAAAGGCAGAGCATGCGCACGCGAGCATCAAGACCGGAAGAGGCACCAATTTTTGACCGCTGGGCCAGCTTTGGCCTCGCCAGCCTTGTTTTCATCGCAGCCTTTGCGCTTCGTCTTTGGGCGGGACGCGATTTGCCGCTTTGGTTCGACGAAAGCTGGACGGGCATGATTGTCACCCAGCCCAATTGGACCGAATTCTGGCGAGAAGTCTGGCTCGACTGCAATCCGCCCCTTTACTATTTCGTGATGACTCTTTGGGCGTCAATTTTCGGTGCTTCGGACATCGCACTGCGCCTACCGGGCCTAATCTTTACGACCGCCGCCGCCCTATTGCCGCTGATCTGGCCCATCCCCGGGCTGCGGCGGCCTGCAGGGATCGTCTGGGCGCTGCTGCTCTATCTTTGGTACCCCGGCTTTGAAATTTCTGTTGAAGCCAGATGCTATGGCCTGCTTTTGCTGCTTTCGGTTGCCCAACTCATCGCATTTAACAAGCTGATCGTTCGACCCGCGCTGCGCGAAGCTTGGATTTGGGCAGGCCTCGCCAGCCTCGCCGCCCTCACCCATTATCATGCGCTGCTGATTGCCGGCTTGCAGGGCGTAGCGCTTCTTGTTTGGCACCGAAAAAAGGCCCTTGGGCTGTGGCCGGCCGCGCTTGCCTTTGCTCCCGCCTTTGGCTGGCTCGCCATTCACGCCCCCAGACTGGCGGATTATGCGCGCCCAGATGTGGCCTGGTATGAGCCGATGACTCTCAAGCTAGCGGTGTCGTTCGTTCAATATGCCATGGGATGGGCGAATTCGGCTTATGGCTTTGCGCTCTGCGCGGCGGTGCTGGGCAGCATCCTCAGCGCCCTCGTTTTTAGGCGCGGGAAAGCCCGGACGCAGCCCGCGACTTCGGACGTTGCGACCAAAGCACTGCACCTCTCTGTCCTGCTATGTCTGGGGGCACTGGCAGTCGAGTTGAGCCTCGCCTTTGCCAGACCGATATTAACGGATCGCTATCTCGTCCCGCTCGTCCCCGGCATTTTGCTCGGACTGGTAATGATCGCTGAAAAATGGGACTGGAAAGGCCCGGGGCTTGTTGCGCTCGTCCCGGTATATGGGGTTGCGTTGGGGCCTCATGACCTTCGCCAGCATCTTATATTAAGAACAGAGTATAGCTACCAAGCGGCCAGCGAATTCCTCAGGAAGCATGATGCAAAGAAGATTGTCTTTGCCTGGGACCATCGCTCCTCGTGGATTTTAGACAGGGGCTCAATGGCGAAACTTGGAGGCTTTTTCTTCGCGCGAAGTGGCCATCCGGTGGCAGTGACTATCATGGTCCTTCGTCCCGGCGATAACGCAAACATCCTTTTGCAAAAGGCGGCAGGCGAAACGTCAGGAGTGGTGTGGATTTATAATCGGGCGCGGCTGTCATCCGCCAGAGATATCCCGCCCAATCCTCTGTCGTGGGGTAACCGTGCCTGCAATTGGCAGCATGGAAGCTGGGTCGGGACATTCGCCTGTGCACCAGCACCTCGCTGACCCGGCCTTTGGCTACATTTGCGAAATGGCAAAGGCCGGTTAAAGTGCAGCCATGAGCGACACAAATCTGCGCGCCATCAAGGCCGAAACCGTCCACCAATTCCGCAGCTTTGATGTGGTCATGGCGGCCTTTGTCGCCATCCTGCTCCTTTCCAACGTGATTGGAGCCGCAAAGGTCGCGACGTTGGACGGGTGGGAATTTGGTGCGGGTATCCTCTTCTTCCCCTTGGGCTATGTGATCGGCGACGTGCTGACCGAAGTCTATGGCTATGCCCGTGCCCGACGCTGCATCTGGGTGGGCTTTTCCGCGCTCCTCTTCATGGCGTTTATGAGCTGGGTGGTCGTCTCCCTGCCGCCCGCGCCGGGCTGGACCGGGCAAGCGGCTTATGAAAGCGTGTTCGGCCAAGTGCCGCGCATCGTCTTTGCGTCGATCGTCGCGTTTTGGGCCGGCGAATTCGTCAACTCCTATGTGCTTGCCCGGATGAAGATTTGGACGAAGGGCAAGCATTTGTGGAGCCGCACCATCGGCTCGACCATCTTTGGCCAGGGTGTCGACAGCTTGATCTTCTACCCGCTGGCCTTTTGGGGCGTTTGGGAAACACAGCAGGTCTTAACCGTGCTTGTGACCAATTGGCTGCTCAAGGTCAGCTGGGAAGTCGTGCTGACGCCCGTGACCTATGCCGTCGTCAACAAGCTGAAACGCCATGAGGGCGTGGACCTGTTCGATGAAGGCACGGACTTTACCCCATTTAAGACACGGGCTTAGAACACCCTTAAGCGCCATCCCTCCGGGTTGAGCCTGTCACAGCCCTGCCTTGACCCCTTTATAGGGGATCAAAACGGAACGTCGTCGTCCAGATCGCTGTCAAACGGGCTTGGGGAAGAGGCGCTGCCGCCAAAGCTGCTGCTGCCGCCAAAATTGCCACCAGCCGAACCGCCATCGTTCAATTGGTTGCTGCTCTGCCCACCGCTGAATTGGTTGCCACCGCCCATGCCGCCGCCTTGAGCGCCACCTTCGCGGCCGGAAAGGAGAACCAGCTCACCGCGGAAACGCTGCAGCACGACTTCGGTCGTATAGCGATCATTGCCGTTCTGGTCGGTCCATTTGCGGGTTTGGAGCTGGCCTTCGATATAGGCCTTTTGCCCTTTGCGGAGATAGTTCTTCGCAACGCGGCCCAGATTTTCGTTGAAGATCACGACATTGTGCCACTCGGTCTTTTCTTGCCGGTTGCCGTCGCGATCATTCCATGTTTCCGACGTGGCGAGCGTGAAGCTCACCACTTCGCCGCCATTGTTCATGGAACGCGCTTCCGGGTCTTTCCCCAGATTACCGACCAAAATAACCTTGTTGACGCTGCCCGCCATTATCTTCCCCTCAAAGTCCCAAAGCTGTTGCTGCCCAATATGTAGCGCCTGCCGCGACATATGCCAGCGCGAACAGATAGGTCACCATGATCGCAGGCCATTTCCATCCATTTGTTTCACGCCGGACAACCGCAATCGTTGAAACGCACTGCGGCGCAAAGACAAACCAGGCCAAGAACGCCAACGCCATCGGAAGGGTCCAACCCGCGCGGAGCCGCTCTCTCAAGCCTTGTTCCGCCGCCGCCTCGTCAGGCGCGTCGATCGCATAGGTGGTGGCAAGGGCGGAAACGGCAACTTCGCGCGCGGCCATTGCCGGGATCAGCGCAAGGGCCATATCGCGGTTAAAGCCAATGGGTTGAACCACAACTTCCAGCCCATTGGCAATCCGGCCGGCGATCGAATGGTCGATCTGGCTCTTGGGCGACCCTTGCGGGACTTGGGGGAAGCTCAACAATGCCCATAGGACAATGGTGGTCAGCGCAATGATCGTCCCCGCGCGCTTTAGAAAAGCCGCTGCCCGCTGCCACAGACCAATTGCCACATCCTTGATATTGGGCAGTTGGTAGCGCGGCATTTCCATCATGAAGCCAAGGCTGCGCCCCGGCACCATCGTTCGCCGGATGACAAGCGCCGCCGCCATCGCCC
>JACCDI011789461.1_pt1 | contig 13233 bp, 3 predicted proteins | sample 7442791 | NCBI WGS metagenome assembly JACCDI01 (sample SAMN15323434, study PRJNA562643) | freshwater metagenome | isolation source: river surface water | place: USA:Blue River Watershed | collected 2017-08-15
AGTAGCCCTACCCTATCCATTGCTTCATTGGATCAACTTTATCAGCACATCACGACTAAAAAGGATGACAACATCCCACACATTTATGGAGGGGAGATATCGCCTTATTGGGAAGATGGCGCTTTTTCTACCGCTCGGGAAGAAATAGAAATGCGTCAAGTTTCTAGAAAGCTTGTCGCATTGGAAAAGCAATGGCAAAATACTGAGCGAGATAAAACACCTTTTATTGATTTCTATTCCATCCACCGTGATGTCGTGTTGTTTCATGAACACACGTGGGGATCGTGGTGCAGTATCTCAGATCCCTACTCCCCTTTCACCACTCAGCAATGGCATTACAAAAAATCATTCTTGACCGAAGCAAAACGCAAATTGAAGGATATTGAGGAAGTAATCAATCGGTATTCAAAAACAGAAAGAAAAACAGAAACAGAAAGAGGAACAGAAATAGAATCTAACCTGAATCACAATAAAATCATTCCCATTCAATTCATATACGTCAATCCCGTGACAGGTGGGATCAGTGGTTTAAAACTGAGCAATGAAAAATCGATGCTCACTCAGGCAATACCCATTCAAAAACCAACCAGTATGGGGCCAATAAGTATAGCCATAACAATGGACCTTGAACACCTTCCTGTTTTCGCTCCTGTTTATTGCACAGGAATTAATCCAACCAAATATTGTTTTCCAACGATCACCATTCCGGCACAATCAGACAATGACAGCTCGCAGTTTATTCAAGTTCATGGCGAGTGGAATACGGACATTGGACAAATGAGAGCGGACTGGGAATACCGTTTGTACAAGAAAGCGGGTGAAATTGAAATAGAAGTCAACATAGAGAAGGACTCCACACTCGAGAAAGAATCATTGCACTTCTTACTGAGCACAAATGCTGATGCAGAACGTTTGACTTATGGTACAACTCAATTGGAATATCCAACAAGTCAACTTCCGGGTTCCAACCGCGAGTTTATTTGTAGTGAAGGCAGCATCGTTTTGCATTATGCTGATTTCGATTGGGAGATAGAAAGCCTCGATCTACCCTTGATTGAAATTGGCCAGCCGATTGACGAAACGCAAGAGATGGGGGCTAAAGTGTGGAAACGTGAAGTTCAGCGCATTGAGCAATTGTACCTCTATGTGTTCAACAATTATTGGCATACCAATTACAAGGCTGAGCAAGGAGGGCCTATTCATTTCAAGGTGAAATTCAAATTGAAGGCCAAATAAAAAATTTATCTCTCAGTTATCGCGTTAGCAATGGCTGTTGCAAGTTTTTGATTTCCGCTGCGGTTGAGGTGAAAAAAGTCGCGGTACAATGTTGGACAAGCTGAATACGTTGAACAAATTTCATCAAACGCGACAAAACGAATATTGTCTTTTAAGTCACTCTCATTGATTTTTTGCCTCAGCGCATCGCGATAGCAAGAAATATTGTTGATAGAACAACCCTGCCACCATGCGAAAAGTTGATTACGCAAACGCTTTACCCAGGGAAACAATGCTGTTGATTCTTCGATGGCAAAAGTGGGCAACTCAACAATAATGGGGAAAGCACCGATACTGATGATTCGTTCTGCAATCCAAAGCGTATGTTGGGCATAGAAATCGGGGCCATATTGACCAGAAGCGTCATTGACACCGATGATGACCACTACATAGTCCCAATTTTGTTCCGTAAAATGGGACATTAAAGATGGTTGGGTGAACATTTGGTACAAATCTCTGGACTTCGCACCACAATAACCTAACGATTGGACTTGAACCTGCTTACCAGCGTCAGACAAAGCATCCTGCACAAAGTCAGCAACCTCACCATTGTAAATCCAGGAATCTCCTATGAAAGCAATATTCAATATGGAATCAATGACCAATCGCTGAGAAATGAGCCATTCTTTTGGATAAGGTGAATCAGGCAAAACATAGGTAGCTAAGGCAAATCTTTGACGCAAGTATTGGAATGACAAAATCGAAACAACCAATCCTAACATGAGCAGGAATAATCGTTTCGATTTTGACATGATGAAAACCGTAATCGATTTGGTCGAGAAGACTATTTTAAAACAATCTCCATTCGACTAGAAACCATCGGTGCTCCTAATTTATCGTGATGTCCAGAGATCTTCATGGTTCCATTCATCCACATTTCATAATCTTTTGGCAAATAAACCAATGCTTCACCCTCATTATTGGTTTTGTATACCAAACCTTTTGTGGATGCCGAAGATTGTTGTTTACTGACTTTTATTTCGATTTCACCATTGGCCAAAACAACCCCTTTATCGATAAAGAACTTAACCAACATTAAATTCCCCTTGGGTATGGCCACTTCAAAAATATGATCCACATGATTCTCGTCTTGTCGATTACTGGAAATTAACCAATTGCTGTATCCCAAATCTTTTTTGGTAATCCCAAAATCATCCGCAGCAGAATTGAATGGAGCCATTAAATGTTGAGTGACCCTTTTCTCCTTCTGAAAAACATACAAATCTAAACCTCCATATCCCACTCTGCCATTGCTCGAAAAATACAAGTTTTCACCCTCCAGATATGGAAAAACATCATCCCCGTCAGAGTTTATTGAATCTCCCAACAAAACGGGAAAGCTCCATGACTTTCCATCATAATAGGACTCATACAAATCAAAACCCTTAGATCCGCATCGGTTTGATGAAAACACCATTCTATTTCCATCAGGTGACATGGTTGGATGCATAAAGGCAGCATCTTCATTGCAAAAAGAAATACGTGTTGGGAAAGACCATTTTAGTCCCTTTTTATGCATCTCATACAATTGAGGTCGCCCCGCTCCCATTCGGTCATTCATGGGGGCATTTCTTGTAAAGACGATGATATTGCGATTGCCTCCCAAAGTCACAGGACCTTCATCGAGTGATGAGTTCATCAAATTAAAGGGAAAGCCACAAGAGGTAGAATAATCTTCATCACTACTCATGATTTTAAGATTATCTGAATGGCTATTGCTGAGCTTCTCACTCTTGTAAGTGCTATTTCGCTTATCTCCAATATAAAATACTTTGTTACAAACCACAAATGGACTAAATGAGGATCCTGAAGTATTCCATTGTGTTGGACTAATCTTGGTGTGCGGCAATTCCATTCGTGGTAATTTGGCGGAGGCCAAAATAGAATCCAAACCATCAGGACCATTTTCTAACAAGGACACCGCGCGTTCATTTTGATTGGTTTGAATCAAGGCATTGGCAAAGAATTTCCAATCATCAAAATCCAATTGCTCCTGGGGAATATTGGAATATTGCTCGAAACAACCAACATAATCCTTTGTCATGTATTTGCATTTTGCTGTCATTCGGCTAGCGGTTACATTAGAATCCACTTTGGCATATTGTACCATTGCCTTTTCAAAATTGTTCATTTGGAACAATCGATGCCCTTCCTTCAGATGAAATTGGGGAGAGCATGAACACAGACCTGCGATGAACAAAAACAGTATAAGTTTAACTTTAAAATTCATTTTTTCAAATATTAGAAAAGTCTTGAGGTTCCTTTGTTGGCTGAGCTACCATTGATTAAATATCGAATCATGATCTCATGTGAGCCGTTGTTGTAAACGTTGAACTTAGACAACTGATGATCATAAGCGTAGGCCATTTTAAAATTTTCATTCAGCTGAATTTCAGACAAGAAAATCAGAGATTCATTCAAGCGATAGCTCACTCCAAAACCATACTTTTGATTGGCATAACCGCTACAAGAAAATTCCAATGATTTGGGAGAATTTTGCGCTACTTTCAATAGCATCGAGGGTTTGATTTGAAAAACTGGACCCGCGTCAACTACAGCACCAGCAGAAACGAAAGAGTGCGTGATGCTATAGGCAGTATTCCCTGAACGCAGATCATAGTCCCATTTGGGTTTCAACATGCTAGGCATTGATGCTCCAAACCAGAAATGATCATTGTAGGCATATACACCACCACCGAAATTCATTACCATTTTATTGACATTGTTGATGAAAGCCTGATCGTAGGATATTTCCATGATGCCCGTTTCATTGTGAGCATTGTAAATGTCTGTTAAACGGGCGCTAAATTGCTGAAGGCTTGCTTGTAAACCAAAAGACACTGTGAACTTTGGTAATATCAAGTGATATGCTTGCGCATAATTGACAACTGAGCGATTGAATATGCCCATTCGATCATTGTACATGGATACACCTGAACCCAGACGCTCATCAAAATAACGCATTTGAACATTGGCGGCAACCGTTCGGGGCGCTTCTTGAATACCCAACCACTGCTTGCGGTATAGCATATTGGCTGAAATCCCACCCAGGCTGCCTGCATAACCTGGGTGAATGGACATGCCATTGAGCATGTACAAACTGTACTGTGGATCTTGTTGGGCTTTGACTACTATTGAAGCTGCTAGCATCAATAAGACAAATAATATTTTGAAGTTTTTCATTTTCTTAAAATTATTTTAATTCCACAAACTGATTGACTGTGTTAAGGTTTCACCATTGCTCTTGGTAACAACAACCAAATAGTAACCAACAGGCATCATCTCTCCACTGCCTATTCCTTTGTTCGAATAGCCATCCCATGCAATCTCAGATCGTTTTCCAACTTGTTCAAAGACCATGTTACCCCAACGATTGAAGACTTGAAGTGTTGTGATTTCATCAGCAATTCCACCATACAAGCGGTATTTATCACTGACCATATCGTTGTTGGGTGAGAAGCCGAGAGGTAAAAACTCTCCACAGATCTCATCCATAACACCGTCACAATTGTTATCAATACCGTCGCAAACATCCTCAGCATCAGGATTGATGGTGTTGTCCTCGTCATTGCAATCGCCATCTACTGTTGTGTAACCGTCTCCAGGATCCGCACAGAATGAAAAGGCATTGTTATCTCCATAACCATCTTGGTCTGCATCCAAATAATAATCCGTATAAATCAGGTTATCATCAACGACTCCAGAACAATCGTTATCTACACTGTCACAAACTTCCACTTCAATCGGAGATATCAGTGAATCTAAATCATCGCAATCTGAATTGTTGACAACAAATCCAAATCCAGGATCTTGACAATAGCTGCTGCTTGGTCCAGATCCAAATCCATCATTATCAGCATCGACAAAATAATCATTGAATACCAATCCTTCATCGATGGCACCGTTACAATTGTTGTCTAATCCATCACAGATCTCATTCATACCTGGATTAATATTCACATTTGCATCGTCACAATCATCTGCATTGGAAACGTAACCTACAATAGGACCGCACAATTGAGCTGCTTGATTCACATCACCAAAACCATCACCATCTGCGTCGAGATAAACAGTGATTAACGCCAGACCTTCATCGATTTGACCATCACAGTCATCATCGACGTTATTGCATAATTCTGTCGCATTCAAGTAAGTGGTATTGACATTGTCATCACAATCTTGATTGTTCACGCTCAATCCAGGAATCAACTCACAATATTGAACCGATGAATCAGGATTTCCATATCCATCAAGATCCGAATCAATGAAGAAGGTAAATGATGGGAATCCCTCGTTGAATGTACCGTTACAGTTGTCATCCCATTGATTGCAAATTTCCGTAGCACCTGGGTAAACATTGATATTGGTCTCATCGCAGTCTCCACTAAATAAGGTGTAACTCAAACCTGGGTTTTGACAATATGCCATTCCTGTACCATGACCATATCCATCACCATCAAAATCGAGATAGTAAGTCAATGTAGTAAATCCTTCGTCAATCGAGCCATCACAATTGTCATCCAACAAATTACAAACTTCTGTTTCAGCTGGATTCAAGTCTACATTGAAATCGTCACAATCACCATTTTGAAGACTAAATCCAACTCCTGGATTTTGACAAGTATTCTGGAACCAAATATTTCCAAAACCATCATTGTCATTGTCAAAATAGTAATTTGCATAAACCAAACCTTCGTCAAAAGATCCGTTGCAATTATCATCCAATCCATTGCATATTTCAGGCACTCCCGGCATTATTGCATTATTGCTATCATTACAATCGCCAGGGACCGTTGAATATCCTGCTCCAGGATCATAACAAAGCTCAACACCACCGCTGTAAGCCGTTGTTCCGAAAAGAGTATCAATGGATGCAATCAACCAATCATACTGAACAATTATTGTATCAATCACTTGAACATAGTTGGTGTCAGACATCATAACAAAAGTTGTATCATAAACCCACTGAGGCTCGAATAGCGGTATATAATTCTCAACTGAATCTACCACTCCATAAATCAGTGAATCAACTGTGTATACAACCGTGTCTATTGAAAGAACAACATAAAGCGTATCACTACCCGATTGGAAAACATCATACAACGGAGTAATCAGTTCCGTGCTATCAATCACCCCAGTGATGTATTCCTCCACGATAGAATAAGTAGTATCGGTATCCAATACAACAAACAACGTGTCAAAATACAAGGTATCCGTGACATAGATGGGAATATAAGTCGTATCCACATCAACAATCAAGGTATCGTATCCAGTTAAGACATCTTCTGTCACAGCAATCAAACTGTCTACCTCTGTTGAGTACGTGTATACATACTCTTCAATTTGAACATAATTGGTATCAATGTTTCCAATCACATCAATATAAGATGTGTCGTAACCCACCAAAGTTGAATCATAGTAAGTATAGATGGTATCCACTACATCATCGTAGGTGTACACATACCCAGTAGAATCTACCAACACGGTATCCGTTACACCAATCACATCAACCATAAAGGTATCCACCCCAACAAAGACGTCTGTCCAGATACTATCCACGCTTTCAACTACATCGGTTTGGATAGAATCAATGATCTCCACCAATGTAAATAAGGTATCGGAAGAAACGATAATTTGTGTGTAATTGGTATCAATACCTATGATTTCAACCACACTGCCTGAAGCACCATAACCATCGCCATCCAAATCAACATAGTAAACATTTGAAGCCAATCCTTCATCTACATTATTGTTACAATTGTTATCTAGGCTATCACAAACTTCTATTGCACCTGGGAAAATCATTGGATTGGTGTCTTGACAATCACCACTAGACAGGGAATATCCAGCAGGCAAAGGATTACATGATGTCATTGAAGTGAAGGATCCAAATCCATCTCCATCAACATCAGAATAATAAGTCATCCAAGCCAAACTATTGTCGGCTATTCCATCACAATTGTTATCTAGATTATCACAATACTCAAATTGTCCAGGATTGATATTCACATTTTCATCATCGCAATCGCCAGCTAGCAATACAAAGCCATTTCCAAGATTTTCACAAGAAACAACACCAGGCTGAACACCATAACCATCGCCATCCAAATCTGCATAATAAATAAGATCTACAAATCCTTCATTGATGAATCCATTGCAATTGTCATCGATGGTATTGCAAATTTCTAATGCGCTTGGATTAATGGTCGAGTTGGCATCATTACAATCTCCACCAAGAGTCACATATACATTTCCAGGACTTGAACATGATGAAATAGCTGAACCACTTCCAAATCCGTCACCGTCTATGTCTTCATAGTAATCCAACACCAACAAGTATTCATCAACAAGGAAATTACAGTTGTCATCCAATCCATTGCAAGATTCGGTTGCTGCCGGATTGATAGCAATGTTGCTGTCATCACAATCTCCATAATTCACCACATAACTTGGAGCAGGTTGACTGCATGAAGCCTGACCAAGACCGTTACCAAAGCCATCACCATCATTGTCATAGAAATAAGTGTTGTAAACAAAGCCTTCATTAATGGCTCCATCACAGTTGTCATCAATGTTATTGCAAAGCTCATCCACTCCAGGATTGACAGACATATTATTGTCATCACAATCACCATAAAGATTGACAAAGCCAGCTCCCAATGCGATACAACTTGGAATTCCAAGACCCGATCCATAACCATCACCATCATTGTCAAAATAATAAGTCAACACAACGATGTTCTCATCAATTTGACCATCGCAATTGTCATCTAAACCATTGCATATCTCTTGTGCACCTGAATTGATATTGGACGTTAAATCATCACAGTCACCATCAACTGTGGAAAAACCGAATCCCAATGCGTTGCAGGTAATCAAAAGTGTGTCCGAAGATCCAAATCCATCTCCATCATTGTCGATGTAATTGCTAACATAAAGGAACCCTTCATCAATTACCCCGTCACAATTGTCATCAATGAAATTACAAACCTCGTTTTCATTGGGGTGAACATTGACATTGGTCTCGTCACAATCTCCTCCTGATGCAACGTGATTGGGGCTAGGAGCTTGACACCAGAAAATGGTATCACTCCAACCGAAACCATCACCATCGATATCGAGATAGTAATTTTGGTAAACCATACCATCATCACTAACACCATTACAGTTTTGATCAATGCCATCGCAAATTTCAGACTGCAGCGGGTTAACAAGAACATTGTTGTCATCACAGTCACCCGATAAAACTGAGTATCCTGGTCCAAAATTTTCACAGGTATAGGCTACAAATGCAGAACCAAATCCATCAAAATCCAAATCCAAATAAACATTGGTATAATTGAATCCTTCATCAATTTGACCATTGCAGTTGTCATCCAATCCATTGCAATATTCAATAATTGACGGATTGATGGCATTGTTACTTGCATCACAATCGCCTGTAAGTAGTGAATAAAATTCTGAAGGCACTACACATGAAACAATTGAATCTGATGTTCCATAGCCATCTTGATCAATATCCAAATAATAGGTATGATAATCCAATCCCTCATCAATATTTCCATCACAATTGTTGTCCAAGCTATCACAAACTTCCAAAGATCCAGGATAAATGGCGGCATTGACATTATCGCAATCCAAATCATTTGTCGCAAACCCAAGACCAGGATTTTGACAAAGGATTGTAGCACTGCCCGAACCATAGCCATCACCGTCTTGATCTAAATAATAGCTCAAGTAATTCATGTTGTTGTCGATTACACCATCACAATCGTTGTCCAATGAATCGCAAATTTCAGCAGTGCCCGGATTGATAGGATTGGCATAATCGTCACAATCACCAGGTATTATCGCAAAGTTTGAAACTGGAGCTGCGCAATTGGTAATCAAATTTCCAACTCCATATCCATCGTTATCAAAATCCACATAATAGTTGTAAATGGGCAAAGACTCATTGATAAAACCATCACAGTTGTTGTCTAACTCATCGCACAACTCAGGTGCAGAAGGATAAACCGTGGCATCAAAATCATTACAGTCCTGCGCGTTAACTACGAAGCCAGCACCTGGATACTCACACTGAACCGTTGCTGTTCCAGCACCGAATCCGTCACCATCCCCATCAATATAGTAGTTCGTATACAAAATACCATCATCATCAACACCATCACAATCGTCATCAAAATGATTACAAATTTCCGTCTGTGATGGGAAAACGGTTGGATTGGCATCATTACAATCCGTGTTGTTTAATACATAGTTGGATGCAGGATTACATGTCAATATTTCTGTATTGGGATTTCCAAAACCATCGCCGTCTAAATCCAAATAATAATAGGCAGTCAACAAACCTTCATCTTCCAATCCATTGCAATTGTTATCAATCAAATCACACAATTCAATTGCACCAGGATAGACGCTCACTGCATCGTCGTCACAATCACCACTAATGGTGCTGAATCCTGCTGAATAAATCAAACAACTGTTCTCAAAGAAGTCCTTTCCAAATCCATCACCATCGTTGTCATAGAAATAGTCTTGGAACAACAAGTTGTTGTCAGCGACTCCATCACAATCCTCATCGGCTTCATTGCAAATCTCCTGATGGTTGGGATAATTGTTCGCATCTAAATCGTCACAATCCGTTCCATCCAGAATCATTCCCGCAATTGCAACGCATGAATTAATGACTGTGCTAGGATTGCCATAACCATCACCATCAATATCCTGATAGTAATTGTTGTAAACGATATTATTGTCAATAATTCCATCGCAATTATTATCAATGTTGTCGCAAAACTCACTGAAGCCTGGATGTGAAATGTTGCTATTATCGTTGCAATCATTTCCGATGAGAACATAGCCATTGCCCAAATCAACGCAAGACCAAATAGCTGTTCCAAATCCATAGCCGTCAGCATCGGCATCAACAAAGTAGTTCAAGAAATTCAAGCCCTCTTCTGCTTCACCACTGCAATTGTTATCCAATCCATCACAAACCTCATTGGCATTGGGATAAACATTAACATTAAAATCATCACAATCATTTCCAAGAACAGAATAACCAAAGCCGAGTGGTGAGCATGTCGTGATGCCTAAACCCGTGCCTACTCCATCTCCGTCGCCGTCCGCGTAGTAGGTTACAAAACTCAATCCATCATCCACTGTTCCATCACAGTCATCATCCGTTAAGTTACAAGTCTCGGATACCAAAGGATTAATGGCTGCATTGAAATCATTGCAATCACCATCAATCAATATCATTCCTGCAATTGCATTGCATGAATTAATCATAGTAGCAGCATTGCCATATCCATCACCATCAATATCAGAATAATAGTTCAAGAAAATTAAACCATCATCAGACAAACCGTTACAATCATTGTCGAACCCATCACAAACTTCTGTAGTATTGGGGTGTATGATGGGGTTCGAATCGTTACAATCCAAAACATTAATGGCATATCCAACACCTGGAGATTGACACAAATTAAGCGGTGTTCCTACTCCATAGCCATCATTGTCTTGGTCAACATAATAATTCACGAAAATCAATCCATTATCTGAAGATCCATCACAATTATTATCCAAAGCATCGCACAACTCTATGGCTCCAGGATAAATTCCGATTGTAGTATCATCACAGTCGCCATTTTGAATGACATAGCCAGTTAATGCCGGCGCTTGACATCCAAAGATTGGTGCACCCGATCCAAAACCATCACCGTCTTGATCCAAGAAATAATTAGCAAATGTTAATCCATCATCACTTGTACCATCACAATCATTGTCTAAACCATCGCACACATCAATCATGGAAGGATTAAACAAATTGTTGAAATCGTTACAATCGCCTGAGTTGTTAGAGTAACCTGTGCCAGGATTACTGCACAATACTTGCAACGTATTTGAATCACCAAATCCGTCATTGTCTGTGTCTACATAATAATTAATAAAGGTCAAACCATTGTCAATACCTGCGCTACAATCATTGTCAAATCCATCGCAAATCTCAATGACATCAGGGTTAACGGCTGAATTGTTGTCATCACAATCATTGGCAATGGTTGAATAACCAACACCTGGGTTTTGACACAAGCTATTTGCTGCTCCAACTCCGTAACCATCCAAGTCAGCATCCACGTAGTAGTTCACAAACGTCAATCCATTGTCTATTGATCCATCACAGTTGTTGTCCAAACCATCACACAATTCAACCGCAAACAAATACACCGTGTTGTTGGCATCATCGCAATCTGTTCCATTGCTCACATAACCAATACCTGGCAATTGACAAGCGTTCACCGCTGCTCCTGCTCCCTGACCATCGCCATCAAAGTCGACATAGTAGTTCAAGAAGACCAAACCATTGTCATTGGTGCCATCGCAATCGTTGTCCAATCCATCGCATATTTCTGTAATCGAAGGATTGTATTGGTTGTTCACATCATTGCAGTCGCCTCCTGTGGTGGCATAACCAATACCTGGGTTGGTGCACAAGTTCTGAACGCTGCTCGTTACACCGTATCCATCGTTGTCTTGATCGACATAGTAGTTGATGAAGGTCAAACCATCATCGTTGGTTCCGTCGCAATCATTGTCAAATCCATCACATACCTCTACGCTCGTTGGATAAACGGCGGCATTGTTGTCATCACAATCATTCGCCGCTAGTGAGAACCCTGAACCAGGGTTGTCACAAACATTAACCGGTGTTCCTACACCATAACCATCACCATCATTGTCCACAAAATAGTTGGTAAACGTCACGCCATTGTCTATTGATCCATCACAGTTGTTGTCCAAACCGTCACACACTTCTGGAGCCAATGGGTAAATGTTGATGTTTGCATCGTTGCAATCTCCTGTTTGCGTGATGTAGCCAATGCCTGGAAGTTCACAAGCATTAACCGCTGTTCCAGAACCATAACCATCCAAATCAAAATCCAAATAGTAATTGGTGAAAGTCAAACCATTCTCTGCAATTCCATCACAATCATTGTCCAAACCATCACAGATCTCCGCTACACCGGGATTGAACAATATACTTAAATCATTACAATCATTGCCCAAGGTCACAAAGCCTGAACCTGGGTTGCTGCACAATGTTTGAATAGATGCATCAGTTCCGTATCCATCTCCATCACCATCGGTGTAGTAATTCACAAACAACAATCCATCGTCATTGCTGCCATCACAATCATTGTCCAAACCATCGCAGATCTCTGCTGCACCTGGGTAAATGATATTGTTGTTGTTGTTGCAATCATTGGAAACTGTTGAGTAACCAGCGCCAGGATTTGAACACAAATTCAAGGCTGTTCCAAAACCATAGCCATCATTGTCTGTATCTACATAATAATTGATGAAGACCAAACCATTGTCTATGCCTGCGCTACAATCATTGTCAAATCCATCACAAATCTCAATCGCATCTGGGTTAACGGCATTGTTGGTATCGTCACAATCATTGGCAATGGTTGAATAACCAACACCTGGGTTTTGACACAAGCTATTGGCTGCTCCAACTCCGTAACCATCTCCATCCGCATCAGCGAAGTAGTTCACAAAGGTCAATCCGTTGTCTATTGATCCGTCACAGTTGTTGTCCAATCCATCACACAATTCAACCGCAAACAAATACACCGTGTTGTTGGCATCATCGCAATCTGTTCCATTGCTCACATAACCAATACCTGGCAATTGACAAGCGTTCACCGCTAAACCTGCTCCCTGACCATCGCCATCAAAATCGACATAGTAGTTCAAGAAGACCAAACCATTGTCATTGGTGCCATCGCAATCGTTGTCCAAGCCATCGCATATTTCTGTAATTGATGGGTTGTATTGGTTGTTCACATCATTGCAGTCGCCTCCTGTGGTGGCATAACCAATACCTGGGTTGGTGCACAAGTTCTGAACGCTGCTCGTTACACCGTATCCATCGTTGTCTTGATC
>JACCDI010471732.1_pt1 | contig 13228 bp, 10 predicted proteins | sample 7442791 | NCBI WGS metagenome assembly JACCDI01 (sample SAMN15323434, study PRJNA562643) | freshwater metagenome | isolation source: river surface water | place: USA:Blue River Watershed | collected 2017-08-15
CGCTCTGTTCGCCTTTCAGGCTCGAGTCCGGAGTTTTGCTTTTGTCATTGCGAGCGAAGCGAAGCAATCTTATCTTATACCTCATTTTTTTTGGCGTGCCCTTTCAGGTCAGGCTATCCGCTTTTAGTCCTCGCTCGTTCCTCGCTGTGGGCTAACCGCTCCTATCCTTCACGCAAACCAGTAATAACAACCCATTTATTTTTCATAGCGAACTTTGCGACAAACCTTTGCGCTCTTTGCGGTTAAAATTTTACCTTTGCCAAAACAACACTAACTCACTATATCCACAATGAAAAACACTCTCATCGCTCCTTCGGTATTGGCTGCCGATTTTGCCAACTTGCAACGCGACATCGAAATGGTCAACCACAGTCAAGCCGATTGGTTTCACATCGACATCATGGACGGCGTTTTTGTTCCGAACATTTCTTTTGGAATGCCCGTTTTAGAAGCCATAACCAAACACGCCACAAAAACCATCGACGTACATTTAATGATTGTTGATCCCGATCGTTATATCAAAACTTTTGCCTCGTTAGGCGCTAATGTACTTACAGTTCACTATGAAGCATGTACGCATTTACACCGCACCTTACAAGCCATAAAAGCAGAAGGAATGAAAGCAGGCGTAGCTTTAAACCCGCATACCAATGTCGATTTATTAGAAGACATTATTAACGATATTGACATGGTGTGTTTGATGAGTGTAAACCCAGGTTTTGGAGGTCAATCTTTTATTGAGAATACCTATTCCAAAATTGAAAAGTTAAAAGCGATGATTACTCGTAAAAATGCTTCCACTCTAATTGAGATTGATGGCGGAGTAACCGATAAAAACGCATTACAATTAGTGAACGCCGGAGCTGACGTTTTGGTAGCTGGAAACTTTGTCTTCAAAGCATCTAATCCAACTCAAACCGTAGCCGATTTAAAAAAATTAACTTCAATTTAAAACAATAAAAAAGCCCTAAAAAAATAATCAGGGCTTTTTTTATTCATAAGAATTAAATTATTCCTTGACTATTTTCAGCATTTTTTGTTGGTTATCTGACACTACTTTTACAAAGTAAGTTCCAGATTTTAATTGTGAAATATCAACTTGCGATTGCTTTGCATTGATGTTTTTTACAAAAACTTGTTGCCCGAGCATTGAATAAACTTCAATACTTAAAATAGTATGTTCACTCGATAAATTAAAACCATCTTTTACCGGATTTGGAGCTAGTGTAATTTCATCTTTAAAAGCGTAATCATCAACAGATAAAGAAGAAGTTCCATTAACAATAAAAGGCAACGCTAATGCCACATCGGGAGCCGAATTGGGAATTCCGATATCAGTATTAGTTCCCCAACCCAAAACATCGGATGGAAAAAAAGAAGCAATAACATTAATTTTAGAGTTAGCTCCAGCTACCGATCTACTACCAACTACGGTTACAGGTGGAAAGAAAATTTCGGTGTTATCTGTTGCGTGCACTTGAAACTCAACCCAATACTGTCCTGCTGGTAGAGTCGTACTTAAATTTCCTCTAACTTTAAATACTTTTCTAGAAAAATTAGGCTGCTGAGGCGAAGGAACCGTTGCATTAAAAATACGATAAATAAAAGCATTTTCACTATTGGATGCATCGTAAACATTAGTTGTTAAATCACCCGCAATTGGCATCGAAGTTGGCAAAGAAGGATCAGAATTATACAATCTAATTTTAAGTTGATCGATTGGTGGAACTGAACCCGAATAAATGGGTTCGTAACAAAAAAATTCGAAGCTTGTAACTGACCACACTTGACCTTCAGGCACTATAAAATCGTCGGCCAATACATAACTTAAACTTCCATCGGCGTAGAAATATCCAGGTAAACCTGCCGTTCCATTTACTTGCGAAGTATTACCGGTATTGTTTTGCAATTCACTCCAAGAATATCCTGTTGGCGCAGCAAAACCGTCAGAAGCAACGATTCCGGTAGCTAACGATCCATTAGAATACAATTGAGCGATACCATCATTTACTGATACTAACACAAAACACAAATAAAAAAATTGAAGTAGCTTTTTACTCATACTCGACTGATTTTGAAACTGTAGCGCAATTTACACTTATTTCCAAAAGTCAATTCAGGTATACGTTTTATTTCACAGAAAATCGACAAACTACAATTTAATTGTATTGTTCCAATAAATATTTAATTAAATCAGTTGTAGTAACGATTCCTACTAATAAGTCACCTTGAACCACAGGCAATGCATGAAACTCTCGTTTAGAAAGGATTTCGGCTACTTCTTTAATACTTGCATCGGGATCTACTTTAACTAAATTACGTGCCATCACTTGTTCGACTGAGAACATATTATACACCGTAACATCAATCGTTTCTTCGTCTTCATCAACAGCATCCGCAAAGGAAATTCGCAATAAATCGGTGTAACTTAGCATTCCCACAATTACATTCCCATTCACTACAGGAATGTGACGAATGTGGTGTTTTTTGAATAAACTTTCGGCTTTGGTTAAATCATCGGTAAGGTTCAACTTAACGACATTGGTGGTCATTATAGTTGACACGGGCACATTTTGTTTCATAATCGTTTCATTTTAAATACTTTTAAAATTACGATTATTCAAGGAGAGGAAATATGATAAAAATCAGAAAGCCTTGTATTAGTATAACTTGAAATTAATTCTTTAAAATGATTTGAGTTGCATAACTTCCATCCGATTGAACTCTCATCAAGTAACTGCCCGAATTCAAAGAATCCAAATTTATCTCAACCTCGGTTTGGTCTATATCTTTCTCAAAAACAACTTGACCAAAGAGATTGTAAATGTGTATGTTGTTAATCAATTTATCGCTCTTAATTTTCAGATTATCGACAACTGGATTAGGAGAAATTTGAAAATCAACAGCAGTTAAATCAACAGTATTTAATTGAGTATTAATATTTAACACCAATGGAGTACAACTATAATTAGTTCCGCCTTCGGTATCCCATACAGTAATAGTATGTGGCCCTTCTGAAACATTAGTAAAAATTGGACTATATTGTCTTGGCCCATCATCTAAAGAATACTCATAAGTACCATATCCTTGAATCATTGTAGTTATAGTTAAATTGCCAGAATTATTTACTATTGAATATCCCAGTCCAATAGGTGAAGCCTGACCTGATTGAATCACAATATAATCTTGTGAAGCACTAGAGCACTGTAAAGATGATTGGCTTTCCATTACAACTGTAAAAACACTTGAACTGTTATTCATTAAAGGATAACTCAATAAATAAGTCGGCGAATTTGTTCCTGGTAGCGCTACACCATTTTCATACCATTGATAATTGTAAGTAGGATATGGAACTTGTGGAATGATTAAATAATTTGTTAGGTTTGCGCAACTTAAAACCAGAGGCATTTCAACCGTATTGGTCGAAAAATTTACGCAAATAGTATTCACTTGATTGGTTATAAAGGGTTCGGGAAGTTGCTCTACGACTAAATTAAAAGATACTGAACTTTGACATCCGGTAAGGTTATTTGTTACTCTAGACCAAATTGTTCCAGTGCGAGCATAATATAGGGAAGGATTTTGTATTGGATTAACCCCATTTTGCGTCTCGTAAAAGCCAAGGGTATAATTTGCAGCCGATAATCCATTTAAAATTTCTGAAGTTAAAGTACTTAAATCATAAATCACATAACCATCATTTAAACCATCGTTTAAATCACAAGTCATCAATGGATTGGATGGCGTTACAATAGCTGGCGGTAAATTTACTACCAAACCAAAATTGGTCAACGAAAATTCTGAAGTGGTACTATCAGTTACTCTGACATAAATAGTTTGACCATTAGAACCACTAAAACTACTTGGGTTGGATATTGCATTTACATCATTCAGAGCATCACTTTGAGTAAGATAAAATGTAACCGTGTAGTTAGACGTTGGCAAAGGATTACCTTGTAATATCAACAAACTATAGAATGTCAAATCAAAATATTCTATTCCATCTATTAGAGGACCTTCGTCACATATTTGTTGATACCCAATTGGATTGGCGATTGGTGGGGTGACAACATTTGAAAAAGAAAATTGACCTAGTAAGACTACTAAAAGGAGTAAATAGTTTTTCATTCTTTTTATTTTTTTCAAATCTAAAAAATAAAAGGATTCTATTGAGAAAATTATACGACAAATAATTTTGCAACTACAAAAGGTATTTGTTCAATTTCAACTTATTAGATAGGATTGGCTGCGCTTATCTCTCAAAGCTCCGCTTTGAGAATACTTGTAAAAGAAAAAAACGCTCAAGCGAGCTTGGCATTAAACAACAAATATGGGATTCCGCTTCGCGGCTTCCCTCAAAGCTCCGCTTTGTGAAAAGTCTTTAAACAAAAAAATGCTCAAGCGAGCTTGGCGTTTCAATTAATATTCAGGGATTGGCTGCGCCCATCACTCAAAGCTCCGCTTTGAGAATACTTTTAAAAGAAAAAAACGCTCAAGCGAGCTTGGCGTTTTTTTCTTTTAAAAGTATTCATTCGTGACCGCGAAGGGATTCGAACCCCCAACCCTCAGAGCCGAAATCTGATATTCTATCCAGTTGAACTACGCAGCCATTTTTTTTAGATTTTTAGACCTATTAGACTTCTTAGATTTTGATAAAATTATTTACAAAAACGATCTAAGTAGTCTAACTTTCTAAGAAGTCTAATAATCTTATTAAGCTAATAACTTTTTAACGATAGTCGAGATGGTTTTACCATCGGTTTTACCAGCCAATTCTTTGGAAGCAATTCCCATTACTTGTCCCATAGCTGCCATTCCTGAAAAACCGTTGTCAGCGATAATCTTAGAAACTGCAGCTTCAACATCGGCTTCAGATAATTGTGTCGGTAAGAATTTTTCGATTACGGCTACTTGTGCCAATTCGGGTTCAGCTAAATCGGCTCTTCCTTGCTCGGTGTAGATGGTAGCACTGTCTTTGCGTTGTTTTACCAAACGTTGCAACAATTTAATTTCATCATCGGCCGATAATGTTTCCGAAGCTCCAGCCTCTGTTTTGGCTAAAATAATTCCGGATTTGATGGCTCTTAATGCTTCTAAAGCCACGGTATCTTTTGCTCTCATGGCGTTTTTCATCTCGTCCATGATTTGTGTTTCTAAGCTCATTGTTTTGAATTTGGATTATACTACAAAATTGCTATTCTAGCCCTGATTGGAGCAAGTATCCTGTTATTGTGAGAACACTACAGTCTGTTATAGATTGCTTCCCTATGCTCGCAATGACAGATACTGCGGAAAGCAGGACGAGTGTTGAACTAAAAACAATTCATCTGCTCCTAAAAAGGCAAGCAAATTTAGTGAATTTTTTGATTGTAAAAGAGGTAATGCTTTAAAAAAATAACCCGAAAACGCTACAACATTTTCGGGTTAAAAAGGAACATTTTAATTAACTTTAATTAATCTACATTATCGTGTAAAAAAGAATTATTGGAACGCAACTGCACATCGTCGTTGCTGTCGGTGCCCAATGACATACGAGACGCATTTGATGGTGTACTGTTGTCTGAAATATCAATTCCCAATCGTTTGTAAGCGGGTTCTTTTTCGAACTCTTCTACTCTCGAGTTGTTGTTGTGGAATTTATAATTGAATTCTTTTAATTTACGTCTTCTTTCGTCAGCACGCATTTTCAATGTCTCTTCGATAGTCATTTCTACTGGAGTTACGTCTTCAAAATGAGTAGCAAATTTTGGCTCTTGAGTTTCAGTTGCCGATTTTAAAGTAAAATCCAATTCGGTATCTACTGGCTCACTTACTACATTGGCAGCTGGTTTTGAACCTAATAATTCCGACTCGATTTCCATGTATTCTTCCAAAGAATAGCGCACTACACCGTCTTTATTCAATTCGGTTACCGGAACAAATTCTACGTGTTCGTTTACTTTAATATCTTTGGTTTCTTCGCTCAAATCGAAGATGATTTTATTTTCAATTGGCTCTACTTTTGCTGCAGGCATATCAAAGGTAAACGTGATTTGCTCTTCTTTAGAAACAAACTCAGTATCGATTACTTTGATTTCGTTGATTTCTTTCACTTCATTCACTACTGGTGATTGAATTTCGAAATTCATCTCCGTCATTGGCGAAACGATTTCAAAAGTCACATCCAAATTACGGATGAAATCGTTCATTGCCACCAAATCATTTTCGTTGATTTTAGCCACGATTGGCGCTTCGATTTCTTCGTCGATCAATTCGAAAATTACTTTTTCCTCGACTACTTCTGCTTTCACTTCTGGCACAACTACTGCTGGTTCTTCAACTACAGCTGCAATCGTTTCGATTGGTTTCTGAGTTAAATCGCGTACAATTTTCTGATCGTCTTCTAGCGAATGGATGATTTTCTTTGGCTCAGTATTTACGATTCCGTTTTGTTGTTCCACATTAAAACCTGTAGCAATAATAGTCACTGCAACAGCATCACCTAATGAATCGTCTTCACCAACTCCCATGATGATATTGGCATTGAAACCAGCTTCGGTTTGAATGTGATCGTTGATTTCTCCGATTTCGTCAATAGTAATTTCGCTGGTTCCAGAAACGATAAGCAACAATACGTTTTTGGCACCGGTAATTTTATTGTCGTTCAACAAAGGCGAATCAAGCGCTGAAATAATGGCATCTTTCGCACGATTATCACCACTAGCGGTAGCTGAACCCATAATAGCAGTTCCGCTGTTAGCCAATACTGTTTTAGCATCTTTTAAATCGATATTTTGAGTGTAGTGGTGTGTAATTACTTCAGCAATACCACGAGAAGCCGTTGCCAATACTTCATCGGCTTTGGAGAAACCGGCTTTGAAACCTAAATTTCCGTATACTTCTCTCAGTTTATTATTATTGATAACGATAAGCGAATCGACTTGTTTTCTCAATCTTTCCACACCATTTAAGGCTTGATCCGAACGTACTTTCCCTTCAAATTGAAATGGAATAGTTACAATTCCGACTGTAAGAATGTCTCTTTCTTTGGCCAATTGAGCAATTACTGGAGCCGCACCTGTTCCGGTTCCGCCACCCATCCCCGCAGTGATGAAAACCATTTTGGTGTTGCTGTCCAACATTTTCTCAATGTCGGCAATGCTTTCAATGGCTGATTGTTGACCTACGTCTGGATTTGCTCCTGCGCCAAGACCTTCGGTTAGGCTCACACCTAATTGAATCTTGTTAGGAACTGGACTGTTTTGTAACGCCTGAGAATCAGTATTACAAACCACGAAATCCACTCCTTTGATTCCTTGTTTGAACATGTGGTTAATGGCATTGCTTCCTCCGCCACCAACTCCGATAACTTTAATCACATTTGATTGATTTTTGGGTAAATCAAATGAAATGTTTCCAAATTCTGAGTTGCTTATCATACTATTTTGGTTTTGCTTGATTTTGTATTCTATTATTTATTCTGCATTATCAAGAAAATCTTTGATCTTGTCTACGTATTTATCGAAAAAGGATCTTTTGATTTTTTCGCCCGTAGTTTCTGTGTCTTTGGCTTTCTTTTCTTCTACATTATCTTGTACTATTGGTGCTGGTTCTTGGACTTCAACCACAGGTTGCGCTACTGGTTTTACTTCTTTAAAAGTATCACGCAGTTCCAATTTATAAGCACTTTGAGTGTTGTTGGCAACGCTGTTCATTACTAAACCAACTGCGGTTGCGTACAACGGACTTGAAATTACTTCGCTTGAATTTCCGGCTAAATGCTCGTTGGGATAACCAATACGAGTGTCCATTCCGGTGATGTATTCTACCAATTGTTTGATGTGATTCAGTTGCGAACCACCACCCGTTAGTACAATTCCGGCGATTAATTTCTTTTTCGATTCTTCGTGACCGTACGATTTGATTTCGGCGTATACTTGCTCGATGATTTCCACCACACGAGCGTGAATGATTTTGGATAAATTTTTCAACGAAATCTCTTTTGGCTCCCTTCCGCGTAAGCCCGGAATAGAAACTATTTCGTTGTCTTTATTTTCTCCTGGCCAAGCCGAACCGAATTTTGTTTTGAGCAATTCTGCTTGTTTTTCAATGATCGAACAACCTTCTTTGATGTCGTCTGTAATTACATTTCCACCAAACGGAATAACTGCTGTGTGGCGAATGATTCCATCTTTAAAAATCGCCAAATCAGTTGTTCCACCACCGATATCAATTAAGGCTACGCCTGCTTCTTTCTCCTCTTGACTTAAAACAGCATCCGAAGAAGCCAAAGGTTCTAATGTCAATCCAGATAATTCAATTCCGGAACTTTGAATGCAACGACCTACGTTTCTAATAGAAGAAGCTTGTCCAACTACCACATGGAAACTCGCTTCTAGTCGTCCACCGTACATTCCGATGGGTTCTTTAATTTCGGATTGTCCATCGATTTTGAATTCTTGAGGCAACACGTGAATAATTTCTTCGCCTGGAAGCATGGCTAATTTATTCACTTGGTCAATCAATAACTGAATGTCTTTTCCGCTGATTACTTCTTCAGGGTTGCTTCTGCTGATGTAATCGGTGTGTTGAATACTGCGTATATGTTGCCCTGCGATACCTACAACCACATCGTTGATTTTGTAGCCAGAATTTTCTTCGGCTTCAACAATAGCTTGCTGGATCGACTGTATGGTCTGAGTGATATTATTCACCACGCCACGAGCGACACCTAAACTTTTCGACTTCCCAACACCTAAAATCTCTAACTTCCCGTACTCGTTCTTCTTGCCAATCATGGCAACGATTTTAGTTGTTCCGATGTCTAAACCTACTGCAATATTCTCTTTTTCCATCCTCTATTATTTTATACAAACCACTTGTTGTGTAAACTTCAGATTTATCTTTCTATACTTTTTCAACACACTATCATTGACTTCTTTTTGAAAAAAGGCTTTATAATTGTTGAACTTTTTTTCAATGTTGATGGGTTTCCCAAACAAAATATCAAAATTGTAATTTCTGTTCTTCATCAAAAGTTCGTCTTTGGGCAAAACTTGAACACCGATGATGTTTTTTTTCAAAAATTCATCATCGTAAATCATCTTTAAAATTTCAGATAATTTTTTCTTGTTTTTTTCAGTAATTCCCCCCAAAACAAGTGGAACTCTCGCTGAATTTAATTCAGAAAGCGGCATCGTACCACCTTCATAATCAATATAAAAAGAACTTTCGCCATTAAAAACTCTAGCTATAGGAGTTTTTTGTTTAACAATTGCTCTCAGCGTGCCATCTATAGTCACAAAAACATCTGATTTTTCAATCATTTTATTTGCGTTGATAGACTTCTCCAATTTGTTCAAATCTACTTCAACTTTTGCAATGGTTTTTACGTCACTTTTATTTTCTATTAACAATTTATTAACCGCTTCTGGACTGATAAATTGTTCATAGTTTTCAACAAAAACGACTTCCGATTTTTGGAGCTTCCGATTCAAATTTCTCTTTGCAGTAAAGGAATACAGAAATAATACTAACGCAAACATTAGCACTAATCGTATCGTTGACCAATTGAAAATTTTCTTCATTTTTGTTTATAATTATCCTATTTTTTGAAGCAATTCATTTTTAATTTTAGGCACCATTTCACCGATGTCTCCAGCACCAATAGTTACAATGATTTTAGCCTCATTTTTAACAATTGTTGAAAGCAAATCTTCTTTCAAAACTAGACTCGAATTTGGATTGGTTATTTTACTCATTAACCACGAAGAAGTTACGCCTTCCATGGGTAATTCGCGAGCTGGATAAATGTCTAACAAAACAACTTCATCAAAGGCGGAAAGGCTTTTGGCAAAATCATCGGCAAAATCGTTTGTACGACTGTATAAATGCGGTTGAAAAACAGCCAACACTTTTTCGTTGGGATACAATTCACGAACCGCTTGATGCACAGCATTAATTTCGGTTGGATGATGAGCATAATCATCAATATACACCAAATCATTGGTTTTAATTTGATACGAAAATCGGCGTTGTACCCCTTTGAATGAAGCTAACGCTTTAACGATGGAGTCGGTTGGGGTTCCACTAGTTTTCGCCATGGCTAAAGCGGTTAGCGCATTCATTAAATTATGTCTTCCAGGCAAACCGAAAGCTATGTTGTGTATGGTTTCTGATGGTGCTTGAACATCAAAAACGTAAGCGCTATTTTCTACTCTAATATTGTAAGCTTTAAAAGTTGCTTCTTCATTTATCGCTACAGTCAAACCTTCTAGCGGCAAACCTTTTGGAACAAACAATTTGGATTTATCTTCCACTTTATTAGCAAATTCACGAAACGAATCTTCAATAGCCGAACTGTCTCCATAAATATCCAAATGATCGGCATCCATAGAAGTTACACAAGCAATATCGGGATGAAGATGCAAAAACGAACGATCAAACTCGTCGGCCTCTACCACGGTAATTGTTTTGCCACTTCCGATTAAATTAGAATGGTAATTTTCTACAATTCCGCCTAAAAAAGCCGTTACATCAGCGCCGCTTTCGTACAAAATGTGGCCGAGTATACTTGAAGTTGTCGTTTTTCCGTGTGTTCCTGCCACTGCAAAACAAAAAGTATCTTTGGTAATTATTCCGAGTACTTCAGCTCTTTTTTTGATTGTAAAACCATTTTCTTTCAAATAATCCCATTCTGAAAGTTGTTTTACAGCCGGAGTATACACCACCAATGTATTTTCTTTGGTGTATTCTTTAGGAATGAACCGAATATCATCTTCAAAATGAATGTTCATTCCGTCTGCAATCAACTCATCTGTTAGCATCGTTGGTGTTTTATCGTAACCTGAAACGTTCTTGCCAATATTTTGAAAATAGCGCGCAATAGCGCTCATTCCGATGCCTCCGATTCCGATGAAATAGACGTTATGTATTTGGTTTAGGTTCATTTATTTTGTTTCAAGTTTTAGGTTTCAAGTTTCAAGTTTCAAGTTACATAACCTGAAACTTGAAACCTGAAACATTAAACTAACTTTATTATTTGTTCTACTATATCTTTCGTGGCGTTGGGTTTGGCTAAACTTTTGATGTTTTGGCTCAACTCAATTTGGAATTTTTGATTCGAAATCAAATCAGAAAACGTGTGTTCAAATTCGCTTTCCAATTCGCTTTCCTTGAGTAAAATAGCTCCTTTTTTATCGACAATTGCTTTGGCATTTTTGGTTTGATGATCTTCTGAAACGTTGGGTGACGGAATAAAGATGGTTGGCTTTCCTACCAAACATAATTCGGACACCGACGATGCTCCAGCGCGTGAAATCACAAAATCGGCTGCCGCATAAATCAAATCCATTCTATCGATGAAAGCCACTACTTGCACATTTTCCTTGTCGTTGTATTTTTTATAGTCTTCAAAGTATAATTTCCCACATTGCCATAAAATTTGAATTCCGTTATTCAATAAAAAATCCAATTCTTTTTCGATTAATTGGTTGATTCGACGCGCGCCTAAACTTCCGCCCAATACTAACAATGTCTTTTTGTTTGAATCTAATTTGAAATATTGAATTCCTTCATTTCGTTTGGTTTCCACATTCAATAAATCTTGACGCACTGGATTTCCTGTCAATATAATTTTATCTTTTGGGAAAAATCGCTCTAAATTTTCGTAAGCCACACAAATTGCATTGGCTTTTTTGCTGAGCATTTTATTTGTGATTCCTGGATACGAATTCTGTTCTTGAATTACCGTTGGAATGTTCATGCTATTGGCCATTTGCAATAATGGTCCACTCGCAAAACCACCAGTTCCGATTACTGCATCAGGTTTGAATCGACGTAAAATCTTTTTGGATTTCCATAAACTACTGATTAATTTTAATGGAAACATCGCATTTTGCAAAGTCAGTTTTCGTTGGATTCCCGCTATCCAAAGACCTTCAATTTCATAACCTGCCTGAGGTACTTTTTGCATTTCCATTTTGTCTTGCGCACCGACGAACAAAAATTCTGCATCGGGAAAACGCAATTTTAATTCGTTGGCAATAGCTATCGCAGGATAGATATGACCTCCGGTTCCACCACCACTTACTATGAATTTGTGTTTTTTCATTTTTTTAAATGCCCAGCGCTGAAGCGCAGGATTATTCAGTAAACAGATATTATTTATTTAAAACCGCTTTCATTGGATTATCTTCAATAGAGAAATTCTCGTCATCATTTTCGGCTTCTTCCTCTTCTTTTAATTGTTTGTCGATTAATCGTTGTAAGGCTTCTTCGCGTTTTTGTTTTTCTTGCAATTCTTCGGCTATTTCTTCTTCTTTTTTAGTTACACTTAAGATGATTCCGACGGCAATACAGGTCATCCAAACCGAACTTCCACCCGAACTAATCAAAGGCAATGTTTGACCTGTTACTGGTAATAATTCGACTGCAACAGCCATATTGATTAAAGCCTGAAAAATGATAGGAAAACCGAGTCCAATAACAACTAACTTTCCGAACATCGAATTGGCTTTGTGAGCGGCAACAACAAATCGGAAAAGCAATAATAGGTACATTCCTAAAACAGTTAAAGCACCTAACAAACCGTATTCTTCTACTATAATTGCATAAATAAAGTCGGAGGACGATTGAGGTAAAAAGTTTTTCTGCACGCTTTTGCCCGGACCTAAACCGTACACTCCACCTGAAGCAATCGCAATTTTTGCCTTTTCGATTTGGTAATCGTCTTCGTTGGGTTTGTCACTGGTAAAACTATCGATTCGACTGATCCAAGTATCGACACGATTGGGAAAAGCATCTGGAAAGGCTTTGGCAATTAAAATGAACATTGTCAACACAACAATTCCAGAACCAATGATGACACCAATGTATTTCAAAGGATATTTGCCTATGAACGCCAACATAGTTACCATAGCAAAAATGAGCGCTGCGGTAGAAAAGTTGGCTGGTAGAATAAACATCAATGTGATGAAAACCGGAATCCATAAATCAATAAACGACTCTTTGAAAGTTGGCTCTTTTTCCTTTGTTTTTGACAAATAGCGCGCCACATAAATGTACAAGATTATGGCTGCTAAGGTAGATGTCTGAAAGGATATTCCGATGAACGGCACTTGAATCCAACGACTGGCATTGGCTCCGTCAATAACTGTTCCTTTGACCAACGTATAAATCAAAAGCACCCAAACGATTGGCAGAGCGATTCGGGAAATTCCGCGGAAATAGTGGTACGGAATTTTGTGCA
>JACCDI010793414.1_pt1 | contig 13223 bp, 8 predicted proteins | sample 7442791 | NCBI WGS metagenome assembly JACCDI01 (sample SAMN15323434, study PRJNA562643) | freshwater metagenome | isolation source: river surface water | place: USA:Blue River Watershed | collected 2017-08-15
CCTTCTGCGCCGTGAGCCTATGAAAGCCGATCTCCACGACAAGCTGGCAGCCCTCCTTGAATCTGGTGGAGAAACCAATAAGGCAAAGCTCCATCGTGATGCTGCATTGATGCTCCGCAAAGATCCCAACAAGGCTACGCTCGGCTTACAAGCCCTCAACGATGCCCTAGCATCAACCGAGATAGTCAACGAATCGACCCAAAAAGGGTAGACTTAGTAGCGTGAAGATATCAGCCCCACTTGCCGTTTCCGCTTGCGCAATCGCAGCGGTCGCAGTTGCTGGATGCAACACGAAGGCGCCCGCCACTATCAATAATAGCCCTACAGTGACATCGGATGTCCAGTTCGTAAATGTCAGCGCTCAGGCAGGCCTTGCGGGCTACACGTGGACTCCGAGGGAAACGCGTCCGCTCACGATCCTGGGAACGATTGGTAACGGAGCAGCTTTCATCGATGTAGACAACGATGACAACCTAGACATCCTCCTTGTCGGCAAGAAAACCACGCTGTTCCGTGGTGATGGAAAAGGTAAGTTTACGGAAGACGCCGCAGCATTTGGCAACCCGCAAGGCTATTTCCTTGGCTGTGCCGTTGGCGACTTTGACAACGATGGTTTTCAGGATGTCTACCTGACTGGTTACCGGGATGGCCGCCTCTATAAGAACATGGGTGGGAAAAAGTTCACCGATGTCACCGCAGGGAGCGGTCTAACCAAACAACCGTGGGGAACAAGCGCGAGCTTTGCTGACTTCAACCGGGATGGCCTCCTCGATCTCTACGTAGCTAACTACGCCATTTTCGGAAAGAACGTGATGCCGCAGCTGTGCTCATTTAACGGCATCATGTCCTCCTGCGGTCCCCGCTTCTACGACCCGGAACGAGGAACGCTCTTCATTGCAACCGGCCTTGGGAAATTCTCCGATATGTCCGTGAAAACTGGCGCAAAGAAAGTCTCCGGTCGTGGCCTCGGCGTAGCAGTCCTCGACTTTGACTTCTCAGGCCAGGACAGTATTGCTATCGCAAACGATGAGCTTCCCGGCGACCTCCTCAAGAACACCGGGATGAAGTTCACAAACGAAGGTGCTAACTCCGGAACTGCTTATGATGGCGAAGGCCGTGCCCACGGCGGCATGGGTATTGATTGGGGCGACTACGACAACGATGGCAAACCTGACCTTGTCGTCGCAACCTTTAGCCACGAAGTGAAGTCCCTCTACCACAACGAGGGCGGCGGCTTCTTCATCGATAAATCCACCATGACCGGTCTGTCCGATACTGTGCAGCCCTTCATCACGTTTGGAATCAAATTTTTTGATGCCAATAACGATGGCTTTATCGACCTATTGTTATCGAATGGTCACGTCCAGGACAACATCGCGGATGTCGACAAGTCATCGACGTACCCCCAGCCAATCTTCTTTATGCAAAACATGGGTGGAAAGCGCTTCGAAGATCGCAATGCCACCAGTGGTGTAGGAAAGCTGGCACCAATTGTTGGGCGTGGCTTGACGGTTGGTGATTATGACAACGATGGCCTCGTGGATGCTCTTGTCGTCGACAGCGAAGGCAAGCCAGTACTCCTGCACAACGAGTCGAAGAGCGCCGGACACTACATCCGGTTACGCCTCGAGGGCAACAAATCACCCCGCAGCGCACACGGCGCACTCCTTCGCATCACACTCCCTGATGGACAGACCTTGCTGCGGCACTGCCAGACCGATGGCTCGTATATGAGTGCATCCGATGTCAGAGTCCATATCGGCATAGGAAGCAATACAAGCGTCAAGTCCATCGAGATCACATGGCCAAGTGGTTCAAAGTCCACCGTCACGGATGTTCCCGTTGACAAGACATCCACAGTCACGGAAGGCTCATCCACGGTACGCTAGGGCATGCGTCCCGGACCACAAGGTGCCCCTCCTAAGAAGGGGATGAACAAACAGACTGTCAAGCGGGTAGTCTCACTTTTTGCTGAACACAAGCCAACACTGGCACTCATTGTAGTGCTGGTGCTCGCTAGTGCTGCTACCGGCATCCTGCCCCCGTACTACCTCAGGAAAATTGTCGACGAAGGCTTCGGCCCACGGAACCTCTCTGTCGTTACGCACTACACCCTCTTAACCCTTGCGGCAACACTTGGGTCAACGGCCTTCAACCTTGCGTATGGCTACCTAAGCGTCCTCCTTGGACAACGCATCCTCAAGGACATCCGAAACCGTTTGTTTGAACACCTTCAGGGGATGGGACTTAAGTTCTTTACATCCACGCGTACAGGTGAGATACAAAGCCGACTCATCGGTGATGTAGCAGGTGTACAAGGCGTCCTGTCTGACACGCTGGCAAACTTCCTTAGCAATGTTGCGATTGTAATCTCAACGCTAATCGGAATGATCGCGATGGACTGGCGCCTTACGCTGCTGTCCGTTGGTATCCTGCCATTGTTTGCTTTACTCTCCGCACGCCTTGGCATCAAGCTTGGTGACCTGCGAACACAGTCCGCAAAGCAGAACGCAGACCTCTCAAGCACAATGCAGGAGACTCTCTCCGTCAGCGGCATTCTGCTGCTAAAGACGACCGGGCAGTCCAAGCGCGCCCTCGATCGCTTCGTAACGGAAAACGATGCGCTAACCGTAACGCAAATCCGCTCGATGTCGATACTCCGTCTGTTCTTCAACCTGATTCCATTGACGTTCCAGCTCACCCCTGCCCTTGTCTACTGGCTTGCGGGCTACTTTATGGCCCAACCGAGCGGAACAGGCCTAACCATCGGCCTTATCGTAGCCTTTACAGCGCTCCAGTCACGCCTGTTCTTCCCGTTGACATCGCTGATGAACATCCAGGTTGAAGTCATTAGTGGGATGTCCCTCTTTGACAGAGTCTACGAATACCTTGACATGCCGCATGACATTCGTGAGGTTGAGCATCCAACGGCAATCGATATCAGCAAGGCAAAGGGTGAGGTTTCGTTTTCCGATGTCACATTCAAGCATGACCCTGAATCAACAGACCTGACCTTAGACCACGTCACGTTTACTGCGAAGCCCGGTGAGCGCGTGGCCCTTGTTGGCGCTAGCGGTGCCGGTAAGACCACCATGGCCTTCCTCATTCCACGCCTTCATGACCCTCTTTCCGGTACGGTTTCCATCGATGGCGTGGATATCCGCAACCTAAGCTTCCAAAACCTTGGCCGTCTTGTAGGCGTAGTGACGCAGGAAACCTATCTGCTCCACGACACCATCAAAGAAAACCTCCGGTATGGCAATCCAGCCGCAACCGATAGCCAAATAGAAGATGCCGCTCGCGCCGCCGCTATCCATGAGCATATCGCCGGCCTCCCGGATGGCTACGACACCATCGTTGGAGAACGTGGCTACAAGCTCTCCGGTGGAGAAAAACAACGCCTCGCGATTGCCCGGGCGATACTTCAGAATCCAAAGGTTCTGGTCCTGGATGAAGCTACATCCGCCCTTGACACGCAAACGGAAGCCGCGGTTCAGGAGTCTCTGGCCCGCCTTGCCGCTGGACGTACAACCTTTGCCATCGCACACAGGCTGTCCACAGTCGTGGATGCCGACCGTATTCTCGTGATGGAACATGGGCGCCTCGTAGAGCAAGGCACGCATACAGAGCTGCTTGCTGCGGGTGGAAAATACGCAGAGCTGGTGGCAGCACAGTGGGCGATTACAGGCCCGGACACCACTACCCCGGGAGCCTAGCTGCGAGATGTCAAGAATTCGATTTGTCAATGCCACTGTTGTGGATGGCACGGGAAGCCCAGGATTTGCAGCAGATGTTTACGTAGATGATGACGTCATCACCAGCATCGTGCCGTTGCCGAGCGAGCTACCCGTTCCAGATGGCTACTCAGCGATCGCCTGCGGCGGACAGGTTCTCTGCCCAGGATTTATTGACATCCATACCCACTCAGACTTCAACGTCCTCATCTTCCCTGGCATGGAGAGCTCTCTCTCCCAAGGCGTTACCAGTGAAGTCTTTGGTAACTGCGGCATCGCAATCGGGCTTGCAACACCAGCTGATGACTTCAAGCTTGAGCGACGTGCTCTAGATCGATACGGAGTCAAACTCGACTGGACGGATCTCTCATCGTTTCTCACCAGAGTGGCGGACAATGGGACCGCGCTTAATGTAGCATCTCTTGCTGGCCACGGAACGCTGCGAAAGCGCGCGATGGGCACCGCCAACCGGGCTCCTGACACTGCGGAATTGAATCAAATGTGCCGGGATGCAGAAGCCGCTATGGCCGCGGGTGCCGTTGGGTTGTCTTCCGGATTGGAATACATCCCAGGCGCGTATGCATCGGTAGATGAGCTATCCGCCATCGCCAAGGTCGTTGCTTCAGCGGGAGGCTTTTATGCCACGCATTTGCGGGATGAGGGCGATCACTTGGAAGCAGCTGTTGAAGAAGCGATTCAGGTTGCTGCAAACGCTGGTATTCCACTACAGCTAAGTCATCACAAAGCTGAGCTGCGCCGTAACTGGGGAGTGGTCAAACGAACGCTTGCCCGTGTCACTGATGCCCAGGCCGCCGGGATGGACATCCAGCTTGACCAGTATCCGTACACCGCCTACCAGACTGGGTTACAAACCATCGTGCTGCCGCGCTGGGCGAATGCTGCTGACTCCGAAGCACTTGCTGAACTTATCAACATCCCTGGAAACCGTGAACGTATTCAGGCGGAAATGTCACATCACGACTGGTCACGCATCAAAATAGCCACCTGCGCAACGCATCCAGAGTACATCGGAAAGTCTCTTGATGACCTCGCAGCAAATGTGGGTCAGCATCCACAGGACTTTGTACTAGATTTGTTATCTACGCCCGGTCCTTGGATTTCTGCTGTGCATCATGCGATGTCGGATGACGATGTCGAGTTCATCCTTCAGGATCCCCGTGTGATGATTGGGTCTGACTCTGTCGCGACGGATATCACCCACCATGGCAGTGCTGAGCAGCCCCATCCAAGAACCTTCGGAACCTTTGCCCGTATCCTTGGCCACTATGTTCGGGAAAAGAAGGTCATTGGGCTGGAGGATGCAATCCGCAAGATGACAAGTCTTCCGGCAGCGCGCCTAGGTTGGCATAACCGTGGCATGATTGCCCCTGGATATAAAGCAGACCTCGTCCTGATGGATCCGGAGACCGTTGGCTCCCCAGCTACCTTTGAGCAACCCAGGCAGCGCGCGACGGGTATTCGCCAAGTCTGGGTCAACGGCACGCTGGCGCACGAAAACGGCCGGCCAACCGGATCACGAAGCGGGCATGTTTACCGCAAATAGAGCGGTCTTTCTACGCTAGACAGCCGGAAAGTCAGCCTCAAAGTCAGAACACAGCTGCTGTAGCTTTGTTGTTTTTTGTACAAGGTCACGTTCATCTTCATCAGGGATTGCCGCCGCTAAGTCTTCCAGACGCTTCCGGATAACTTCCGCGATGACATCAGCTTCAGGTTCCGATTTAACGGTTGCTTGACCAAACGCCCACGGATAGACCTGCCCAGTCAGGATATAAGTACCATCCCGGAGCTGCTCAAGCGTAAGACGAGCATCAGCATCCTCCGTGTCGCCCGGATTTCCGTACTCGGCATCGGCGATAATCGCGCCTTTCCCAGGTCCACGCTGACCAATCGTCGCACCACCATCCATGGCATACCAGCTACGTTCCCGATCATCCATTACTCTACGCGTTCCTTTATCAGATACCGGACGCCCCTCCGGTAAGTCACATAGGCATAAGCCCATTCAAGTAAAACCAACAAGCGGTTGCGATAGCCTGCCAGGTACAAGATGTGGACAAAGAGCCACATTAGCCAGGCAATCGCCCCGTGAAAGTGTAGACGCCCTGCGGCAACAATGGCCTTGTTTCGGCCAAGAACTGCCATCGAGCCTTTGTCGATGTAGGAAAATTCCTGAAGCTTTGTATCGCCCGCAAGGAGTTTCAAGATGTTTTTCCCGGCGCATTCCCCCATCTGACGTGCCGCGGGTGCGACTCCTGGGACCGTGCCATCTCCATGCCAGCGGACGTGTGCAGCATCACCAACAACATACACGGATGTGTCATTAGGCAAGTGCAAGAACGGCGTGACGATTACGCGGCCGGTTCTATCCTGTTCTGTACCCAGCGTGGAGCAAATTGGCCCGGCTTTGTTGCCCGCAGCCCAAAAGACAGTTCGGCATGGAATCCTGGTTCCATCATCGAGCATCACATGGTCTGGCTGTATATCCGCCGCCTTACGAAGCGGAATGACATCCACGCCAAGGTGCTTTAGGTCGGCGGTTGCACATACACGGAGGTCATCCGGGAAGTTGTCAAGAACATGTGCACTGTTCTCAATCAAAAAGATCCGCGTGTCAGCTGCCTTGAAGTTTCGGTACTCACCAGCGAGTGCTTTTCGCGCGATTTCGGGCAACACGCCGGCGAGCTCGCAGCCGGTTGGCCCGCCGCCAACCACGACGAACGTTAGCCATTCCTGCCGTTCAGCATCGGATTCAGCCTTTTCGGCCGCTTCAAAAGCGCCTAAAAACCTTTCGCGTGCCCGGCTGGCATCTTCAAGCGTTTTGAGACCGGGAGCAAGGGCTTCCCACTCTGGATGCCCGAAGTAATGGTGTCGACCGCCCGTTGCTACAACCAAATAATCGTACGAAAGTGGCGAACCATGGGCAAGTGTTACGTGCTTAGCTGTACGGTCAATTGCAACGACATCCGCCATGATGACGTTAACGTTTTGCTGGTCTTTGAGAATTGTCCGTATAGGGGCGGAGATTTCCGTTGGTGACAGTCCACCGGTAGCGACCTGATAGAGGAGCGGCTGAAAAACGTGGTGGTTCGTCCGGTCAATCAGCGTGATGTCGACGGGTGCATTGTTTAGCGCACGTGCCGCGGCAAGACCACCAAAGCCACCACCGATAACAATGACTCTTTGTCTCTTAGCCGGCTGGTTCATCCTATGGCTCCCGCCACTTGGCACCATGCTCAAGCAGTGAGTCAGCCTTTTCAGGTCCCCAAGTTGCCGTGAAATACGGCATCACATCTGCCGGATGCTTCTCCCAAGCCTCAAGAATCGGAGTCAGTAGCTTCCATGCGGCTTCGACTTCATCTCCGCGCGCGAAAAGGCTGGCATCCCCACGAATCGCATCCAGCAGGAGACGCTCGTAGGCATCCGCAATCGGCGCATCAGGGAATGCGCTGCCATACGTAAAGTCAAGATTGACCGGTCGGAGGGCCATGGTTGGGCCAGGCTCTTTGGCACCGATTTCAAGGTGGATACCTTCATCGGGCTGAACCCGGATGACAAGCATATTTGGCTGCACATCAGCGCGGTTCATTTTGGCGAACAGAACCTGTGGCACAGCACGGAACTGTACGGCAACTTCGGTAACACGACGGGGCATCGCCTTGGCACAGCGTACATAAAATGGAATCCCACCCCAGCGCCAGTTGTCTACGTGCAGCTTGAGGGCGGCATACGTTTCCGTGGATGAGTGTGCATCAACCCCGGGCTCTGAGCGATAGCCAGCATATTGGCCGCGCACAGACATGTGCGGGACTTCATCATGGGCCACCGGGCGAATCGAGCGGATTGCTTTTACTTTTTCATCGCGGATTGCGTTGGCATCCAAACGCGCCGGAGCTTCCATCGCAATCAATGACAGAATCTGCAGCGCATGGTTTTGCAGAACATCACGGGTCATCCCCGTCTGGTCAAAGAAGTTGCCCCGCCCCTCAACACCAATCTGTTCAGCGACAGTGATTTGCACGTTCTCGATGTACTTGTGGTTCCACAGTGGCTCAAAGATTTCGTTGGCAAAACGGAACACGAGGATATTTTGTACGGTCTCTTTACCGAGGTAGTGGTCGATGCGATAGATCTGGTCCTCGGATAGCCAGGTCATAAGAGAGTCATTAAGGTGACGGGATGTCTCAAGATCATAGCCAAATGGCTTTTCGATAATGACGCGTGTCCAAGAGCCTTCGCTCTTCGTGAGACCAGCAGCTCCCAGGTTTCCGACAACACTCTCGTATTGCTCGGGCGGGATTGCCAGATACATCAGGCGATTTCGCTGGCGACCGGCCTTTTCATCAAGGTCAGCCAGTCGTGCCGCAAGGCCATCGTAATCTGACTGAACATCAAACTCACCACGGACATAAAAACAGCGGCTCGCGAACTCATCCCAGTTGGACATGTCCGCTTTCGGCGCAAACTGCTGCATGTGAGCGAGGAGGTCAGCCCGAAAGGAAGCATCATCCTTGTCACGGCGCCCATACGCTACCACCTGAAAACCAGCCGGCAGGTGGCCATCACGGTGTAGCGCGTACAAAGCAGGCGTCAGTTTCCGGCGGGTCAAGTCGCCGGTAGCACCAAACAAAACGAGGACACAGGGATCGAGATGAGTAGACATAATAATAGAGAGTGGACACCCGATGGGACCGTGTTTATATTACAGCCTCAGACACCCGTGCCTCTTGATTGCTAAACAACTCCAAAGGCAGTTACCCAAATAGTTCAAGGGATGGTGAAGGTACCCGAGCAGCCACACAATCAGGTTTGTATCCATATTAAAACCATGTATTCAAAGCAATTCACGAGATTGATTTACGCACAATTGTGCACCGCGGTAGACTTTAAAAATGAAGACGCTTGCTGCCATCGCTGCTCTCGGCATCTCCGCCGTTCCATCACTATCGTACGCTCAGGATGTCGCTATCCAAGGGGCTCAGGCCCCCGCCCTCTCTCCAGATGGCAAGCGCATCGCATTTAGCTGGCGCGGGGATGTCTACATCGCACCGGCCACCGGCGGAACTGCATCCCCGCTGACCGCTCACGCTGAATTCGATGGGAATCCGGTCTTCTCCCCGGATGGTAAGTGGGTCGCATTTTCATCCAATCGTAACGGAAACAGCGATATCTACATCGTTCCAAGCACAGGTGGAACTCCCCGTCGCATTACAAAGTCACCGGCATCCGAGGTGCCAACCGACTGGACTCCCGATGGAAAAGCTATTTACTTCTCCGGTAATCGGGAATCAAGTACGCCAGGTGTCTACACAATCAACATCGAGAGCCTCAAAGTCCAGCGTGTTGTGGAAGACTTCAAGCGACTTGGTGGGGCCGCTCCTCTACCGGGAGGCAAGCAGATCATCTACATGCGGGATGGCTTTCCATGGACCCGTCCCCGCTACCGGGGATCTGCGGCAAGCCAGCTCTGGCACTACGACATCGCAACCAAAAAGCGCACCGCAATAACCAATGGTGAGCAGCAATACCTGTGGCCACGACCTACATCCGATGGCAAATCCATTATCTGTGTCACCACCGGCGAAGAGACGCCAAACGCACAGTGGTTTGGGAAGCCTCCTCTAAAGTGGACAGACAACGCAGACAAAACCCCAAATGTCTGGAGTATTCCAGTAAATGGCGGCAATGCTCAGCGGCTAACGGCATTCACCGGTGGCAGCGTCCGCTACCCTTCCATCGCAACAAAAACCGGAGACATCGCATTTGCCCATGGAACAGAGATTTACATCCGTCCTGCGGCTGGCGGAGCGCCTAAGAAGCTCGTCCTGGTTGCAGGCACCGCGGATGACAAAGTCAACCCTGTCAGCCGCTGGACTATCAGTAACAATCAAGTCTCCGAGCAGGAGCCAAGCCCGGATGGTAAACAGGTCGCTTTCCTCGTCAATAACGATATCTGGGTAGCGCCAATCGACAAGGCCAAGGGACGCAATGCTGACCTCGCGGAGCGCATCACGGACTGGATTGGCTACGACCGTGACTTCGTATGGACACCGGATGGTAAGAATCTTATCTTTGTCTCAGACCGGGATGGCAATGACAAGCTTTATTCCGTTGATGTCGCATCCAAGCGGGTCACGCCGCTCTGGACGAAGCCTGAGGCTGTCTCGGCACCAAAGCTCACCCCGGATGGCAAGCGTGTAAGCTTCTGGGTGGGTGGGTCTCGGGATGTTGCCGGACTCTATACAGTTCTTCTTGATGGCACCGATATCAAGAAAATTGCCGCCGTTCCAAGCGCACATCAAGGATTTGCCAGTTTCTCCCCCGATGGCCGCTACGTCGCCTATTCCCGTGAGTCTGCGATTACCGGGAACCCTGACATCTATATTGCCCCTCTTGATGCGAGCAAACCGGCAGAGAACGTCACACGCCTTGCAAGCTTTCACGGGCAGATGGCTTGGTCTCCGGATGGCCGTTTCCTGTTCTTCTCGAGCAACCGGGATGGCGATGGGCTTTATGCACTACCGCTGCAGCAGGTGGATGTTCGTGCGGATGATGGTGAAACAACCATCGGCAAACTTGAAAATGTCAAAGTAGATATCGACTTCACCGACATCCACACGCGCATTCGTCAGATTGTTCCTGGGCAGACATCCGACATTTCGGTTCTGAAGGATGGTCGCGTCATCTTTATCGGTAATGGCGATGTCACGACCTGTGCATTTGATGGTAAGAATGTCACCAAGGTAACCGCAGGTGGTGGTGTCAGCATGCTGCGTTTGGCTGCAGATGAGAAGTCCGCCACTTTCCTTCGAGGAAGTTCGGTCATTGCGCTAAAGGGAATCGCTCCGGGCACCCCCCAGCCTCTTGTAACATTCACTGCGAGCGGCGAAACCGACATCAATCAGCTTCGTGCGGTCGCTTTTACGCAGTTCTGGCGGTCGTACCAAACACGATTTTACGATCCGAATTTCCATGGGCGTGACTGGGTGGCGCTACGTGATGCCTACCGGCCACTTCTCGGTGGCGTAGGGACCCGCGAAGAGTTTGCGACAGTTCTCAACATGATGGTCGGTGAGCTCGAGGCAAGCCACGCCGAGGTTGGCCCAGCGCCATCGCCGGTTGCCAGCACTGCCGTAAAACACCTTGGCGTCACCTTTGATGAAACCTACGATGGCCCTGGCATCAAGATTCGGACAGTTCCACCACGCACTCCCGGAAGCTATACAAAGACCAAGCTTAGCCCCGGTGAGTTCATCGTTGCCATCGATGGCAAAGACTGCAGCGTCGATGAAAACCTTTGGGATCTGCTGATAGACCGTGGCGACCGTGATGTCACCCTCCTCGTAAATAGCAAACCAGTCCGCGATGGTGCCCGGACCGTGACTTTCAGACCACTTTCGATGGGTGAGTGGAGCGGTCTCAACTACCGAAATCGCGTCGATGCACGCCGCAAGCAGGTCGAGTCCGCGACCGGAGGCCGTGTTGGGTATGTTCACATCGCAGGAATGGGTGGAGAAAACCAGAACATCTTTGAGAAGGAGTTCTTCAGCTGGGCCGAAGGTAAGGAAGCGATGGTGATTGATGTCCGCGAGAATGGCGGCGGCAACATCGGTGACAGGCTGATCAGCTGGCTGGGAAACAAACCTTACAGCACCTATGTCCCACGGGATGGCGACCCGAAGGCTGGTCCTCCTGAATGGGCCGCCAGGACATTCCCGAAGATTCCAATCGTCGTGCTGATGGGCGAGAATTCATTCTCAAATGCGGAAATGTTCCCGTACGGGATGCGTGCGACTGGTCTTGCCACATTGATTGGAAAACCAACACCAGGCTATGTGATCTGGACATGGGGTTTGCCTCTTATCGATGGCACCAGTGCGCGTATGCCAGGTGCCGGGACCTACCGCAAGGATGGCAGCCCGATGGAGAACCTCGGTGAAAAGCCAGACATCGATGTCGACTGGCCGGCTGAAGACTATCTGGCTGGGCGGGATCCTCAGCTGGAACGTGCAATCAAGGAGCTCTTGGAAAAAACCAAGAAGTAAGGCGAAGCCCCCACTGGAGTTACTGTCCGGTGGGGGCTTTTTTATGCGTGATGTCTCACTGGCTGAGATTAGGAATCGAGCGATTCAACCCGAAGCGTGGTTGTCCGCCCCGATGATTCCATGATGATGATTCGGATCCCATCGATATCGACCGAATCCCCCGGTGCAAGCTCGCGACCGATGGCACCAAACACGTACCCGCCCACCGTGTTGTAGTCATCATCCGGGAGGGAAACTGAAAACCGCTCATTGAACAACTCAATCGGCATCCGGCCATCCAATATGGTCTTCCCGGATGCATCCACGTCAAACGCGGGCTCATCGACATCATGTTCATCCCGGATATCCCCGACGATCTCCTCAAGCAAGTCTTCAATCGTGACGATGCCTTCTGTACCGGCAAACTCATCCTGAACGATGGCAATCTGCTGCTGGTTGCGTCGCATGCTGGTCAACAGCTCTGGAACGGGGTTAGATTCGAGGACGAAGACTGCCGGGCGCAGAATTCGTCGCAGATGAAAGTCAGGAACATAGCGCTCCGCTTCGACGTGCTCTGCAAGGATTTTTAATAGGTCCTTGGCGTGAAGAATACCCACCACATTGTCAATGGTGCCATCGTAGACAGGGATTCGTGTATGCCCGCTACCAACAATCGCGGTTAACGCATCCGAGAGGCTTGCCGTTACGGGTATCGCACTCACATCCGGTCGGGGCGTCATTACAGTACGCGCATCATGCTCGGACAAGGTAAACACCCGGGTGATGATTGCCGCTTCCGCATCATCGATGGCACCCGTCTTACCCGTTTCACCGACAATTTGTTCCAGCTCATCACGTGTGATGAAGGGTGGTTCATAGCGTGCGACAACACCGAGGGGCTTGGTCAACACGCTTGCCGCCCAGAGAGCTATTCCGGATAGGACGACATAGACCTTGGATGACAGCAAGATAAACGGGGCCATTCGGATGGACCAGTTGGTTGGCGAAGAGAGTGCCAAGGCCTTCGGGACAAGTCCAGCGAACACAAGGTTTAGGAACGCCGTGAACATCACCACTGCAGTAACGTAGATGACCCGCATTTCAAAGGCTGGTTTTCCAGCTGATGTGAGGTCCGCGATTTCCAGACCGGCGATTGCGGCGAGGGCTGCGGATGAGAAGCCAAAGAGTGACAGTCCAACCTGTGCGGCTGCCACATGTTTGGCAGGCTCAGCGATAAGTTTTTGAACGAGAAATGCTCGCCTCTTACCCTCATTGCAAAGCTGTTCTATCCTAGATGCCCTAACGGTAATGAGCGCAGTATCACCAAGCGTGTAGCATCCGCCGAGAAGCAGCGATGCGATAATTCCACTACCTAACCAAGCAATCTGTTGGACCGACTCATCTAACACGGGTAAGAACTCCTTGCCATAGCGTCTCAATCCAATCG